>JGI25329J36429_1000012_pt1 | contig 126418 bp, 107 predicted proteins | sample HigsolmetaAR204D_FD_36429 | JGI IMG/M metagenome (IMG submission 36429)
AAAAACCGTATTTTCTTAAAAAATAGGTATCAGTTTCAATATTTTATGCCAGTGCAAGTTATAAATATCCTCTGAAGCCACGTCCGATAATTTCGCTGGTATTGGTTATCAGGATAAAAGCGTCGGGATGGTTCTTTTTAATGTAATGTTGGAGCTGTACGGCCTGAGAACGGGTCATTACCGTCAAAATGATTTTCTTTTTATGATCCGTAAATGCTCCTTTGGCATCATATACGGTAGCGCTTCTGTTTAAGCTCTTTATAATGAAGCTGCAGATATCGTCTGCATCATCGCATATGACGGTAAAATATTTGCACAGGTTTAAAGCTTCAACAATATTATCGACTACAATGGATTTGATAATAAGTCCCGCCAAGGAAAGTAAACCTGTCAGCATACCGAAAATAGGAAATGTCAAAAGAGTAAGTATAAAATCTGTAGCAAGCAAGGCTTGTCCAATATTTACATTTGTTTTCTTCTTTAATATCATTGCAATGATATCGGTACCGCCTGTTGAACTACCAAGGTTAAAAAGGATGGCTGCACCGACTCCGGGAAGGACAACAGCAAAGAATAATTCTATAACAGGTTCATTTGTAAAAGGGCGGTCCATTGGGCTAATTATTTCCAAAAGTTTAAGTCCAACAGAAAGAATAAAGCTTCCGTATGCAGTCTTTACTCCAAAATCCCTGCCAAATACAATATAGCCTAAGACTAGGAGAATTGTATTAATAATAAGTACAATAGTTCCTGATGATATCTTGCCGCCTAAAATACTGCTAAGTAAAATTCCTGCTCCGGTTATCCCTCCAATGCTGAAATTGTTCGGAAACTTGAAATAGTGTACGCCAACAGTTACCATTAAGGCGCCGATTGTGATTAAAAAATATTCTTTAAGAATATCTGTTTTTTTATTTTGCTCTTTCATATAATCTCCGGTTTAAATAAATTTTAATTATTCGTTAATTATACCACTATAATAATACTAAATAACAAAACATGCAAAAAGTATTTCAAGGAAATTTGTTACAATAATTTATTTATGCCTATCTAACAGTAAGTTGTAATAAAAATAAATACATGCCAGTGTGACAAAAAATCCTGCGACAACGTCACTGGTAAAATGGGCACCAAGTACCACTCTTGAAACGGCCACAAGGCTGCCCCATATTACAGCAAGGAAAAAGAAAACTCTGCCTTTATATTTTTTTTGAGATGGTACAAAAACATTATAGGAAAGTATAGTAAAAGCATTGGCGGTATGGCCGGAAGGAAATGATTTAAACTCCTGACCTAAAGCAGGACCTGAAATTTCGTACCAGTAGCGAAATTCGTCAAATCCGGAAATGCTTCGCATCCTCGGTCTTCCCCATATATATTTCATTATGCTTACAAAAAGAATTTCTGTAAGAATGACCAGGATTAAGAATATTGCGTGTTGCCTGTATTTTTTTAGTGTTTTTTCATATTTAGGAGTAACGGTTGTTATAATTATGCCAATAACCAAAGCTATACCTGCAGTATTTAATCTGAAATTATTTATTGATGCCGAATTATCATATATGTAACGTAGGGGTATTATTAAAATCAGGTAAGTACACAATGATGAAAGAATGAATTCAAATATTAAGTAAATACAACGCAAAAGCTTATTCGTTTTATTATGTACGGATAGCAATATTACGGTGCCGATAAGTAATCCCCAAAAGGCAGGCTGTTCTCCAAAAATGTAAAAGAACTTTGCCCATATTGATTCTTGGTTTAATAAAAGAAGTGACAGGTTGTAATCTATCTTCCCAAAGGCCAGGATTAAAAGAGAAATTGTGGTAAGAATAAAACTTCCTAATGTAAATCTTTTAAGTAAGTTCTTATCCATTAAAAACGCTCCATTTCATATATGGCGAAATTACTGCTGAATCATTTTATGCGGATTTTATATATGGGATTATTAAAATTTTAGTCATTTGCCTGTTTTATCTTCTAAGCTATTCTTTCTCCTGTTAGATTTCTTAACTCCCTNTCCTGAAAATTAGTAAAATTTTTGATTTTGAAAACAATTCTTAGTTTTTTAGATTTAAACTTTAGGTTCGATATTAAAAATAAACAATATGCAAAATAAAAGATATATTTTTTGCATATACAGAAAAATCAAAATAAAGATATCCTGTCTTTTTGTATAAAAAGAATAATATAATACTGTTGCTTATAAGCNATGACAGTATTTTACATAAATAAGTTTACATAATTTGCTATTTATGTTATAATATGTAAAAACATAATTTTGAAAAGAATACACCTATTGTATGAATTGGGTTCTTAATTTTTTTTATAGAGAGGAGAAACATATCAGTGAAAAAGCTTTTAAATCGTTATTCAATGTTTTATATTTTGGTATTAGCCTGTATATGCTGCTCTTCATGTTCAGTTAAAAAGGAACATGATTTGATAAATGACCAAAATTATAAGGTGGAGCAGGAGAAGGAGCAAGTAATTCCTCAGGAGGATTTATCGGATAAAAATATACAAGATAACTCAGAAAACACTTCTGATATTAAAACCAAGATCGAGGAGGATGACTTGCCTGCCGAAAATTATGGAAATAAAAATAATCTAAGTAAGGACTTTTTACAAAATTTTTATGATTTTACAGAGCAAACCTTTGCACATATTATCAGGGACAATGAAGGAAAAAATCAAATCTATGCGCCCTTTAACTTTTATCTGTCCTTATCTATGCTTAATNAATTATCTGAGGGAGAAGCAAGGGAAGAGATACAAAAGGCTTTAAATATATCTGATGCTAAAAATAATGCATCAGAGTTGAATACCGCACTTTCCTCCCTGCAGGAGAGGAGATTATTTCCCATAGGCAGACTCAATATAAATACTTCGCTGTGGTTAAGTGACGAAATAAACTATAAGGATAATTTACTAAATATGCTCCAAAGCCAATATAATACTGAAATATTTAAGGGTGATTTAAAAGATAGGGAATTTCAAAATTTAATGACAAAATGGGTGTATGAGAATACCAATTTTGAATTTCAACCTGACTATCAATCTGACTATCATAAATCTTTTGATCAGTTAGATCAACATACATTTATTTCTTTAAGTACCCTTGATTTTTATGATGAGTGGCTGAATCCATTCAATGAAGAGGATACAAAGCCAGATACCTTTTTTATAAGTGATAATGAGAAGATTACCTGTGATTTTATGAATATGGAAGCTTGGTCTCATCCATTTATGGTTGGTGAAGACTACATATCAACCATATTTATATTAAAGGGAGGAGCCGAATATATGCTATTTATCCTTCCGAAGGAAGNTTTGTCAGTGGATGAATTAGTAGAAGAAAAAGGNAAATTAGCTGAAATCATATATAATTGGACTGATGGGCAAGTTTCCGATGGGAAGATTTCCGTAGGGAAGGTAAAATTAAGCATTCCTAAGTTTGCCTATGAGGATGAAATCGACCTGAGAAAAACAGCAGAAAAAATGGGAATTAGAAAAATATTCGATATAAATTCAAAAGCATTTTCTTTATTTGCAGATGAGGATACATATATAACTGATATCCGGCAGGTGTCAAAAATTGAAATTAATGAAAAGGGATGTTCCGCATCCTCATATACTGAGATAGCAGCAGTGGGTGCAGTAGCATCGAAGGATGAAGCAGAAGTAATTTTAAACAGGCCATTTATTTATATATTATATAAAGATAAAATTCCATTTTTGGCAGGAGTTGTAAGAAACCCTNTTGGATGAGAGAAATTTGTANATAAAAAAGTGATGTAGGTGTAANTATCAAATATAATTTTTTATTTATGATANAACCTAAAGAATAAAATAAGTTAAAAAAGTTAAGGGCTGAATGTTTTTGTTACATATGAATTTGATAAAAATGGAAAGGGGACTATTAATGAAGAAAGCAAAAATACTTACAGCTGTTATTTTAACCGTATGTATTATAAGTTCTAATTTTTTATCAGTGTATGCAAATGAAAAAAGCAATTATATTAATCAAGTTAATTATCTGGCTTTGAATTCACCCCAAAATTTTCCGACAACATCAAATTGGATAAATAACAAAATTATAAATTTGGTTCCATTATATGATGTGAATGATTCTTTATATGCTTATTGTGTTGATATTGTTAATGAAGATACTGGAAACTACGCTTATATGATAATACTTGCTATAACAGATNAGCCTCAGATACTTGAATTCCATCCTAATGGGAGTTCTCCTTATATGAATATTGCTGATAAAAAAGCTTATTATGCTGGTTTATCAAAGTATTATATTAAAGAAACTGATAGTATGTTACAGGATTTAACAACCGGTAATAAAATCAATAAGAAAGATATTAGTGTAATTATTAGCAAAGAAAATTCTCATATTTCATATAATGCAATAGGTGGGAATGGCAATATATATGGGGTTAATGCATTAAGTGGATATAAAAATATAGATGCGGTACCGGATTATCCAAATCTAATAGGGTGTACACCGTCAAGTTTAGCAATGCTATTAAAATATACTTATGGTAATTTAGTTGATAACCAACCTACTTTAAGTTATAGATTAGCTGAAGAGTGCGATACATATTTTGATGGTAAGAATTATAATACACCTGATAATTTTGTTAAACCGGGGGTAATCCGTTATTTATCTTCTAAAGGTATTACGCCTAACTTTTGTAGATTTATATATGAGAATATGGTTGGAGGCCCAACTTATGGAATGATTTATAATTCATTGGAAACATACCAAGTTTATATTAATGCAAATATTCCGGTATTAGTTTTTATGAAGGGAGCCATGGGAACATCACCTTACTTTTATCAAGGCTTCGGTAATCATACAGTTTGTGGTACGGGTTATTATGTTGGTTCAGCTGGGGAATTTATTATTGTACACACTACAGAACAAGAAGGTGATATTTATGTAGCTTATTCAGAGTATGCCTTAGGCCAATTTGCTTGGTTTACAGTATACTAACTATTATAATAAAAATATATTATTTAATAATTCAGCCCTTAACTTTTTTAAAGAGAGGAGCTTTAAATCAGTGAAAAAGCTTATAAAGAGTTATTCAATATTTTATATTCTGATATTAGTCTGTATAGTTTTCTCATCATGTTCCGTTAAAAAGGAACATGATTTGATAAATGACCAAAATTATAAGGTGGAGCATGAGAAGGAGCAAGTAATTCCTCAGGAGGATTTATCGGATAAAAATTTACAAGATAACTCAGAAAACACTTCTGATATTAAAACCAAGATCGAGGAGGATGACTTGCCTGCCGATAATTATAGAAATAAAAAAAATATAAGTAAAGACTTTTTAAAAAATTTTTATGATTTTACAGAGCAAACCTTTGCACATATTATCAGGGACAATAAAGGGAAAAATCAAATCTATGCGCCCTTTAACTTTTATTTGTCCTTATCTATACTTAATGAATTATCTGAGGAAGATGCAAGGGAAGAGATTCAAAATGCTTTAAATATATCAGATGCTAAAGATCATGCATCAGATTTGAATACCGCACTTTCCTCCCTGCAGGAGAGAAAATTTCCCATAGAATTATCCATAGACAGACACAATATAAATACTTCGTTGTGGTTAAGTGACAAAATAAACTATCAGGATAATTTATTAAATATGCTCCAAAGTCAATATAATACTGAAATATTTAGGGGTGATTTAAAAGATAGGGAATTTCAAAATTTAATGGCAAAATGGGTGTATGAAAATACCAATTTTGAATTTCAACCGGACTATCATAAATCTCTCGATCAGATAGATCCATATGCATTTATTTCTTTAAGTACCCTTGATTTTTATGATGAGTGGCTAAATCCGTTCAATGAAGAGGATACAAGACCAGATACCTTTTTTATAAGTGATAATGAGAAGATTACCTGTGATTTTATGAATATGGAAGAACGGGATCATCCATTTATGGTTGGTGAAGACTTTATTTCAACCGTATGTGTTCTAAAGGGTCATGAATCTATGCTATTTATCCTTCCGGAGGAAGGTTTGTCAGTGGATGATTTTATAGGAGAAAAAGGGAAATTATCTGAAATCATATATGGCTGGACTGATGAGGAAGCTCCTGTTAAAAAGGTTTCCGCTGGTAAAGTAAAATTAAGCGTTCCTAAGTTTGCCTATGAGAATGAAATTGATCTGAAAGAAACAGCAGAAAAAATGGGAATTAAAAAAATATTCGATAAAAATTCAAGAGCATTTTCTTCATTTGCAGATGAGGATATATATTTAACTGACATCTCTCAGGCGTCAAAAATTGAAATTAATGAAAAGGGATGTTCGGCATCCTCATATACAGAGATATTTGCATTTGGCTCATCAGGACCAAAAGATGATGAGGCAGAAATAATTTTAAACAGGCCATTCATTTATATANTATATAAAAATAAAGTTCCATTTTTGGCAGGNGTTGTAAGAAACCCTATTGGTTGAGAGGATTCGTAAATAGATTGTATATCAGATAAAAAATATTGCTTTTCGGGGAAGGAAACAAAACGTGAACATTTAGGACACTCACATTAGGACATGGAGATTTATCTATGATTGCAAATCTAAAACAGAAAATCTAAGATACTTGTCTGTGTATTTAGAACATGAGTTGACTCAAGGGGCATCAAGTGCCGAATAAATAAAAACTCCAAAATCCTTATAAAATTTAGGATTCAGGAGTAAAAATAAAAAGCGCGAGACGGGATTCGAACCCGCGGCCTTCGCCTTGGCAAGGCGACGCTCCACCACTGAGCCACTCGCGCATCACTTATCGAACAAGAAATATAATATATTTATTTTGGACATTTGTCAAGATAAAAATTAATTTTTATTTCAAAACTATTTTTTAGCTTGATTAAAATTTATTGTTGCCATACAATACTTCCTTCCCTCATTTGCCTAAATTTGAATAGGAAATACAGGCATTATGTAAAAGGCATTTTCATTTCAGGGCTTATATATAACCTATACAAAAGGATGATGTTTAATAAGTTGTCATATGTCAATTTCTTTTGCTTTTTTATAAGCTAAATCCCAAAACTGATGAATCGAAAGATGTTCATAATCCCAATTCATAGGTTCCAAAGCAGTAGCACCCTTATATCCACAGTGAAGTAAATATTATTGAAAAACAAGAATATCAGGAAGAATCTCCACTATTGTATTTTTAATAATTGGGGTTGGGTAAGTTGGAAGCCTAAACGGAAACAAAAAAGACCTTATGCTTTGCATAAGGTCTTTTTATAAGCGCGAGACGGGATTCGAACCCGCGACCCTCGCCTTGGCAAGGCGATACTCCACCACTGAGCCACTCGCGCATATTATGATGTGTCACTGCTTTGCTGTTTTGCCTGCTGTATTTCGTGAGCACGTATCATAATATACTATATATATTGGGGTTTGTCAACACCTTAAAATAAATTTTTTTAATTTTACTTATTTTATAAATTATTCAGATAAATTAACTAATTAGAACAGTTAATATATATTCGTTGTTTGGGAATGATTTATTTTTTAAAGCATCGGATTTTGCCACTTTTACATCAATCCAGAGTTCTTCGGCAGCAATCAAAAGATTAGCCATCATTATTCCCATATCAATCATTTTCATCCGATCTAAAGGTTTGGCAAACCAAGGATTTTTTCTTGCAAATACGTGAATACGGTTTTTATAAACGACAAAGCGCCAAGGCTGGTTATTTATGCTTGACGGAGCAAGCCTTGCTGCTTCCAGCATTTTACGGATATTTGAGGATACCTCTTCTTTATAGACTACAAGATCTTCTTCGGGAAGACGGTTTGCCTGTGAAGGGTCCCTATATACAGGCCCCTTGGATTTGCCAAAGGCAAGTGAAATTACATAATCGTATTTCATTGAGCTTTTCAGGGCTCTTCCGGGATTGGCAGTTCCAAGGAAGCAGGTCCCTAGACCTTTGGATTCAATATATAGATTTAATTGCTGCATAAGATAACCGGCATTCAAAAGATAATCTTCAGTTTTCTCGGCGGACAGACAGATATAATATGGAGCCTTTATAGAAAAAGGACCGTTAAATCCCTGTTTTTGCTCTATGTTACTGACTAATTTGAATTCCACTTTTGAATCCTTAATCAACATGGGTAGGCTGTCTGCAAATTTTAAGATATCTTCAAGTGTTTCCCAGTCTATTCTTTCCTGGCAAAAATTTCTGATGCTTTGTCTTGCGAAAATTGTATCAAACATATTCATATGACATACCTCACTTTACTGATTTGATGCTAAATTTTGCAGGGCCTTTTTCCGGTAATATAATGGTGAAATACCATAATATTTTTTAAATAATTTACTGAAGTGATAGGCGTCATCGTAACCTACCTTATTTGCTATATCTTTGATACTGCTGTTTTTGTCTTTTAATAAGATGTCCTGAGCTTTTTCAAGACGAATCTTTATAAGATAATTTATCGGGGATTCACCGGTTTCTTCTTTAAATATTTTTGATATATAAACCGGGCTTAAGTACATATTATGCGCAATTTGCTCCAGAGATATCTTTTTGTTGTAATTTTCGTTAAGGTAATTTATAACTCTTTTTACGGCATAGTTTTTGTTATATGATTCGAAGGTGCATTTTGACTGCTCATAACTGTCGTTGCTGACTATTTCACGCATAATAAGCAGCAGCATCTGCATCAGATGGGTTTTAAACATAATATATTTTCCTACATTGCAGCTTTCTTTCTCCGCAATCATCGCATAGCAGTGCATCATAAGCTTTTGCTTAAGTTCGGCTGTGGTTTTTAATATGAAGCTGCCGCCCTTTAATTCGATTGAGTTTGGAGCCATATTTTTGAAATGAAAATCGGTAAATCCGGCAATAAATTCGATAGTTGGCTCTTTGGGATTGGTAACGATGTGGGTATGCATTACACCGGGATTGCAGATAACAAGGTCTCCGGCTTCCACGTCAAATTCTCTGCCGTCAATCAGATATTTACCTTTTCCGGATAAGATATAAGCCAATTCTGCATGTTCATGATTATGGTAAACTCCGTTTATTGTCATTTTGCATTTGGATACATAAAATACGGTGGGATTAAAATCGTTATAAGTTAGGTCATAGTCAAAAGCCACTGTAATTTCACCCCTTTAAAGGCATATATTCTGCCTAAGATTCTTTTGTGCCGACTTTTTTATATATTTTACTTACATATTTTATATCAGTAGATTAATGAATATTATAACATTTTAAATATAAATTAGAAAGAATAATTTAATGTTAATTTTAAATATGGTGCAATCATTAGTGGTTGCGAGTTTTTATATGCAGGCGACGGCTTTAATTGATTTGTTACTAAAAGTTATTATATATAATTGTTAGGTTGTTAAGTTTGGTAATTTCGATAATATGCCAGTTTTTATTTAAAATGTTTGAAATATATATTAAGACTAATTTTATCGTATTTTACATGATATTATAATTATAATTTTATTAAAAAATTTATTTTTATAAGGTAGTTGGAAGAAGAGGACAAATATGATATTATTGTATAGGACGATATTCTTATAAGACATCTAAACGTTGGAGTGATTTTATGAAAAGCAAACTTTTATATATTTTTTTGGCAGCCTTGGTAGTATTATTTGCAGGATGTAAAAGTGAAGATAAGGAAGCTTATTTTATTCCTACTCCTGCACCGGAAATTCCCGATCTTACAGAAGAAAATGATGTGCCTGATGATATCACTGACGATACGGATGGCCAGAATGAAGAGTCTGAGGATGCGGAAAAACCGGTTGTTATCGGTCAAACTACAACAAAATATGTTAAGCTAAATACTTTCGGAGCCATATTAAATGTCAGGTCTTCACCGACAACAGCAGAAGATAATGTGGTGGGGTTTTTGGTTCATACAGAACCGGTAGAAGTAATTTCAATAGAGGACGGTTGGGCAAGTTTTATGTACAAAGGGCAGATTTGCTACGTAAGTGCAGAATTCCTTGTGGATTTTGTTCCTCCGTATATATCACCTCCTACTCCGTCGCAGTAAATTATAAGTTATTCATTTTTTAAACGTACAAAATCAATAAGTTTTTTTAAAGAATCAGAGAGGTAGGCTGATTTGCTGTAGCAAAATCCAACCTCTCTTTTATTTATAGGTTTTTTAAGAGGAATAAGAATAAGTCGGCCGGAGTTAAGTTCATCAGACACAAATTCTTTTATAACGCAGGCAACGCCAAGGCTTGTTTTGGCAAACTCTATTAATAGGTCCATGCTGCTTACTTCAAGTATATGTTGCGGGATAATGTTATTATCCTTAAAATATTCTTCTACATGCTTCCGTGAAATATTTTCTTCATCCAAAAGCAATATAGTGGCTGCAGAAAAGAGATCTTCATATTTTTCCCGAAGCCTCAGATTATCCAGGTAATCTTTGGTGGCTACAAAAACGTCTTCGATTTCGGCTACAGGAATGAATTCATACATTTTCAGATTGGCCGGTTTAGCCACAAGCCCTATGTCTAAAGTGCCGTTTTCCAGTTGTTTTAGGGTATGAATGGTAGATTGGCTTTCAATCGTTATTTTTATATGGGGATATGTTTTCAGAAAACGATCCAGATAAGGAAGCAGAATATATTTGCACAAGGTAGCGCTGACACCGATTTTAAGATGTCCGATCCCCAGTTCTTGTATACGTTTTATATGATCTTCGCCCTGTTTTAAAATATCAAAAGCTTCTTTTGTGTACTTATAAAGTATCTGTCCTTCTTCAGTCAATTTTACTCCCCTGGAATTACGGACAAACAAAACCTGATTTAAGCATTCTTCAAGATTTGTGATGGCTTTGCTGATTGCTGGCTGGCTCACATAGAGTACTTTTGCAGCCTGAGATATGCTGCCTGTTGCGGCGACTGTGTTAAATACATTATATAAGGACAACAGATTATTCATAATACTTCATCCTTTTTGATTTATTATATTTTACACAAGATATAACTTAGAGTTATAGTAACCATTCTTAATATGTATTTCTATTATACCAGTCCATATGGTAAAATATCAATAGGTCGAATAGCAATAAATCAAGTGTGGGGGTGATATAAGATGGATTACCGAATTGCGGTAATTCCAGGGGACGGTATCGGACCCGAAATTATTGCTGAAGCAAAAAAAATTCTGGACGTTATAGGTAGAAAATACGGGCATAATTTTCAGTATACCGAGGTGTTGATGGGCGGGGTATCGATCGATATAACAGGAGTACCCCTTACGGACGAAGCGCTTCAGACGGCAAAAAGCTGTGATGCGGTTCTTTTGGGTGCTGTCGGGGGAGATGTGGGTAAATCCAACTGGTACAGCCTTCCTCCGAATCTGAGGCCGGAAGCCGGTCTTCTTGCTTTAAGGAAAGGTTTAAATCTTTTTGCCAATATAAGACCGGCAGTTCTTTTTGACGAATTAAAGAGTGCCTGTCCTCTAAAAGAGGATATAATCGGTGACGGTTTTGATTTTGTTGTGGTAAGGGAACTGACCGGCGGATTATACTTCGGTGAAAGATGGACCAAGGAAGTGGAAGGATTAAGGACTGCAGTAGATACTCTTATATATAACGAGAAAGAAATTGAGAGAATTGCCAGATGTGCCTTTGAAATCGCAAGAAAGAGAAGAAAGAAAGTATGCAGCGTAGATAAGGCTAACGTTCTTGATTCTTCAAGGCTTTGGAGGCAGATTACCCATGAAGTGTCAAAGGATTATCCTGATGTGGAGCTTACCGATATGCTGGTTGATAACTGCGCCATGCAGATTGTAAAAAATCCTCGCCAGTTTGACGTTATTCTTACGGAGAATATGTTCGGTGACATTCTCTCTGATGAAGCCAGCATGATAACAGGCTCTATTGGGATGCTTGCCAGTGCAAGCCTCGGAAAAACCAAGCTTGGCCTATATGAGCCTATACACGGCTCGGCTCCGGATATTGCAGGACAAAATAAAGCCAATCCTATTGCTACTATTTTGTCAGCGGCTATGATGCTTAAGTATTCATTTGATCTGGATAAAGAAGCGGCTGTGATAGAAGACGCTGTCAGAAATGTACTTAAAAAGGGATACCGTACCGTCGATATAATGTCCCCCGGAAAGACTTTGGTAGGTACGGATAAGATGGGTGATCTTATTGCTGACGAAATAATAAACTAAAGAGTTAGGGCATAGCAAGCCTAAATGGTAATCGGTAAATGGATTAGATAATAAAAATTATAAAAACTCTAATGTTAAAACGATTTTATCTTCTTTAAATATTTTAGAGAATGTTAATACATAATTGGAAGATTAATTTAAAATAGGGGAGGAATGTATATGGGAATGACAATGACGCAAAAAATTTTAGCTGCCCATGCGGGACTTGACAAGGTAAGTGCGGGCCAATTAATCGAAGTGAATTTGGATCTGGTTCTCGGCAATGATGTCACGGCTCCCGTTGCCATAAAAGAGATGGAAAAGCTGAAAAAGAAAGGAATATTTGATAAGGACAAAATTGCTCTTGTACCGGACCATTTTACTCCGAATAAGGATATCAAGTCTGCACAGAACTGCAAATGCATGAGAGATTTTGCAAAAGAATATGATATTACCCACTACTTTGAAATCGGTGAAATGGGGATTGAGCATGCACTTCTTCCTGAAAAAGGCCTTGTTGTAGCGGGGGATGTGGTTATAGGTGCAGATTCCCATACCTGTACTTACGGAGCTTTGGGTGCATTTTCAACCGGTGTCGGAAGCACCGATATGGCTGCGGGTATGGCTACCGGTAAGGCCTGGTTTAAAGTTCCTTCCGCCCTTAAGTTTATACTTAAAGGAAAGCCGGCAAAATGGGTTAGCGGCAAAGACATAATCCTGCATATCATAGGTATGATCGGTGTTGACGGGGCTAGATATCAAAGTATGGAATTTGTAGGAGACGGGATAGCGCACCTGAGTATGGATGACCGTTTTACCATAGCCAATATGGNCATCGAAGCAGGAGCAAAAAACGGAATATTCTCCGTAGATGATGTTACAATTCAGTACATGAAAGAACATTCAAGCAAGCCTTATACCATATATGAAGCCGATGAGGATGCCGAATATGAACAGGTTTATGAAATAGAACTCGATAAAATAAGGCCTACGGTAGCATTTCCTCACCTTCCTGAAAATACCCGTACGATCGATGAGGTCGGAGATATAAAGATCGATCAGGTTGTCATCGGTTCCTGTACCAACGGAAGACTGGATGATTTAAGGGCAGCTGCCAGGGTATTAGAAGGAAAAAAGGTAGCCAAAGGTGTTCGTGTTATTATTTTTCCTGCTACCCAGAAGATTTATCTTCAGGCTCTCGAAGAAGGGCTTATTGCCACCTTTATAAAAGCCGGTGCTGTTGTCAGCACACCTACCTGCGGACCTTGCCTTGGAGGGCATATGGGAGTTCTTGCAGCCGGAGAGAGGGCCGTTTCAACAACCAACAGGAACTTTGTCGGCCGGATGGGACATGTAGATTCGGAAGTTTATCTTGCCAGTCCGGCAGTGGCAGCCGCCAGTGCGGTTACCGGCAAAATATCAAGTCCTGAGGAACTTGGGCTGTAGGAAGGGGGATTTGCAATGAAAGCAAAAGGAATAGTACACAGATACGGCGATAATGTGGATACTGACGTTATAATACCGGCAAGATACTTAAACACATCCGAGCCTAAGGAATTGGCAAAATATTGCATGATGGATATAGATCCGGATTTTGCCGGACGGGTAAAACCCGGTGACATAATAGTTGCAGGCAAGAATTTTGGATGCGGCTCATCAAGGGAACATGCACCGATTGCTATAAAAGCATCCGGCGTTAGTTGTGTAATAGCAGAAAACTTTGCCAGAATATTTTACCGCAATGCTATTAATATCGGCCTGCCTATAATAGAATGTCCTGAAGCCTCAAAAGATATAGAAGCGGGAAATGAGGTTGAAATTGATTTTGATAAGGGGATTATTTACAACTTAACTAAGAACAGACAGTACAAAGGGCAGGCTTTCCCGGAATTTATGCAAGAGATTATTAAGGCAGAAGGGCTAATAAATTATATTAATTCTAAGTTTTAGATAGATTTGTGATAAGGCATAAAAATTGAATGAGTTATATTAGTGATATCACTAAAATTTCTGTTAAATGAAGCTATAGTAAATGTTTGGTAAGATATAGTTGAATAACAGGGGATTTTTTATAAATCTTAATGCCTTTACAAATACCTGCAGTAATCACTGTCACATCTGATAATATAGATGTGACGGTAAATAATGGCAGGTATTTTTTTCTTTTTTGCGCAGATATTACTGGTGTAAAGTATCTATGATTAATTATTATTATTTTATAATATAAGAAGATGTGCTAAAATAATTAAAAAACATACAAAAGGTGATATTATGTGGATTTTATATGCTTTATTGTCTGCCATATTTGCAGCATTGGTATCAATTCTGGCAAAAAAAGGGCTGGAAGGAGTTAACTCTAATCTGGCTACTGCCATCAGAACATTTGTAGTTCTTTTAGCTGCTTGGGGAATTGTATTCTTTACAGGAAAACATAAGGAAATACCAAACCTGACAGGCAGGAACTGGTGGTTTTTGGTTTTATCAGGACTTGCTACAGGAGCTTCTTGGCTTTTTTATTTTAAGGCATTGCAATTGGGAGAAGTATCAAAGGTGGCTCCTATAGATAAATTAAGTGTCGTTTTTACGATGATTTTAGCATTTATTTTTTTGGGAGAAACCGTATCCTTAAAAACAGTAATCGGAGGCTTATTAATAGCAGCCGGAACTTTAGTATTGGTATTTTAACAGTCACCTTTTTATATCGATTATCATAATCTAAAATAGAATTTATATTAGGTGATGATAATTGATATGAATGGTGTTATACGATATACAATCCGGCCTTATGACACCTTTTGGATGCTGGCCCAGATATTCAATACAACGGTTGAATCAATAATGCAATTAAATCCTGGGGTTGACCCGCATAATCTTCAGGTAGGGCAAGTAATTAATATAAGGCCGGGTTTAGGCTTCATACCTTCGTCTCCAATGGATAATGATATGGACGATATGGATGAAATTGATATGATGTTGCCGGATTTATTGGATTATTTCCATACACTTTGGGGACAACATATCATGTGGACCAGGATGGTAATTCTGGGTATTATTTTTGATCTTCCTGATTTACAATATACTACCGAAAGGCTTCTTCGCAATGCCCAGGATTTTGCCGAAGGGATTCGTGTATATTACGGTGATGAGGCCGCACAGACGTTTGAGAACTTGTTCAGAAATCATATCACATTAGCTGCAGATTTTGTGACAGCAGCCAAAGCAAACGAAGAGGCAAGAATGGATGAGGTATGGCAAAGTTGGACAGATAATGCCGGACGGATAGCAGAATTTTTAAGCCAAATTAATCCTAATTGGAGCACTGAAGACTGGAATGCTATGTTGATGGAGCATCTTCAGTTACTTGCAGAAAATACAATGCTTTTGCTTGAGCAAAATTACCAGGCTTCAATTGATGGATTTGACGATATATACAATCAGGCTATGGAAATGGCGGATATGATGGCTGAAGGCATTGCAACTCAATTTCCCGGATAATTATCCTATAATTCATAGTATATCGTATTAGTTGCGGATATTGGGTATTTATTTCCGGCAGCTTAAAAAATATAATTAAAAAGTGAATAATTCAAAACAAAGGTTTTATCGGCTTTGTAAATCCCACAGTCAGACTGAGATGATAAAGTGTCGACTGTATGATATCGGGGCAACCGTATCATGGGGTACAAAGCCGTTTTTGTTTAAATAATTAAGGATTAGAACGGGTGTTCGATTCTGTTATCAAGACAAATAAGTATCTGATCACAGACATAAAGTTACATTCGCTGCATATAGTATTGTGAATACTGAATTTTTGTGTTATTATAGTAATAGCGTATTTATCTGGGAGAGGTGATCACATTGTCTATAAGCTATAAAAAGCTTTGGAAGCTTTTAATTGATCGAGATATGAAGAAAAAGGACCTTTGTGCTTTGGCAGGAATTAGCCATTCGTCCATGGCAAAGCTGGGTAAAAACGAAAATATAACAACCGATGTGTTGGAAAGGATTTGCCTGGCACTGCACTGTGACATAGGTGACATTATGGAGATTATTCCGGATTCTGATAAAGCTGATTTGAATAATAATCATTATTCGGGACAAGCGGATTAGGCAATGTAAACAGCTCATAAATTGATACTAATTATAAAATAGATAGGAGTGGTTAAAATAGATACCATATTTTTCACTATTGTTGACAGGGGCAAAGCGAATGCCGTTCTTCGCAAAGCCAGAGAATGTGGTGCAACAAGCGGTACTATTCTACTGGGGGAAGGCACCGTTCAGTCCAAACTATTGGATTTTTTAGGCTTAACTGAAACAAGAAAAGAAATTCTTTTGATTCCTGCATCCGATGAATTGGATACAAATCTTCATGATCAAATCAGTCAATCATTTAATCTGTCAAAAAAGAACAAAGGCATAGCATTTTCAATTCCTTTTCAACGCCGGACATTGAATAATTCTTCTCAGGAGCACAATATTTCCATAGATGATGAAAGATTTAACCATTGTTGTATATTTACCATTGTCGAAAAAGGAAGGGGCATGGACTGCATAAAAGCTGCAAGGGCAGCAGGAGCCCGCGGAGGTACTTTGATTCATGGTCACGGTGCCGGGGTACCGGTAGATTCTTATTTTCATCTTGCTATAGAGCCCCAAAAGGATACTGTCCTTATTGTTACCAGAAAAGAAAAGGCTGTTCCAATAAAAATGAGAATATATAACGATCTTGAGCTTAACAAGCCCGGAAACGGTATAATCTTTACTCTTCCTGTAAGCAGAACTAGCGGGCTCTTTGAAGACAAGGCCGAAGATCGTAAAGGAGGGACATCATGAGCTCACTGATTGACAAGGTAAAAGAGGTAGCTAAAACACTTATTCCTGTTGTAGTTTTGGTGCTCATTATCTGCTTTACTATAGTGGATGTTGGCACTGATGTTTTGTTCCGTTTTTTAGTTGGCAGTGTCCTCCTTCTTATTGGGCTTACCATTTTCCTATGGGGTGTAGATATGGCAATGAATCCCATAGGTGAGTATATGTCAAAGGAGGTTGCCACTTCAAAATCTCCCGTAAAAATCGCCGTACTTGGTTTTCTTTTAGGTTTTCTTATTACCGTTGCCGAACCCGATTTGCTTATTCTCGGAAATCAGATTGAGGAAGCATCCGGAGGAACTTTAAGTTCATTCCTGATAGTTTATATGGTTTCTATAGGTGTAGGGGCTATGGTTACATTAGGAATTTTCAGATTGCTAAGAGACAGACCCCTTAACAGATTTATGGCAGTTACATATGGCATAATTCTTATTTTAGGTTTACTTGTGTCTCAGGAATTTCTGGCAATAGCCTTTGATTCTTCAGGTGCGACCACAGGAGCCTTAACCACTCCTTTCGTACTTGCATTATCTCTTGGACTTTCCAATGTTAAAGGCGGCAAATATGCTGAGGAAAACTCTTTCGGCCTTGTTGGAATTATGAGTACTGGGCCTATACTTGCAGTCATGTTGTTGTCTATAATATCCGGGCAGAAAAACATCCATGGAGATGCTGGAGAGTACATTTTCCAAAAGGGAGTTATTGGCCCTATACTTGAAGCAGTTCCACATATATTTATAGAATCTCTTGTTGCATTACTTCCGATAACAATATTATTTTTTATATATAATATTACTAAATTTAAAATTAAAAAGAGCGAAATGGTTCAGATTATAAAAGGTCTTATTTTTTCCTTACTCGGTCTTGTAATCTTTCTTACAGCCGTTAATTGCGGTTTTATGGATATGGGAAGAATAATAGGTATGGAATTGGCGCAAATGAGCAGCAGCCTGTTAATAGGAATAGGATTTGTACTAGGTCTTATAGTCGTTCTTGTAGAGCCTGCGGTACATGTGCTTGGTTCCCAAATAGAAGAGGTTACAGGTGGTTATATCCCAATAAATTTAATCAGAATGACCTTATCTTTGGGAGTCGGAACCGCAATTGCCCTTTCAATGGTTAGAATTGTTGTACCTGAGGTTAAACTGTGGTATTTCATTCTTCCGGGATTTGCATTGGCAGTGTTTCTTTCATTTAAGTCAAACCCTGTATTTGTCGGAATTGCTTATGATGCCGGAGGAGTGGCTTCGGGTCCAATGACTGCCACCTTTGTCCTTGCATTGGCACAGGGAGCTGCCACAGTCATAGATACAGCCAATGTTCTTGTTGACGGTTTTGGAGTTATTGCCATGGTGGCAACAGCGCCGGTTCTTTCGATTATGGCTTTGGGAACAATATTTGAACGCAGAAAAGTTGTTGAACTTAAACATTCTGCCGAAGAAACAGGCTCAGTAGCCGATATGCCGATAGCTGTCAGTGATTTTAATCATGATTGCCTTATAGCTATTGTAAACAGAGGCTATGCAGGATATGTTGTTGATTTGGCAAGAGAGGCGGGAGCTACGGGCGCCACTGTCTTTCACGGAAGAGGCGGCACGGACCATCCCACGGTTATATTGCCTATTGTTAATATCGAATTAATGCCAGAAAAGGAACTTATATGCCTTATTACAGATATAGATAAAAGCGAAAACGTTGCAGATTTTATACTTAAGGATACCGAGCTTGTTGAGAAGGGTGAAGTGGCGGTATATATCTCACCGACATTTGCCCTGATTAAAGACTTTTCAAGTGACGAAACTTCAACTGCAACAGTTTGATATATATGTATGATTAATTGGAATTTGAGGATAACTGATATAAAATTCTTAGATAATGTGCGCAAATAACATAAAATTATAAAAACGCCTGTCGCAATATATTGTCATACGTATTATACATCGTATATGACGTAAATTGCGGCAGGTTTTTTGCTATTTAAGAAATTTTGGCTACCTATAATTAATTTTTACAATCGGCATTTCTTATATATAAATAAATTATTCTAATACCAGGAACTGTATTTTATAAAAGTAATAAACTGATAGTAACAGTTAATAATATTTCAGGAGGTTTTATGCTATCTAGAACGGACTATATAAGACAGTCCCTGGAAACTCATCTTTTTTTTGCAAGAATTATGAAAGAGCATGCATTTTTCTTACAAGTCGGTTTTACTCCGAAGGATAACAAATATATCAAATATGCAAATGAGCTAAGGATGGCTTTTGATGATTTTCTTGAAGATTGCGTCGAATTGGCAAATGGGGTTATAAGTAAGACAGTAATAGCTTCAGGTGAAATCATTACACAATATACATTGGAAGCCGAAAAGCTGACAGAGTTTTATACAGGAGTTAATTTCAGAACAAAAATTACACAGAAAGAAAAAGCTTTAGTGGCTGGTAATGATTGTCATCCGACCATGGAACGGAAAGTATTTATACTCAACAGAAGAGCCTTAAGTTTGCTGGACAACATCATAAGGTTTAAAACAAATATTCTTAATGAGGTTTTATCTTGCAAGATGTTTACTTTAAATTATCCTTTACTCATTGAACACATTTTAAGAGAGGCTAGGCTGTATCGTCGCCTTATTCAAAAACTTCAGGCAAGGGAAACAATAAATGTGAAAAAAGAAATGCTCGAACAGGAAGCATTTTGGAATCAGATAATGGGCGAACATGCAAAATTTATACGCGGTTTACTTGATCCTTCAGAAGAAGAGCTGTTTGATGCTGCAGACCGCTTCGGCCGGGAATTTGACAGGCTTACCGATGAAGCTAAGGATGCCATGGACAGATGTACGCCTGTAGATTATATGCAAATAACCGATGAAAGTTTAAGGGCTACCAAAAATATCCGTGATTTTAAAGCACAGGGAACCGAAGGGCTTTTGGATTGTAAGATAAAATCGATTATTCTGCCTTTGCTGGGAGACCATGTACTTCGTGAAGCCAATCATTATCTTAATCTTTTAAAAATTTTCCGTCAATGTTAAAAAATTAATGTATTTTTTAAATTGCAAAAGCAGATAATAGTAGAGCAAACTAAAGATTTGGAGGGAATAAAAATGGCAATCAAAAAGATGGATAAACCTAATGAAGGAGTACGCTGTGTTGTCAATACCTGTGAATATTATATGGCAGGAGATCATTGTGCTGCAGAACAGATACAGGTAGAGCCGAGGAATGCTTCGGATTCCGAAGATACAGACTGCGCTACATTTGTTAAAAAAAGTGATTCGTTCAGTTAAAAAAATAATTAATAAAAGAGAGTGGTCCAAATATTTTATCCAAGCGTGTTGTTAAGACGAAGCTTAAGATATAATTTGGGACACTCTCTTTATTTGAGTTTTTTTATAAATTTTATAACGTTCTACTTAAAAAGCTTAATAGTTCCTTCGTCATTTAATGTTTTAACTATAGTTGCAATAACCGGAAGCAGTAAAAGGCCAAGTACACCCATCAGTTTTGCACCTACATACATAAGCACTAATGTAATAATCGGATGAAGGCCTATCTGGCCGCCGACAATTTTGGGTTCTATCGTTTGGCGTACGGCTGTAATTACAATGTATAAGATGAACATACCGATACCTATTTTTGTATTTCCGAGTATTAATGCTATTATTGACCACGGAAGTAATACAGCGCCGGTTCCCAGAATTGGCATTATATCTATAAGAGCAATCATAGCGCCAAATAAGAAGGGATTGGGAATACCAAGCACCAAAAAACCCAAAGACAATTCGGCAAATGTTATGGATAAAATTGCAGTATAAGCTTTAATAAATTTACCTATTGTACCTAAGCCTTTGTCTTTAAGCCTTAAAATCATATCCCTGCTGTTGCCGTTAAATTGACGCATTAAAAAGTCTGATATTTTATAATAATCAATGGTAAAGAAAAATGATGATACAATAGTGAATATCAATTTTATTAAAAGAGACGGAACCTTTCCGGCAAGTCCCGTTATTTTGGATATAACGGTTGCGGAAGCGTTCTTAACATAAGAAAAGATAGTATCACTGATATTAAGTAGAAAATCCTCGACATAAGGTTTTATGTCGGGAAATTGATTGATTAAATTGGTTGCTGCCTTGTCCAAAGCCGGCTCTATAGTATTTCTGTATAAGTCGGGCAATTGACCGAACAGTTCCTTTAGGAAGGTAAATGCCTTAGCTCCGATTATACTTATTATAAATGCAAGTATTCCGTAGAATATGATAAGTATAAATATAGATACGAAGGAACGTTTAATACGAATCTTTTTTTCTATGTAATCGATTACTTGTCTGAACAGTATGGCAATTATTAATCCTATAACAAAAGGCATTAAAAGGGGTAGGATATATTTTATTGCTATATATCCGAGCCCTAGGATAAATACGATATAGATAACATGCAAGATAAAAGCTTTCTGTTTTTCAATATTCATAAGGTAAATTGCCTTTCCGGGTATTTTTCAATTATGAGTTTTTCATAACAATTTGCTCCATAGTATCAGCAACATCTTCACATTTATCGCAGCATTTCTCAAGTCTATGCAGTATTTCAGTCCAAGTCATAAGTTCAATTGCATCTTTTGAAGAAGAGTAAAGGCCACGCATCATTTCCATGTAAAGACCGTCTCCTTCTTCTTCCAGATGGTTGATTTCTACAATTTTTCCATGAAGAGTTTTAGAATTTTTAAAGTTCTGAAATTCAACAAGTGCATCATGTAAAGACTTGCAAAGGGTAGAGATAAGCTCAGTGAATTTTAATATACCGGAACGGATTTCTTTAATGTTAAACATATTGATAAATAATAATACATCTTCAACGCAATCAGTTACATCGTCTATTCCTTGAGCCAGGGTGATAATGTCCTCCCGTTCAATCGGCGGAAGAAATTCCTTAACCAAATGATTCATAAGTTCATGCTTTGCTATATCTGCGCTGTGCTCGATCTCATGCATTTCTTTAACTTTATTTGGAAGTTCGGATGCCTTGAACTCGGCTAACGTTTTATGCAGAATTTCTGCCGAAGACAATGAGTATTTTGATAAGTTCACAAAAGCTTCAAAATAATTGAATCCTTTTTTACTTTTCTTCATCTTGCAGTTCCTTCCTTTTTTGATTTGTATTTTGTAATTAAAATATTAGTTTTTAAATATAATGTTACTTATATTATAGATAGATTTGATTTTATTTAATATTTAATTTGCTTGTTATTTTTTCGGATTTAATTCAGGCATTAATAAGTATAGACAAATCTGATGCTATTTAAAAATATTCATAAACAAGTATGCCATAAGGTATCCTAACAGGCCGCAACCGGGAAATGTAAGAATCCATGCTGCAACCATTTCTTTTACAATACTCCAGTTGACACTGGATAACCTTTTGGATGCTCCGACTCCCATAATGGCAGTGGTCTTGGTGTGGGTGGTACTGACCGGAATTCCTGCCAGTGATGCAGCAAGCAGGCTTATTGCCCCTGCGGTATCTGCGGAAAATCCTTGATAAGTATCCATTTTAACCATACCCATACCTACGGTTTTAATTATTTTGTAACCGCCGATGGATGTTCCCAGGGCCATTACTAATGAACATAATATCATAAGCCATATGGGAATTTCGAATTGGTTCACGTTGCCATTACCGTTGGATAAAACTATTCCCAACATAAAAATACCCATAAATTTCTGACCGTCTTGCGCTCCATGCATAAATGCCATGGCTGCCCCTCCGGCAATCTGAGCACCTTTGAATACCTTGGTTGTTTTACGCCTGTCCATGTTTTTGCAGATTTGGCCGATAACTTTTGTAACTACATAGCCTAATACAAAACCTAAAATAGTTGACATAAACAGACCGTAAATAACGTTCATCCATTCTTTCCCGTTTATTCCTTTACCGCCCTGCAGAGCTATTGCTGCTCCCGTAACTCCCGCAATCAGGGCATGGGATTCACTGGTAGGTATACCGAAAGCCCAGGCTGCGGTAGCCCAAACAACTATGGCAACTAAAGCGGCACATAGTGCTATTAAGGCATCTTGGCTTTCGCCGAAGTAAACCATATTTGATATGGTTTCTGCGACGGACTTATTAACCATAGTCATTATGAGAACACCTAAGAAGTTAAAAACAGATGCCATAATTATGGCATTTTTTGGGGTTATTGATCTGGTGGATACACAGGTTGCAATTGCATTGGGTGCGTCGGTCCACCCGTTAACCAATATTACCCCGAGTATCAAGGCCGAAGTAATGAATAAAGCGGGATTTGTCAGCTGCCGTAGGAATTCAGCTAAAGAAATAGTCATAATTGTGCCTCCTAAAGCATATGATTATTATTTACCCAATAACATTAAAATAGTAACATTAAAACTGAAAGTAAGCAATATAAAAAGTAATATTGTATAATAATTAACTAATTTTAAATCAATTTTCATAATTTAAAGTAATTTTATGATTGATTTTTGTAATAAAATACATTATTATATACTGTACTACTTTAAAGTGAAATATAACGAAAGTTAAGAAATAAAAAATGTATAAATATAAATTCAAAGGTGGTAATTGTTATGAGAAGTGACGCAGTCAAGAAAGGGATTCAGCAGGCCCCTCACAGATCTTTATTTAATGCTCTGGGGTTTACGAAGGAAGAGTTACATAGACCGCTTATCGGTATCGTCAGTTCCTATAATGAAATTGTTCCCGGACATATGAATCTTGATAAAATCGTCGATGCGGTCAAAATCGGAGTGGCAATGGCCGGAGGAACTCCTGTTGTATTTCCTGCTATTGCGGTTTGTGACGGAATAGCCATGGGACATCAGGGAATGAAGTATTCGCTTGTAACAAGAGAATTGATTGCGGACTCTACGGAAGCCATGGCTATGGCTCATCAGTTTGACGCTTTGGTTATGGTTCCGAATTGCGATAAAAATGTACCGGGGCTTTTAATGGCAGCGGCAAGGATTAATATTCCTACTATATTTGTAAGCGGAGGCCCCATGCTTGCAGGAAGAATAAAAGGTGAAAAAAAGAGCCTGTCCAGTATGTTTGAAGCTGTAGGCGCATATACCGCAGGCAAGATGACAGCCGAAGAAGTGGAAGAATATGAAAATAAAGTTTGTGCAACCTGCGGTTCATGTTCCGGTATGTATACGGCTAATTCAATGAACTGCCTTACAGAAGTAATAGGTATGGGACTTAAAGGCAACGGAACTATCCCTGCCGTATATTCTGAAAGAATCCGCCTGGCAAAACAGGCAGGAATGAAGATCATGGAACTGCTTGAAAAGAATATTAGGCCAAGAGACATTATGACCAGGGAAGCCTTTATTAATGCCCTGACTGTGGATATGGCTCTAGGCTGCTCCACCAATACTATGCTGCATTTACCTGCCATTGCCCATGAAGCGGGAGTGGATTTAAATATAGATATAGCCAATGAAATCAGTGAAAGAACGCCTAACCTTTGCCATCTGGCTCCTGCCGGCCCTACATATATGGAAGACCTGTATGAGGCTGGCGGTGTGTATGCTGTCATGAACGAACTTAATAAGAAGGGACTTATTAACACAGACCTGATAACCGTTACCGGAAAAACCGTAGGAGAAAACATAAAAGATTGTGTGGTTTTAGATTATGAAGTGATAAGACCTATTGACAATCCTTACAGCAAGACCGGTGGAATAGCGGTTCTTAAAGGTAATCTTGCTCCGGACGGCGGTGTGGTTAAAAGGTCTGCCGTGGCACCGGAGATGTTAAAACATGAAGGGCCTGCAAGGGTATTTGACTGCGAAGAGGATGCCGTGGCTGCTATTCTTGGCGGAAAAATTAATCCGGGTGATGTGGTAGTCATTAGATATGAAGGACCTAAAGGCGGTCCGGGTATGAGAGAGATGTTAGGGCCTACAAGCGCAATAATGGGAATGGGACTGGGCTCAAGCGTAGCTCTTATAACCGACGGACGTTTCTCCGGAGCATCCAGAGGAGCCTGTGTCGGCCATGTGTCGCCTGAAGCTGCGGTAGGCGGAAATATAGCTCTTATTGAAGAAGGAGATATAATAAATATTGATATAGATAATTATTCTATCAATGTTTTGGTGTCCGAAGAAGAACTGGCAAGAAGAAGAGCCAATTGGAAACCCCGTAAACCTAAGATTACCACAGGATATCTTGCTCGGTATACACAGATGGTTACATCAGGCAACCGCGGAGCTATCCTCGAGGTACAAATGAAGGATTGATGGAGGTGTTGTTATATGGAATTATCAGGTGCGCAAATCGTTATAGAGTGTTTGAAGGAACAGGGAGTAGATACGGTATTCGGTTATCCCGGAGGGGCCATCTTAAACATATACGACGAACTGTATAAACATAAAAACGAAATAAGACATATTCTTACTTCCCATGAGCAGGGAGCATCCCATGCGGCAGACGGTTATGCAAGGGCCACCGGTAAAGTTGGCGTGTGTATGGCTACTTCCGGTCCCGGTTCCACCAATCTGGTTACCGGTATTGCAACCGCTTACATGGATAGTGTTCCTATGGTTGCCATTACTGCGAATGTTGCGGTAGATTATCTTGGAAGAGATTCTTTCCAGGAAGTTGATATAGCGGGTGTAACAATGCCCATAACCAAGCATAATTTTATAGTCAAGGATATAAATAAACTGGCAGATACCTTAAGAAGAGCCTTCCATATAGCCAAATCCGGAAGGCCGGGACCGGTACTGGTAGACATTACTAAGGATGTAACCGCTCCTACCAATAAAATTGAATATACAAGGGTTGACATCCCTCCGATTCAACGAAGTTCGGACCAAATAACTGATGAAGATCTGAAAGAAGCCGTTAAAATGATCGCCAAGTCCGAAAAACCCTTTATATTGGTAGGAGGCGGTGCAGTCATATCCGATGCATACGACGAATTAAAGGAATTTGTAGAAAAGGTTGATGCACCGGTTGCCGATACTTTGATGGGCAAAGGAGCCTTTGACGGAACCGATCCCAGATATACGGGTATGGTAGGTATGCACGGTACAAAGCCTTCAAACTTAGGCATTACCCAGTGCGACCTTCTTATTGCTATAGGCGTAAGATTTTCCGACAGAGTAACCGGCAATGCCAAGCAGTTTGCCCGTAAGGCTAAGATTCTTCATATAGATATAGATCCTGCCGAAATTAACAAAAACGTTATATCACATCATTCGATAGTAGGGGACGTAAAAGAAGTTTTAAAGAGACTAAACAGCATGCTGGATAAACAGGATCATAAAGAGTGGCTTAATCATATTACCGATATGAAGGCCATGTTCCCTATGACTTACAGGAAAGATATTCTAACAGGACCTTATATAATAGAAAAGATATATGAATTAACCGAAGGCAAAGCAATTATAACTACCGAAGTAGGGCAAAATCAGATGTGGGCAGCCCAGTATTATAAATATACTTCGCCCAGAACCTTTATTACTTCAGGCGGTTTAGGGACCATGGGATATGGACTCGGAGCCAGCATCGGGGCCAAGGTAGGAAGACCTGACGCAAAAGTAATCAATATAGCCGGTGACGGATGCTTCAGAATGAATATGAACGAATTGGCAACAGCCACCAGATATAATATTCCTATCGTAGAAGTGGTTCTGAATAATAAGGTACTGGGAATGGTTCGCCAGTGGCAGACCTTGTTCTACGGCAGAAGATATTCATATACGGATCTTAACGACAAGGTTGATTTTGTCAAACTGGCACAAGCTATGGGAGCAAAGGCATACCGGATTACCAGACAGGATGAAGCGGAAAGTATACTAAAAGAAGCTTTGTCTCAGAATGAGCCTGTACTGGTAGATTGCATTATAGACTGTGACGAAAAAGTATGGCCTATGGTTGCTCCGGGAGCTCCGATAGAAGAAGTATTTACTGAAGAAGATTTAAAATCAAACTAAATATCGGAAAAGAATTGACAAAAAAATAACATAGTTCTATAATATATTCAATACTTTATTTAACTAAAGTTATATCATATTACATCGAAACAGTTAATAAGGGAGGATATGATAGTGGGAAGAATTTATAATTTTTCAGCTGGACCTGCCGTGCTTCCCGAAGAAGTATTAAAGGAAGCGGCAGAAGAAATGCTTGATTACAAGGGCACCGGAATGTCTGTTATGGAGATGAGCCACAGATCAAAGGCTTTTGAGGAAATCATTCAAGAAGCAGAAAAGGACTTAAGGGAACTTATGAATATCCCGGACAATTATAAGGTGCTGTTTGTTCAGGGAGGAGCTTCCCAGCAGTTTGCTGCGGTTCCTATGAACCTGATGAAGAACAAAGTGGCAGATTATATTGTTACCGGACAATGGGCTAAAAAAGCATATCTGGAAGCATGTTTATACGGAAAAGCCAATATAATTGCTTCTTCAGCAGATAAAACTTTTTCTTATATTCCGGATTGCTCGGATCTTCCTGTATCCGAGGATGCAGACTATGTCTACATATGCGAAAACAACACTATTTACGGAACCAAATTTAAAACTCTTCCGAACACCAAGGGTAAACCCCTTGTAGCAGACGTATCCTCCTGCATATTGTCAGAACCGGTTGATGTTACAAAATACGGGGTTATGTTTGCCGGAGCACAAAAAAACATCGGACCTGCAGGTGTAGTTATCGTTATTATAAGAGAAGACCTGATAACGGAAGATACTTTGCCCGGAACACCTACAATGCTCAAATATAAGATTCATGCAGACAATAATTCGTTATATAATACTCCTCCAGCATATGGTATTTACATATGCGGCAAGGTATTTAAATGGGTAAAGAAAATGGGCGGACTTGAAGTCATGAAGAAAAGAAACGAAGAAAAAGCAAAGATTCTTTATGATTTCCTGGATGAAAGCAAGCTGTTTAAGGGAACAGTGGCAAAAGAAGACCGTTCCCTAATGAACGTTCCTTTCATAACCGGAAGTGACGAACTGGATGCAAAATTCATAAAGGAAGCCAAAGCCGCAGGGTTTGAGAACCTTAAAGGTCACAGAACCGTAGGTGGTATGAGAGCAAGTATTTATAATGCTATGCCGATCGACGGAGTTAAGGCTCTTGTTGAGTTTATGAAGAAATTTGAGGATGAGAATTTATCCCGGTTATAAATAAATTGTGGATAAAAGCCGGAAAATTTATGGCTGCGGTTGACAGGCCCGGATAAAATTAATCTGTATATGAAAGGAGAGTTATCCATATGAAATACAGTTGTCTTAACCCGATTGCACCGGTGGGACTAAATATATTTACGGATAAATACCAAAAGACGGATAATGTAGACGAAGCGGACATAATACTGGTCAGAAGCGCATCCATGCATGATATGCAGTTTTCCGACAACCTGAAAGCAATTGCCAGAGCCGGAGCCGGCGTTAACAATATTCCTGTGGATATATGTGCGGAAAAAGGTATAGTTGTTTTTAATACTCCCGGAGCCAATGCCAACGGGGTTAAAGAACTGGTAATTGCAGGTTTGCTGCTTGCTTCCCGTGATATTATCGGTGGTGTAAATTGGGTTCAGACTATAAAGGATCAACCGGGAGTGGCAAAGTTAGTTGAAAAAGGCAAGAGCAAATTTGCCGGTAAAGAAATTCAGGGCAAAAAATTGGGAGTAATAGGTTTAGGTGCCATCGGCGTTCTGGTAGCAAACGCTGCTGTGCATCTGGGAATGACCGTATATGGTTATGATCCGTTTATTTCTGTTGAAAGAGCTTGGAGTTTGTCAAGACATGTTATTCCGGTAAACAGCAGGGATGAAATTTATAGAGAGTGTGACTACATAACACTGCATGCTCCGCTGATAGACAATGGTGATCCGAGCAGCAGTACTAAAGGGATGATAAATAAAGAGGCCTTCGATAAAATGAAGGACGGAGTTATTATCCTGAATTTTGCGAGAGACCTTCTGGTTAACGATGATGATATGGCCGAAGCCTTAAAATCCGGAAAAGTTGCCAGATATGTAACGGATTTCCCTAACGATAAAACGGCCAATATGGAAGGGGTTATCGCAATACCGCATCTTGGTGCCTCTACCGAGGAATCGGAAGATAACTGTGCGATGATGGCTGTAAAACAGCTTAGGGAATATATTGAGAAAGGAAATATAATAAATTCGGTAAATTATCCAAACTGTGATGCAGGCGAATGTGCAGCTTTGGGGCGCATAACTATACTTCACAGAAATATTCCTAAGATGCTTACTCAATTTACCGGTGTATTTTCCGCTTTAAATGTAAATATAGCAAATCTGGTAAATAAGAGTAAAGGCGACTATGCGTACACTGTAATTGACGTAGATTCAACTATTAACGGAGACGTTATTTCTAAACTTAACTCAATAGAGGGCGTAATTAAGGTTAGAGTGGTTAAATAAACAGTATAATAATATTTGGTAATTTGTATATGGTATTTTAAATAATATTATGGGGGAAGCGGCTTTTAGCATATGATTAGATCATAGCCAAAAGTGCGCTTCTTCTTTATATAAATAATGTTTAATCAGAAAATCCCNACATAAAAAATTGAATTATATTTATAATTTTGAGTAATTATTAAATATTAGTTATATAACTTGAAAAAGCNTTTCATTTAAATTATTATAGTAGTACTTTATATAGATTTTTTCAGAGAAAAGTCTGTTGAATTTTGATAAATAATAGATAATATTATAAGAGAAACATAAGGAGAATGGAAAAATATGGCCATAGTGAGACCCTTTCGATGCATAAGGCCTGCTAAAGAGTTTGCCGGAAGAATTGCTGCACTCCCATATGACGTATACAGCAGGTCTGAAGCAAAACAGGAAGTAGAGCGGGAACCTTTGTCTTTTTTAAGGATTGATCGTGCGGAGACAAATTTTGATGATGATGTGGATACATACGATGAAAGAGTATACAAAAAAGCAAAAGAACTGTTGGAAAATATGATTAAAGACGGCTATTTTATAACCGATAATGATGAGTGTTATTATGTGTACGAACTGGTGATGGACGGACGGGCTCAGACAGGACTGGTTGCCTGTGCCTCTATAGACGATTATCTTAATAATGTTATAAAAAAGCACGAAAATACAAGAGAAGATAAAGAGATTGACAGAATAAAACATGTAGATATCTGCAATGCCCAGACAGGACCCATATTTTTAGCCTATAGATCACAACAGACAATTAATGAGATTATAGATAAAGTCAAAAAAGAGGAACCTCTTTATTATTTTACATCAACAGACGGAATCGGCCATCATGTCTGGAGAATAGCAGATGGAGAGAAAATTAATGTTATTCAAAAATGTTTTGACGGTATTCGGGAAATTTACATAGCGGACGGCCACCACAGGGCCGCTTCTGCCGTCAAGGTGGGTTTAAAAAGAAGGGGAGATAATCCGGGATATACGGGAAATGAGGAGTTTAACTTCTTCTTATCCGTTTTATTTCCCCATGATCAATTAATGATTTTGCCGTATAATAGGACGGTAGCTGATCTGAACGGATATACGGAAGAAGAATTCCTAAAGAAAGTTGAAGTCAATTTTGTAGTAACCAAATTGGGAAAAGAGCCTTATACCCCGAAAGAAAAAGGGGAAATTGGAATGCTGCTTAACGGATACTGGTATAGCCTGAAAGCCAAAGATATTATAAGATGCAGCAATGACCCTGTAAAATCTCTGGATGTTTCTATTCTTCAGGATTATTTGCTTGAACCTGTTTTAGGAATTAAAGATCCGAGAAGAGATAAAAGAATTGATTTTATAGGCGGAATCCGAGGATTAAAAGAATTGGAAAGACGGACATCCAAAGATATGAAAGTAGCATTTTCCATGTATCCTACATCAATTGAGGAGCTGTTTGCCGTGTCGGATGCAGGAAAGCTAATGCCCCCGAAATCAACTTGGTTTGAACCAAAACTTAGAAGCGGACTTTTCATACATGCGTTATCTTAGGAATATTGATATAATTGGTGATTTATTTCACATTTAATGCTATAATATCGGATGTATTGATAAATCATATCAATATATCATTTATTATAAAACTTATACATAGGAGGTCAAATATGAGTAAGAGTTTAAGAGGCACAAAGACATTGGAAAATCTTATGAAATCATTTGCAGGTGAGGCACAGGCAAGGTTAAGATACACCTACTATGCTTCCGTAGCAGGCAAAGAAGGATATAAACAGATTCAAAATATTTTTATGGAAACAGCAGAGAATGAAAAAGAACATGCTAAAGTATTCCTGAAACTGGCTCAAAAATACCTTGACGGAGAAAATCCTGCTCCGGTTGAGATAAATGCTACTTATCCGTTTGCATATGGAGACACAGTTGCTAACTTAAAGGCTGCCGCAGCAGGTGAACACGAGGAAAGCGAAGTTGATTATCCCGCTTTTGCAAAGGTAGCAAAAGAAGAAGGATTTGACGATATTGCAGAACGTTTCCTTTTGATTGCAAAAGTAGAGAAACATCATGAGGAAAGATATAAGAAGCTTTTAGAGAATATCGAAACCGGCAGAGTTTTCAAGAAAGACGGCAAGGTTTACTGGAAGTGCCTCAACTGCGGATATGTGCATGAGGGAGATGCCGCTCCGGAAGTATGCCCTGCATGTGCTCATCCCCAAGCATATTTCCAACTGCTGGATGACTGCTTCTAAATTATCTAATAATATAAGTAATATGGTGATTGACATCAGTTCATATTTCAAATACTTTATAATAACCCGGCTGGTATCTCCAACCGGGTATTTATTAAAATCGACGTCAAAAAATAAAACGGCGAAAATAGACCGACAGTAAAAATCGACATGCAATATTTTTCTTTGATATCAAAATAAAGTGTGTTAAAATATACACGAATAAGCAGATTAGGCGAAGGAAAACAGTACGTTTTAAGTGACATGATAATGTCACTATAAAACGCAGGGTTTTCCTTCGATAAGTGCAACGTGAGCGACAATGCGAAGCATTGGAGCTACTAACTCGCCGAAAGCAGATTAGTGCATAATGATAAGCATTTTATATGGTATATTAATGCTACAGCAAAAATAATAAAGTCAGTGTAAATGCTATTATATTTTTAAATTATTATATACAAGGGAGATTACTATGAGCAGTTTTTTTAATTTGGAAAATCCGGTTTTTCAACTGCTGGCAAAAGTGTGTGATATGCTTTTTGTAAGTATTGTTTATATTACTCTTTGTTTACCTATTGTTACCATAGGTCCGGCCAGCACAGCCCTGTATTATGCGGTTGTAAAAGTTATCCGCAGAGAAAGGGGATATATTTTCAAAGAGTTCTTCCGGTCATTCAAGCTTAATTTCAAAAGAGGTGCCATAATAGGAATATTACTTACACTTGCATATATTGTTTTAGGATTTGATTTACTTTATGCATGGGGACTTACAGAGCCGGACAGCAGTAAAGGGTCTCTTCTTATGGGTATATTTTTAGGAATCGCGTTTTTGGTTGTCAGCTTTTCCATATATGTTTTTCCTATTCTTTCCCGGTTTGATATGACAGTAAAGCAGTTATTCAAAGCGGCTGTTTATATGTCGATGAGGCATGTACATTTTACAATTTTAATGATAGTCGTAAATGTTGCCGCAGTGGTTATCGTTATTTTCTTTTTTCCCTTTATCTTTATTGCCCCGGCAACTGTTGCTTTGGTTAATTCGTTTATGATGGAAAGAATATTTAAGAAATATATGCCAAAATCTGAAGGACCGGGGGAAGAAACCGGTAAAGATGAGTGGTATTTGGAATAAGGGGGAGAAAAACATATGTCGGAAAAATTAACTGATATATTCGGTATAGATGTGTTCAGCGATGCGGTAATGATTGAAAGACTTCCAAAAAAAATATACAGTGCTTTAAAAAAGACTATTGAAAACGGGGAGGACCTGGACCCTAATGTGGCGGAAGTGGTTGCCAACGCCATGAAGGACTGGGCAATCGAGAGGGGAGCAACCCACTATACCCATTGGTTTCAGCCCATGACCGGAATAACCGCTGAAAAGCATGATTCATTTATAAGTCCAACTTCTGACGGAAAAATTATAATGGAATTTTCGGGAAAGGAACTGATAAAAGGAGAGCCGGACGCATCATCCTTTCCTTCCGGAGGATTACGGGCAACCTTTGAAGCCAGAGGTTACACCGCCTGGGATTGTACTTCACCGGCATTCTTAAGGGAGGATGCTTTGGGTGTGACATTATGCATACCTACAGCATTTTGTTCGTATACCGGAGAAGCCCTGGATATGAAAACACCGCTTCTTAGGTCCATGGAGGCTTTAAATAAACAGGTTTTAAGAATATTAAAACTTTTCGGCCATACCGATATAAAACATGTTTACCCGACGGTAGGGCCGGAGCAGGAATATTTTCTTATCGACAAATCCAAATATTTAAAGCGGGACGATCTTATATTTACGGGAAGAACTTTATTCGGAGCCATGCCTCCTAAAGGTCAGGAATTGGGGGACCATTATTTCGGAAACATTAAAGAACGGGTAGCTTCATTTATGAAAGAATTGAATATTGAACTGTGGAAGATGGGTGTAACGGCAAAGACACAGCATAATGAAACGGCTCCCGCCCAGCATGAACTGGCTCCGATTTTTACAACCGCAAATATAGCGACCGATCATAATCAGCTAATAATGGAATCCATGAAGCGGATTGCCAATCGTCACAATCTGGCATGCCTGCTTCATGAAAAACCTTTTGCCGGGGTAAACGGGTCAGGAAAACACAATAACTGGTCGCTGGTTACAGATACGGGTAGGAATTTACTGGATCCCGGTAAAACTCCTCACGAAAATACTCAATTTTTGCTGTTCTTTACAGCTGTTATAAAGGCTGTGGATATGCATGCTGATTTACTGAGGGTGTCAGCCGCAAATCCGGGTAATGATCACAGGCTTGGTGGACATGAAGCTCCTCCAGCTATAATATCGGTATATATTGGGACTCAGCTGGAAGACGTGCTAAATCAGATTATGAAAAACGGGGAAGCAAAAAGCTGTATGGTCGGCGGAAAAATAAATGTAGGTGTACATACCATTCCTGAGCTTTATAAAGATGCCAGTGACCGGAACCGGACATCTCCTTTTGCATTTACAGGAAATAAATTTGAATTCAGAATGGTTGGTTCTTCTATGTCAGTAGGCATGGCAAACACTGTGATTAACACCATAGTGGCCGATGTTCTTAGTGAAATGGCTGATGAGCTTGAACAAGCTGAAGACTTTAATTTGGCCGTTCATGATCTGATTAAAAGAACTATAACCGAACATATAAGAGTTATATATAACGGGAACGGATATTCACAGGAATGGATTGAGGAGGCTGAAAGAAGAGGCTTACCTAATTTAAGGTCCATGGTGGATGCTATTCCCGCATTGGTTACGGAAAAGGCTGTTAAACTGTTTGAAAAACATAATGTCTTTTCGAAAACGGAACTTATGTCACGTCGGGATGTACTATTTGATTCGTATGCCAAGACACTTAATATAGAAGCCAAAACCATGATATCCATGGCAGGCTCGCAATTCATCCCTGCGGTAGTAAAATATACGAAAATATTGGCGGATTCGATTAATTCCGTAAAAGAAGCAGTACCGGAAGCCGATATATCGGTACAAAAGGAACTGCTAATAAAGACTTCCGGATTATTGTCCGAGGCTCAAAGTGCATTGCAAAAACTTCGTGATCTGATAAAAGAGGCAGAGGGGATAGCTGACGGAGAAAAGAAAGCACGGTTTTTCTATGAGAAAGTTAAACCGGCCATGGAAGCACTTCGTACACCGATTGATACCCTTGAGCTTATAGTTGACAGGGAGTTATGGCCGGTGCCTACATATGGGGAGTTATTGTTTGAGATATAAATATAGTGAAGATACATATGATAAAAGGCCGAGAAAGAAAAGATTTACTTTCTTGGCCTTTTTACTATGGTTTTATGTTTAATTTTATGATTTTATATTTAAATAAATATTTACACCTGTAATAAATAGGCTGAATATAAATTTTATTAAACCATTATTAGCAAATTGTATCTAAAAAAATTTCTTGACATAGAATGTATTATAATATATATTTTGATTATCAAAATATTTGACTACCAAAATAATTATTAATTTATTAGAACATAATGAGTTATTTTTACTTACTTAGGAGTGGATTATGTGAAAGAGAGAATTTTAGAGATTAACAAACTACTGGTTGAGATTTACGAAGATGTAATCCATATTGAGGAATACGCGATAAAAACAGGAGTGTTTAAAGATCTTTCCATAACCGAAATCCATACGCTTGAAGCAGTAGGCCTTTACGGTTCGAAAACCATGTCAGAAGTAGCATCGGAACTAAATATTACGATGGGGACTTTGACTACTGCGATCGACAAGCTGATTAAGAAAGGATATGTAGAAAGAAAAAGAAGTGATGTAGACCGCAGAATAGTAAATGTGAGTCTGACCAAGAAAGGAAAGTTAGCCTATCGTGTTCACGAAAAGTTTCATTTGGATATGGTAAAGGCTATTATGAATGATTTTACTTCACAGGAGGAAGAAGTGCTGCTTTGTGCGCTTAGAAAGTTAAATAACCATTTGAAGGACATATATAATTATTCAGGCGAGAATCAGCAAAGTCAATAGGAGGACTACCATAATGGGCCATGCAGCCATAATAGGGACAGGAAGTTTTGTACCCGACAATATAATGACCAACGACGATTTAAGTAAAATGGTTGAAACCAGTGATGAATGGATCAGGACCAGAACAGGGATTCNTGAACGGAGAATTTCATCCGGATTAAACACTTCTGATCTTGCTTATGAAGCAGGAACACGGGCTATAAAGGATGCTGGTCTGCAACCTGAAGATATAGATCTTATAATATGTGCGACCATAACACCCGACTATTTTATGCCGTCCTGTGCATGTATGGTTCAGCAAAGATTGGGGGCAAAAAATGCGGCTGCTTTTGATCTTGTCGCTGCATGTACAGGAATGATTTACGGGATTGTTACTGCAGAGCAGTTTATTAAAAGCGGTATGTACCGTAATGTTCTTGTAATAGGCACCGAGGTTTTATCCAAAATTCTGGATTGGGAAGACAGATCAACCTGTGTTTTATTCGGGGACGGAGCCGGAGCAGTAGTATTATCTCAGTCCGATAAAGGGGGAATTATTCTTGCATCCAATCTGGAATCTGACGGAAGCAAATATAAGCTTTTGACATGTCCGGCTGTACCGCTTAAAAATCCTTATGTCAGTGTCGGTGGTAAAAATTCTCAGGCAGATTTGTATAATGATACAAGGTCTGTTATAAAGATGGCAGGTCAGGAGGTATTTAAATTTGCTGTCCGGACTATTATCGATAACATAGAAGCGGTATTAAAGAAAACAGGCCTTAATTCGGACGATATTCGGTATATTATACCCCATCAGGCCAATCAGAGAATATTCGAACAGGCTTCAAAATTGAGTGGGATTTCAGTAGACCGCTTCTATATGAATCTGGACCGATACGGAAATACATCGGCGGCAAGTATAGGAATAGCTTTGGATGAGCTTGCTAAAGATACGGGGATAAAATCCGGTGACATAGTGGTACTGGTCGGTTTTGGCGGAGGTATGACAGGCGGATCTGTCATCCTAAAGTGGAATTAGTAATAAACCGGGTATATACCCGGGTTCATAAAAATATATATATCTATTATATTAATAGCTTTAAGGAGGATTTGAATTATGGATATGAAAAAAGTTAAAGAAATTATAGCAGAGCAATTGGGAATAGACGCAGAGGAATTAAGACCCGAGACATCGCTAAAAGATGATTTAAATGCAGATTCTTTGGATCTTTTTCAAATTATTATGAGTCTGGAAGAAGAATTTGATATTGAGATACCAACAGAGGATACCGAGAACATAAATACAATAGGTGATATTGAGGCTTATCTGGAAAAAAGACTGGAAAATGTAGAAGAATAGTAAGAAATCTATTTAGACAGGAGCTTAAAAAATGAAATCACGAATATGTGAGATGTTAAATATTGAGTATCCCATATTTCAGGGAGCTATGGCATGGATAGCAAATGCTTCCCTGGCAGCAGCCGTATCAGAAGCCGGAGGACTCGGAATTATAGCGGGAGGTACCGCTCCGGTGGAACTTATTAGGGAAGAGGTCAGGAAAGCAAAAAAAATGACGTCCAAACCTTTTGGAGTAAACATAATGCTCTTAAGCAATAATGCCGATGAGATAGCAAAAATGGTTTGCGAAGAAGGGGTTAAAGTGGTTACCACCGGTGCCGGGACTCCGTCAAAATATATGGATATGTGGAAAGCCCATGATATAAAGGTAATACCTGTAGTTCCTTCCGTAGCCATAGCCAAAAGGATGGTAAGATGCGGTGCTGATGCGGTTATTGCCGAAGGCACAGAAGCGGGGGGACATGTCGGGGAACTGACTACTATGGTACTTGTTCCGCAGATTGTCGACGCGGTGGATGTACCTGTTATAGCAGCCGGCGGCATAGCAGACGGCAGGCAGGTTGCCGCAGCGTTTATGCTTGGGGCTGAAGGGGTACAGGTCGGGACCCGGTTTTTAACCGCATTTGAATGTACTATACATGAAAATTACAAGAAAAAAGTACTTAATGCCAAGGATATTGATACCGTTGTTACAGGGCGCCGTACAGGACATCCGGTGAGGGTAATTAAAAATAAATTAAGCCGAAAATTTTTTGAGCTGGATGAAAGCCTGGCTTCGAAGGAAGAGTATGAAAAGCTTGGATCCGGAGCATTGGCCAGAGCTGTTTTTGATGGGGATATGGAGTACGGAAGCATTATGGCAGGACAGGTTGCCGCAATGGTAAACAAAGAGCAAAGCTGCAAGGAAATAATAAAAGAAATGATGGAAGATGCATCAAAACTGTTAAATAAAGACTGGAATTAGAATAGGGTGGTTTAATGGGGAAAATAGCGTTTATCTTTCCCGGTCAGGGCTCACAATATGTCGGCATGGGAAAGGAGCTGTGTGACAGTTTTGAGCAATGCAGGGAAGTATTTGATATTACAGATGAATGCCTGGGTTTTAATTTTTCTGAGATGATATTTAACGGAAAGAAAGAAGACCTGGACCGGACCGAAAATACGCAGCCGGCTATTGTTACCGTTTCCCTTGCGGCATATGCGGCTTTAAGGACATACAATGTTATGCCCCATGTAACGGCTGGCCTTAGCCTTGGCGAATATACCGCTTTAACGGTCAGCGGTGTCTTTACCCAGTCCCAGGTAATCGGTCTGGTTAGAAAAAGAGGCAGATTTATGGAGGAAGCTGTTCCTGAAGGTAAGGGTAAAATGTGTGCCGTTTTGGGTCTTACCGAAGAAAAGGTAAGGGAAGTTTGCCAAAAGGCAAAAGAGTATGGCCTGGTAGAACCGGCAAACTTTAACTGTCCCGGACAGATAGTCATAGGAGGGGAAGCAAAAGCTGTGGAGGAAGCGGCTAAAATAGCCGAAAGTGAAGGTGCTTTAAAATGCATATTCCTTTCGATGAGTACTCCTTCTCATACGGAATTGCTTTTTCCCGCGGCAGAAAAGCTAAAAAAAGAATTGGACAATATAACCCTGGGACATATGAACATTCCGGTTATAAGCAACGTTACCGCCGATTATATTAAGTCGGTGGAGGATGTTAAAGACTTGCTGTACCGACAGGTAATGAAAAGTGTTTTGTGGGAACAGTCTGTGCGAAAAATGGTTGAAGACGGAGTAGACCATTTTGTTGAGGTGGGACCCGGTAAGACCTTATCCTCTTTTGTAAGGAAAATCAACCGCAACCTTAAGGTATATCATGTGGATGATATAAAATCCCTGGAAGAAACCGCAGCGGCACTGAAAAAGATAAACTAATCGTAGTAAAAACAATGAATGGGATTAAAGAAACCATTACTTTAGATTATCAAGACATTATATTAAAGCCTAGATGCGAACTTAAAAATAAACAGATAATAATATAATTTTTTGCACTTATATTTATAAAAATAATTAAGAAATGGAGTCGGATATGCTTAAAGAAAAAATCGCTGTAATAACAGGTGCCGGAAGAGGCATAGGAAGAGCAATAGCATTGCAGTTTGCAGAGTATGGTGCAAAGGTGGTTTTAAATTACAGAAACAGTTTATCACAGGTTGAGGAACTTATCCAGACCATAAGCAGGCTTGGCGGTGAAGCTATTGCAGTCAAAGCCGATGTAAGCCGGGAAGAAGAAGCAAAATACCTGATTGAGGAAGCAGTAAAGAAATATAATAAGATTGATATTCTGGTTAACAATGCAGGCATTAATAAGGATAATTTGCTAATGAGGATGACAGAAGAAGAATTTGATGCCGTTATGGATGTCAATTTAAAAGGCACATTTTTTTGCATGAAGCATGCGGCAAAGATTATGTTAAAACAGCGATACGGAAAAATTATAAATATATCCTCCGTTGTAGGATTAGCGGGCAATATAGGCCAGGCAAATTATGCCGCATCTAAAGCGGGGGTAATCGGCTTGACAAAATCGGCTGCCAGGGAGCTAGCCCGTAAAGGTATAACGGTAAATGCCGTTGCACCGGGATTTATAAAGACAGACATGACTGATGCGCTTCCCGATAAGGTAAAGGAAGCTAGCATTGCTGCTATTCCGATGGGCCGTTTTGGAGAAGCTTCCGAAGTTGCAGGCGCCGTATGTTTTCTTGCATCTGAAGCTGCCAATTATATAACTGGCCAGGTGTTGTCTGTAGACGGTGGAATGGTTATGTGATTATATTATATGCCGAATTAAACGGCATGGAGGGAAACTGCATGAATTACAGAGTAGTGATAACAGGTTTGGGCGCTGTTACGCCCATTGGAAACAACGTCAAAGAATTTTTTGACAATGTCAAAGCCGGAGTTTGCGGTATTGACTTTATTACAGGCTTTGATACGGAAAATTTTGAAGTCAAATTGGCCGCATCTGTTAAAAATTTTGATCCGAAGCCATATATCGATGTAAAAGAAAGCAGAAGAATGGANCGGTTTTCACAATNTGCCGTAGTGGCCGCCGCTCAGGCTTTGGAAGATGCNGCTATTGATCCTGAAAGCCTGGATAAAGACCGCTTTGGTGTGATAGTCGGTTCAGGCATAGGCGGGCTTGCGAATATTGAAAAACAGGAAAGAGTCCTTTTGGAGAAAGGACCAAGAAGAATAGATCCTTTATTCATACCTATGGTTATCACAAATATGGCTGCGGGCAATATAGCCATAAAATTCGGAGCCAGGGGAATATGTTCCAATGTAGTTACAGCCTGTGCCACCGGCAGCCATTGCATTGGTGAAGCTTTCAGGTATATCAAGCACGGGTATGCCGATGTTATTTTAGCCGGAGGGACCGAAGCTTCAATTACTCCTTTAGGTATTGCCGGTTTTAATGCTCTAAAGGCATTGTCGACCAGCAAAGATCCTCTTAGGGCCTCAATTCCTTTCGATAAAGAAAGAGACGGTTTCGTTATGGGAGAAGGCGCAGGTATATTGCTCCTGGAAGAATATGAACATGCCAAAAAAAGAGGAGCCAAAATCTATGCGGAAATAGTCGGTTACGGAGCAACTTGTGACGCTTACCATATTACTGCCCCGGACCCTGAAGGATACGGCGGCACATTATCCATGAAAAATGCCATGAATGAAGCGGGTATTACCCCCAAGGATATCTCTTATGTGAATGCTCACGGTACAAGTACACCGATAAACGACAGGCTGGAAACTCTGGCAATGAAAGCAGCTTTTGGTAAAGATATATATAATATCCCTATAAGTTCAACCAAATCCATGATAGGACATTTGCTGGGAGCAGCCGGGGCCGTGGAAGCAATTGTGTGTGTAAAGGCTATTGAAGAGGGCTTTATACCCGCGACTATAGGCCTTAAGGTTAAAGATGAGGAATGCGATTTGGATTATGTACCAAATACCGGCAGAGAAGGAAAGCTATCCTATGTAATGTCCAACAGTTTAGGTTTCGGAGGCCATAATGCAAGCTTAATCTTTAAAAATATGGAGGTATAGCCGTGAAATATAATGAAATAATCGGCCTGATGCAGGAAATGACCAAGGCCGGTCTCAGCAAGATTTTGATTGAAAAAGAAGATTTTAAGCTTCTTCTCGAAAAAGACGGGGTAAAAACAAGTGAACCGGACCTTGCATCCGATGTAAAAGAAGCAAGACCGAATATTAATGATGCAAAATCTGCTGAAATTAAACCGTTAGATTCTCAAAAAGAAATCACAGAAGAAAAAACGGATAACAAAGATAGTAAAGATATAGATCAGTATAAAAAGATTGTAGCTCCAATGGTAGGGACATTCTATGCTAAGCCTGCTCCGGATAAACCGCCTTATGTACAGGTCGGGGATAAGGTGAAGAAAGGGCAAATAGTCTGCATTATTGAGGCTATGAAACTTATGAATGAAATCGAAAGCGATGTGGACGGGGAAATTGTGGAGTGCCTTGTAGAAAATGAGCAGATGGTAGAATACGGCCAACCCCTTTTCCTTGTTAAGTAAGAATTGCTTTCTCTTATAAAAGCTGTGCTTATAAAATCTCCGACTTCTAATAAAAAATCATTTGTGCTCTTTGTATAAAGACGTTAAGTAAATTTTAGATTTGATGTAAGTTTATAAATTTTTATTTTGGATTCTAAGGAAAGCTATACTTGAATATATAAAATTTTGACGAATCATGTTATATTAAATTTTGTATAAATGGAAAAAATAGGTTGCTATGGTCATAGAAAGGGATTATTATGTTAAATGTAGATGATATCCAAAAAATAATACCTCACCGTCCACCTTTTCTATTGGTGGACCGTATAGATGAGCTGGAACCGGGAATATACGGGTTAGGCGTTAAAAACGTTACAATGAATGAACCTTATTTTGCAGGTCATTTTCCGGGAAAAGCTGTTATGCCGGGAGTAATTATCCTGGAAGCTCTGGCACAGACAGGAGCCATAGTTATGCTTTCCTTAAAGAAAAATGAAGGCAAAATCGTATATTTTGGAGGTATGGATAAAGTAAAATTCAGACGGCAGGTAGTTCCAGGAGATGTTCTAAAACTTGAAGTAAAAATAATAAAAGACAAGGGTAATTTCGGAGTGGGTTCTGCGGTCGCTTATGTAGAAGATGAAGTGGCAGCAGAAGCTATACTTACATTTGCAATAATGTAAAATGCATAAGCAGATGGGAGAATCAGAATGTTTCATAAAATATTGATTGCAAATCGCGGAGAAATTGCAGTTCGGATTATCCGTGCCTGCAAAGAAATGGGCATTGAAACCGTGGCTGTATATTCCGAAGCGGACAGGGAAGCTTTGCATGTGCTGATGGCCGACGAAGCGGTATGCATAGGTCCCGACAGGTCGAAAGACAGCTATCTGAATATGCAAAATATAATAAGTGCCACCGTTCTCACAGGAGCTACAGCCATTCATCCCGGCTTTGGCTTTTTGGCGGAAAACAGTGCTTTCGCCAGAATGTGTGAAGATTGCAACATAACATTTATAGGACCAAATGCAGATACGATCGAACTGATGGGAAATAAATCAAAAGCCAGAGAAACCATGCAAAAAGCAGGGGTTCCCGTGATACCGGGCTCTGACGGAGAAATAGAAAGCATAAAGGAAGCAAAAAAACTTGCGGAACATATAGGATACCCCGTTATGATAAAAGCCTCAGCCGGAGGCGGGGGCAAGGGCATGCGGGCGGTATACTCCGCCGATGAGCTTGAGAAAGCCATTATGTCAGCCAGAAGTGAAGCAAAGGCTGCTTTCGGCGACGATAAAGTCTATATGGAAAAGCTGATTATTAATCCCAAGCATGTAGAATTTCAGATTTTGGCAGACAAATACGGAAACGTAGTACACCTTGGGGAAAGGGACTGCTCCGTCCAAAGGAGAAATCAAAAACTTATGGAAGAATCCCCATGTCCGGTTATGAGTAAGGACCTTCGTGCCAAAATGGGAAACGCGGCAGTAAAAGCAGCAAAAGCCACGGGGTATGTCAATGCGGGAACCATAGAATTTTTACTTGATAATCAGAATAATTTTTATTTCATGGAAATGAATACGAGAATCCAGGTAGAACATCCTGTGACAGAGATGGTTACCGGAATTGATTTAATAAAGGAACAGATAAAGATAGCGGCCGGTGAAAAACTTAGCTTTCGCCAAAAGGATATTGAATTTAGAGGCCATGCTATCGAATGCAGAATTAATGCTGAAGATCCTAAACGGGGCTTTATGCCTTGTCCGGGTCTAGTGAAAAATGTGTTGTTCCCGGGAGGCCCGGGTATCCGGGTAGACAGCGCCTTATATCCCGGCTATATGGTGCCGCCCTGTTATGATTCTATGCTGGCGAAAATTATAGCCCACGGTAAAAACAGGGAAGAAGCTATAGACAGGATGAAGAGGGCTCTTTCGGAGCTTATAATTGACGGCATAGAAACAAACGTTGATTTTCAATTTGAGCTTTTTGAAAGGGAAGAAATCATCTCGGGACATTATAATACAGGCTTAATCGAAGGAAAGAAGTAATATGAATAAAAATTTGTTTAGGACAAAAAAATATGCCACATCAAAAATCTACCGTTCAAGACCGCAGGATAGGTTGGGACCTGAAGAAGAAAAACCGAATGTACCCCAGGGGATTATGACAAAATGTCCCGCTTGCGGCAATATCATTTATACTAAACTTCTTTTAAAGAATATGAAGATATGTGAATGTGGATATTATTTTAAAGTATCCGCATATGAACGGTTGGCCATGGTTATGGATGAGGATACCTTTGTTGAAACGGATCAGCAGCTTACGACAAGGGATCCTTTAAACTTTCCCGGTTATGCCGATAAACTGGTCAAAACCCAGAACGCAACCGGCCTTGTGGACGGCCTTGTTACGGGAAAAGGCAGCATATGCGGTATTACCGTATATATAGGGGTTATGGATGCTGCCTTTTTTATGGGCAGTATGGGTACCGTTATCGGAGAAAAACTGACCAGATTATTTGAAAGGGCAACGAAAGAGAAGCTTCCTGTCATTATCTTTACCGCATCCGGCGGGGCGAGAATGCAGGAAGGGATTTTCTCTCTTATGCAGATGGCCAAAGTAAGCGGTGCCGCATCAAGGCACAGCGAAGCGGGATTATTGTATATTACGGTACTTACTGATCCCACAACCGGCGGTGTTACCGCCAGTTTTGCCATGCTGGGGGATATTATACTGGCGGAACCGGGAGCCCTAATCGGTTTTGCGGGACCGAGAGTTATCGAGCAGACCATAGGGCAGAAGCTTCCCGAAGGTTTTCAGAGGTCGGAATTTTTACTTGAACACGGTTTTGTGGATATGATAGTGACAAGAGATAAGATGAGAGAAACTTTGGGAGCACTGCTAAAACTTCACTATAAAGAAAATCCCCGTTATTTTGCAAATCCGGCAGATAAACCGAGTAATATCATAGAAGAAAATACGGAAAATACTAATGATAATTCGGAAACTGACAAACCGTAGAATAATTTACAGATAAACCGGAAAATTTTATCCGGCAATAATAAGAATAATAAAATAAGTATAGAAATCTCAGGTATAATTGATAATGATGCCTGCGCACATGAATAATACAGAATTAAGACATGCAAATAGTTAGGAGGGGCGCAATGGAATTAACACCTTGGGAGAAAGTAAAATTGGCACGGATGCCGCTTCGGCCTACCGGACTTGATTATATCGAAAGGATATTTGACGGTTTCATTGAATTGCACGGTGACAGATTTTACGGTGAAGACCGGGCAATTGTAGGTGGAATAGCCTTTTTTAATGACATTCCGGTTACGGTTATAGCCCAGCAAAAAGGCCGAAATACAAAAGAGAATATAGCAAGAAATTTCTCCATGCCTCATCCCGAAGGATACAGAAAAGCCCTTCGCTTAATGAAGCAGGCAGAAAAATTCGGTCGCCCCATAATCTGCTTTATTGATACTCCCGGTGCCTTCTGCGGTATCGGTGCCGAAGAAAGGGGGCAGGGAGAAGCTATCGCTACCAATTTGGCTCAGATGATGATGCTTAATACCCCAATTATATCTGTAGTTATTTCCGAAGGGGGAAGCGGCGGTGCTTTGGCTATCGGAGTGGCCGATAGGGTATATATGCTGGAACATGCTATTTATTCAATTCTTTCTCCGGAAGGGTTTGCCAGCATATTATATAAAGACGCTTCCAAAGCCGAAACAGCCGCAAAGGATATGAAACTGACGGCACAGGACTTATACCGGTTCGGAATAATTGACGGGATTATACCCGAACCTCCGGGAGGGGCCCATAACGACTATGACTTTGTGGCAAATAAGGTAAAGGAAGTCATTAAAAAGGATATTGATGAACTTATGACTTTGTCTTGCGACGAAATGAGGGAAAGACGTTATAAGAAATTCAGGAACATATGATTCATAATAATATTATATATAAACGGTAATTAGAAAAAAATAATACTACAAATTATTAATTTAAATATAAATAAGGCAAGCCGAAACAGTATAAGCAGTTTGGTTTTGCCTTCAGTTTCGGTTTGTCTTAGTTATTGTAAAAATTCCTCCGTAAGGACATTTTAAATCCTGGGTCTTTACAGGTCTGACAAATTGAAATTCGTCAATCAGGCTTCCCAGTTTTTCTCCTTTTGATTTAATTAAAGCCACCACATGGGGTAGCCGACACTATCGACAGCTAGCAAGTCAATTTTTTCCTGTCTTCTTTTTTAATCACTTTTTATCCCCTTTCTGTTAATTAATTCCAAAATTGATTTTTGGGCTTGAATCTTTCCGTAGATTTTAATTGATTCTACGGTTGCTTCAAATAATTCAGGACTTATATCTTTATCAATAAGCAAAATCCCCATAACCATTATGTGAAGCTTTTTATTCGATTTCATTGCGTCTGAGAGTGCAGCCTTTCTTAATCTGTAAATGCCGATTCCGCCTTGTACCTGGCTTTCAGGTTCAAATGAATTTGCTTTGGTCTGTAGGTATAATCTTTCGATATCAGATTTGTGCATCTCAAGTTGGTTGCGTATAGCTGTTCTGATAAAATCACTTCTGTTTGTATAAATCATGTTTTCAACAAGCAAATCTATCTGTGCCAATTCCATTATTCCGATATTTATAGTAGCTTTTTCGGTTCTGTTATTGTCCATATATACCATCCTTTTTACTAATATTAAATTTTAATAAAAATACTCCAAAAACTATGCTAATATACTCTGATTGGAGTATATATAGAGTATAATTTAAATTACAATAATTGTCAATGAGAATTTACATTTAATGGAATCTACCTGAAGTTTAAAGTGAATTTCAAATAAGTTTTGATTTATATAAAAACCTCCTATGTTATCAGAATGAGAGTTATAAATCTCAAAGATAACATAGGAGGTTTTTACCTTATATATGTTATACATGATTAAGTTAAGTAGCAAAATATTTAATGAAAGTTCAAGCGCTTTTATAAATTGTGATTATCTTTAAACTCTTTGGGGGAAAGTCCTGTCACCTTTTTGAACAGGGTGGAAAAATATGAAAAGTTATCAAATCCTACAGCTTCTGCTATATCACTGATACTTTTATCACTTGTAAGAAGCAGTTCTTTTGCTCTTTCAATCCGATATTCATTTATATAGTTTTTAAGGGAGATACCAGTTTTCTTTTTATATACTTTTGCCAAGTATTCGGGAGTTAAGTAAAATTCGGCAGCAATTTGATTTCTGCCTATATCTTCATGATAATGTTCATGTATATATTGNTTTATTTTAGATATTAAGTTGGAGGATTTTTTTATTTCTTTTTCGTATTCAAATGTCTTCTCTAATAAATAGTTAACCCACCGAATCATATCGACGGTTGATTCTAAAGCCCTGTCCGATAATTTAATATAATAATCTTCATGAAACAGTTTCGTAGCCTGAATACCCTTTTGCATAAGGTCGGCAAAGACCACCTGTGTAATTTCCTGTTTTATAAGATAAAGCGAATATGTGTGCAGACGATTATTGAGGCTCAGTTCATTAAAAGTTTGCTTAAGGTAGTTTAGTATCAGGCTTTTGTTCATTTCTGTTACATAGCTTGCCAATTTGCTTATGTCAAGTATCTGAATCTCGTTTTTATCCGGTATTTTAATTTCATTCTCAAAAACGACGCAATTATTGACACCTATGTTATAGTACATTAACTGTTCAAGCTTTTGCCTGAATTGTGGAATCTCTGAAATTTTGCATTGGTTGCTTATGCAGCAGGTTATTACGGAAGAAAATTTGTCTTTGTAAGTATTGATCAGTTTATTGCATTTAAACTTCAGAGATTCACAATCGTTATCTTCGGATATTACAAAATAATGGACATAGTTATCGGTGGCATGAAATTTAACAACACTGTCATTTTCGCTTTTTCCGGAAATAATTTCAGAAATAGCATTCTCAATTACAAAATCAAATACACTTTTTTGATATTTTTCAATATCCTCTTCAATATTGCTTAGTTTTATATAGATAATCGTATATAAATGTTCGGTATTTATGCTTAAATGCCTTTCTTTAAGATCATTTATAATTTCGGTTTTGTCCTTATAATTACCTTCCAATAGCTGTTTCCAGAAATCTAATTTTACAAAACGCTGATTTTTTTCCAGCCATTTTCCGTATTCGCTGCTTCTTTGAAGATTTCTTTTTTCAGTTATTTTATTTACTATTTTCTGAAGGTTTAATTTCATTATATCCATGTTAAAAGGTTTAGTAAGATAAGCCGAAGCATTATACTGAATGGCATCGGCAGCATATGAAAAACTTTCGTGACAGGTTAAAAATAAAAACTCACAATCAAAATTTTTCTCTCTTACCCATTTTAACAAATCAAGGCCTGATTCCTGAGGCATCTCAATGTCGCTGATTATAATATCTATATTGTTTTGTGCAATTAATCTTTTTGCACCGGATACATTATAGGCGGTAAATACACCATCAATTCCCATATCGGACCATACTATATTATTTTTTATTACGTCTACAGTTGCAAAATCGTCATCTACTATTAATACATTCATCTATATATCATCCAATCTGACTTATAAATTATTCAATAAACTTGTTTTTGGTTTTTCTGGGAACATAAATTTTATTCAGACAACCGAACGGATTCAGGTTTTCAATTTTTATAAGTCCTTCTTTTTCGTACATTATTTCCATCATGCGTTTCATGCTCCATAATCCAACTCTGTTTCCTGTATCGTCGGGTTTTTTATTATTGTTCATATAATCAATTACTTCTTTAGGATAACCTTTCCCGTCATCTTCAATTTCTATTAACAGCATGTCCTCATTCTGGTATGTTTGCTTACTGACTTTAATCAAAATAGTTAAAGTATTGTCCAGTGATACGGCATGTTTAAATTCATTTTCGATAAAAGTGTGTATAATCATTTGCGGTATTTTCCATTCTTCCAACTCTTTGGGAAGGTCAATAAGGTAGAATACACTTCCCGGATATTTCAGTTCCTGCATCTCGAAGTAATTCTTTACATGATTTATTTCTTCCTTGACCGTTACAGTCCGAAGGCCTGCCCTAAACATATATCGGATATTTTTGGACAGAGAATTTATATATGTGTTGATATCTTCAAATTTTCCCTGACTGCTAAGGCTTGAAATTGTCGTTAAGGCATTTAAAAAGAAATGGGGCCTTATCTGTAGTTTAATACTTTTAAGTTCCATATCCTGAAGTTCAATTTTCTTTTCGTAACTTTGGATTTTTAAATTAACGATTTCATCTACCATTTGATTCGTAACTTCCTGCAGCATTTGAAATTCTCTTCTTCTGAAGTTGCCGCTTATACGGGTTTCATATTCCCCGTTTTTTATCCTTTCTATATCGTTTACAATATGCTGCATAGGTAATGCAATTTCTTTTTTTGTAAATTTTAATACATAAACCATAAACAGCATAGTAAGGCAGACTGCAGCAGCTACTATTATCATACCGATATTGGTTTGCTTAAGAATACTGCTTTTTTTGGCAATACTGTATATATATAGCTGACCGGGTACTATTTCTTTTTTTGCCTGATAATAGTTATCAGGGGATATACCGTTTATATTCTGACCGGGTGAAATTTCACCGGTTACAGAGCCCCAGACTCTTCCTATGATACCGTCTTTATTTACAAGAACAATAGAGTGATTGCCGTTTCCTTCTGCGGCATGATCGGCCAAAAAATTATTGATACTGACATATATGGCTATAGCTCGGCTGTCGGAAAGCAGCATCTTATATAAATACGTTTCATTATCCTTTTCAAGGAAATTCCATTCAAAGCTGTTGATTTCCTTTGTTTTAACAACATCACCGGTAAACTTTCGCAGGCTGTTCTTTTTGTTAAAATTAAATCCGGATTTAATGGCATCAAGGCATATATCGTAATTTGCATCATATATGACCAGTAAGTCAACATTTTCTTTTCCCTGCAGCAATTCCTGCATATAGTTATATAACGAAATCGATGCCAGTATACGCTCGTTGCTGTTGCTGCTTTTTATCTTTGCAAGATCAACATTTCTTGATGTTATATTCTTAAGCAATCCGTCCATTTCATTTATGCTGTTATAAGCTTCATTACTGTAAATGGCAAGAAAAGATTCTGATGAATCTTTAATTTCATTTTCCAGGATCTTGTATGATGAGAACAGAAAAATTCCCAATATGGTAAACAGCAAAACAGTTAAAATTATTAATAATCTGAATATGTCGTTTATAAAAGATTTTTTTTTCATCTGCCATCTGCTCCGAATTATAATATTTATCAATAGAGTATACCATAGTTCGACAATTCTTTCATGTATTATTATATTTTAAAAAAAAAATAATATATCTTATAATTGAAAAAATAAACCTTAAATTTAAAAGATTGTAATATGCTTCGATGGTATGATGGTGTTACAAAGGAGGGAATAAATATATGAAAATATGGAAAAAAGGTTTGATTATTGCGTTATCACTAATTATGGTAATCGGATTGGCGGGATGTGGCAAATCTACTACCGGTGAAAAGGATAAGGATGGTTCTAAATCCGGAGAAAACAAAAGCTATGACAAGGTAGTATATGCATATGCAACATTTAATAATATCCCTACTTCCGAAGTACTGGACACGGTAGAAGAGGAAATAAACAAAATTACCAGGGAGAAAATCAATGTTGAGGTTGAATTATTACCTATAGCAATCTTTGATTATTCTTCCAGCGTAAGCCTTGCTCTGCAGGGTGGAGAACAGATTGATTTATTTCAATCTTTAGGTGATTTTAACAACAGTGTTTCCAGTGATATGGCATACGATATTACGGATATGATTGATGTTTATGCAAAAGAAACCAAAGAAATTTTAGGAGAGGATATACTGGCTGCATGTGTAAAAGACGGAAGACTGTATGGTATTCCTACTTACAAGCCTTATGCCTTGACTCCTATGGTGGTTTATAAACAGGAAATTGCGGACGAGCTGGGCATAGACATGAGCCAGGTAAAGAGTGTATTTGATCTGACCGATGTATTAAGGAAAGTAAAAGAGGCTTATCCTGATATGACACCTCTTGTGCCCGTACAAACAGGAACATCCGGAGTTAATATGACTATTCCGGAAGTTGATTATTTAACTGACGACTATTTCAGTCCTAAGGGTGTACTTATGGGCGATAGTATGACAGTTGTTGATTACTACGGTACAGAGGAGTTTGCGGAAATTTGCAGATTGGTAAGGACCTGGTACAATGAAGGCCTTATTTTGAAAGATGCAGCTACAACAACAAGTACATCCACAGAACTTATGTCTTCAGATAACAGCTTTTGCTATATAGCATCATACAGCTATCCGCCTGAGGATACCGCGGCATCTATCTCTGCCCAGGTAGGAAATATTCCTTTGGGAGCTGTTCAGATAGGAGAAGCTTATCTGGATACAACATCTATTAATGCTCTGACCTGGATGGTATCTTCAACATCCAAAGTACCTGAAGCAGCATTAAAATTCTTAAACCTGACATTTACCAATCCTGACGTTATTAACCTGATCATATACGGTATTGAGGGCAGAGATTACGTTATGGATGAAGAAGGATATGTATCTTATCCCGAAGGTCAGGATGCTTCAAGCGTTCCCTATACTGCACAGTTAAGTTGCGGAACTTTGGGTAACTTTTTCCTTATGCATCCGATGAAAGGAACAAAGAAAGAATCTCTTATCTGGGAAGAAGAACAGAACAAGCTGGCAAAGAAATCTCCGGCAATGGGCTTTACTTTTGACTCCAGTGAGGTTAAGACTGAATATACGGCTGTAAGCAACGTAATTCAGCAATATCTGCCGGGATTATTATGCGGCAGTGTCGACCCTGAAGTGGTTATTCCTGAATTCAGAAGTAAGTTGTCGGATGCAGGTCTTGATGCAATTATAGCAGCAAAACAAAAACAACTTGACGAATGGCTGAAGAATAAGTAATTGGAGACAGATAGATATGAAGAAAGTTGTAAGCAAAAAAAACAGGGGACTGACCAAAAGTGGTCCCCTACTTTTAATAGCATTACCGGGCATTGTATATCTCATTATTAACAATTATATACCGATGTTTGGAGTATTTTTGGCCTTTAAGGATTACAGCTATGTAAAAGGTATTTTTGGCAGTGACTGGAACGGTTTTGATAACTTTAAATATCTGTTCAGACAGGATGCTTTATTGATTGTAAGAAATACTATACTTTATAATCTGGCTTTTATAGTGATCGGAACTGTCTGTGCAATTTTGGTTGCAATACTAATGTGCGAACTGGGTGAAAGATTCAGGGTAAAGATATTCCAGTCGTCACTGCTTTTGCCTAATCTGCTTTCATGGGTTGTAATCGGGTTTATAGGATATGCATTTCTTAATGCCGACACAGGATTTATCAATAAAACAATTATAAGGCTTTTTGGGGGTAATGAAGTTGCCTGGTATACCACTCCAAAACCATGGCCATTTATATTGTTGTTGGTTTACCTGTGGAAAAACGTCGGCTACAGCAGCATTATATACATGGCTAGCATTGCCGGTATAGACAAAAGCATTTTTGAAGCGGCTAAAATTGACGGGGCAAAAAAGATAGAGCAAATAAGATATATAACAATTCCTATGCTTAAGCCCACTGTAGTCATTCTTACACTGATGGCAGTAGGAAGAATATTTTATTCAGACTTCGGCCTTTTCTATCAGGTACCGATGAACTCAGGTGCTTTGTATGATGTGACCCAAACCATAGATACTTATGTATATCACGGTTTGATGGAACTTAAAGACATAGGAATGGCTGCTGCAGCGGCTCTTTATCAGTCGGTAGTTGGATTTGTCTTGGTCGTTACAGCCAATGCCGTGGTAAGAAAAATCGACAGAGAAAATGCATTGTTTTAGTTTAGGAGGAAATTATGTTTAAACAGACAGACGAAAAACGATTCAGGATATTCTCCACGGTGTTTTTAAGCTTACTTACCATTATTGCACTACTTCCAATAATTTTGATAGTTATTGCATCGTTTACTGATGAAAAATCTTTATTATCTTACGGATATTCATATTTTCCCAAAGCGTGGAGCTTTAATGCATATATTTATTTGATTAATCAAAGCAAATTGATTTTAAGGGCTTATGGAGTAACGGTTTTTGTAACGGCGGTAGGAACGGTAACAAGTGTATTGGTTACAACCATGCTGGCTTATCCGATGTCGCGAAAAAACTTTAAATACAGAAATCTGCTTTCATTCTTTGTTTTCTTTACCATGTTATTTAACGGTGGTATCGTATCCAGTTATATGATGTGGACCAATATATTTAAAATCAAAAACACCATTTGGGCATTAATAATACCTAATTACCTGGTTACAGGATTTAATGTATTTTTGGTAAGAAACTATTACTCAAACAATGTACCTGATGCCATAATTGAATCTGCCCAGATTGACGGCGCCACCGAGATGCGGATATTTTGGAAGATTATTATACCCTTATCCGTACCTACCATAGCCACAATAAGCCTCTTTACCGCCTTATGCTATTGGAATGACTGGCTGAACGGCTTGTATTATATTACTAAGTCTGAATTGTTTGGTATTCAAAATCTTCTTATTAAGATAATGAATAACGTGCAATTTTTAAAATCAGGTTCATCAAATTATCTTGGAGTAGGCAATATGAATTTGCCGGGCACTTCTGTCAGAATGGCGATGGCTGTTATCGGAATTTTGCCTATTGTGATAATATACCCGTTTGTTCAAAAATATTTTATTAAAGGTGTAATCGTGGGGGCTGTTAAAGGATAAAAAGCATTATAGGGGTTATATGAAAAAATCAAATATTGTTCATACAGACAGAAATAATCATACGTATAAATTATAAAGAATCCTTGGGACAGGTTCTTAACATGACCAGTAAGTATCTTTTGTTCGGATCAACTTTGCGAAATATCAGTGCAATAATATTACCGGATATTTTAGCACCACTATAAAATGATACTACGGGTGCTGTTAAGAGACCTGTCCTTTATAAAAGCAGCCTTACAACTAAAGTAATGAATTTATATTTTATATTAAGATCAATATCAAATGTTTGTAAATATTGATAGTCTTAGCAATAAAATGCCGCAAAGACTATGAATAAGACGGCAGATAATTTAAGAATACATATTTAGCAGTTGTTGGATGAACAGAAATATTCAAGGTATAGTCTGATAAAATTTTGGAGGTTATATATGAAACTGGATGCTGAACATATCATGACATTGCATGTGGAGTGCAAAGACAGCCTGGAAGTAAAAAACGACGGGAGAGGTTATTTGAGAGTTATTCCTATAGTAGGCGGAAGTGTAGAAGGCAAAATAAACGGTGAAGTAGTCTGTGGCGGTGCGGACTGGAATACCTCATATGAATCAGGTATTGCCCATGTATGTGCAAAATATCTTATTAAAACAACTGACGGAGAGTATATAGATATACAAAATGAGGGCATAATTAAATTTGATTTGGAATCAAAAATTAAAACCACTCCCAGATTTAAGGCAGATATGAACGGGAAGTATAATTGGCTTAATTATGGTGTATATGTTGCCTCTTTAGATGCGGGAGAAAAAGTGGGGCAGGTAGTAATTACGGTTTACAAATTAGATTAGATTTAAAAACAGGGCGGTGAAAATATGAAATGGAAAATGGCCTGGAGTTACCAGCCCATAAACCACAATACGTGTATAGGTACAATCACAAATACAACATTAAGAGGGTTTTTTAAAAATAATTTAAATGGGAATAAGCTCAGAATAAGATTTTCAAATCCGTATTCTCCGGAATCTTTGATATTTGACCATGTAACAATAGGAAAAAGAATAAGCGGTGATATAGAAGGTTTCCATACTGTTAGATATAAGGGAAATGAACTTATAAAAATAGAACCGGGAGATGTTTTTACAAGTGATGAAATTGATATGGATATAAAGCCTGGTGAAGATATAGTTTTGTCCATATATATTAAGGATACAGCAAATATTTACTGTGTTTGTTCCACATGGTCGGCAAAAAGCTGGAACACAAAATACGGTATAGGCAAGGATTATACCCTGGACAAGTCTTTCCCCGAAACTGATAATTACGATATATATCCCGTACTTCAATATGATGTAAACAGGGCAAATCATATTTTCGGCATAAGTGCTATTGAGGTTTTGACAGACGATAATGTAAAAACCATGGCTCTCTTTGGGGATTCCATAACCCACATGTCTTACTACAGCGACGTTCTGACCGATAAAATTATAGAAAAATATCCAGGAAAAATTACAATAGTAAACCGAGGTATTGGGGGAAACAGGCTCCTTCATGATTATACCCGCTTGGCGGAGATACCAAGCGGCGGCACTATATTTGGCGGCCCCGGTATAGAGAGGTTTGAAAGAGATATATACAGGTGGGATGTACCGGATTATGTAGTGGTTTTAATTGGAATTAATGATTTTACCCATCCTTATTTCTTTAACCGTAATGATGAAATTATTACTTTGGAAGAATACAAGAAGGGACTGCTAAGACTAATTGACCTGGCTCATTCAAAAGGAAGCAAAATATATATAGGCACCGTGATACCATTCAAGAAAGACAAACTTGAATGGTTTGACGAGGTAGAAAGCCTGCGAAATGAAGCCAACGAGTGGATAAGAAAGCAAAAGGAAGCAGACGGGTATATAGATTTTGACCTGGCTGTAAGAGATGCCGATGATCCTGAAAAAATTGATGATACTTGCCATATTGGTGACGGAATACATCCCAACGAAGAAGGCGGAAAGAGAATGGCTTATGCCGTACCGCTCGAATTATTATTAAAGGAGGATTAATATGACTGTAAGAGAGGTTATAGATAAAATTATAGAAAAAACGGGAGCATGCCCTTTGCCTTTTGATAAAACCTGTGATCTTTTGATAACTGGAAATTACGATACAGAGGTTACGAAAATTGTAACAACTTTTATGGCTACCGTGGAGGTAATAAAAAAGGCAATTGAAATAGGAGCCAATATGATTATTACTCATGAACCGACATGGTTTACCGGCATTGATAAGACCGATTGGCTTCAAAACGATCCGGTATATATAAAGAAAAAGGAGCTTATAGACAAGCATAATATAGCCATATGGAGATTTCATGACCATATGCATATGGGAACAGAAGACGGAATATACAGGGGCTTTAACATGGAATTTGGATGGGAAAAGTACAGAATCAATAATCCCGATTCCATGAAGCATTTTGGAGTATGCTACCAGCTTCCCGAAACAACCTTGGAAGAACTTTGCAACTTTTTTAAAGAAAAACTGGATATGAAAGTTGTTCAGATTATAGGCGACCCGAAAATGAAAGTTGAAAGGGTAAGCGTTCTTGTTGGTGGCGGAAGTCTTGGGCTTGGAAGGGAAGAAATGCCCATGCAACTTATGAATGAAAACAACCTGGATCTTTTGATTTGCGGAGAAATTACCGAATGGACCACTTGCGCATATGTAAGGGATGCTGCCGAACTCGGTTTTAACAAAGGTATGCTTATTTTAGGCCATGAAAGAACCGAAGAGCCGGGAATGAAACATCTTGTATCCTGGCTTAAGGACATAGTAGGCGATACGGAAGTGCATTTTATAGATTCAAAGGAACCTTTTCAGTATTTATAAATGATTATTAATATGGAATAAATTTAATGTTCCATAATTTTATTGCCGTATCTTTGATTGTCCACTATAATTAAATTATATTTTAATATAGTGGAGGTAATTATGCCTAGTATACGGGATGTGGCCAAAGAGGCCGGAGTAGGTGTCGGAACGGTTTCAAGAGCTCTAAGCGGAAAAGGTTATGTGGCGCCGGAAACTAAGAAAAAAATTTTAGAGATAGCAAAAAAACTTGATTATAATCCCAATGAAATAGCTAAGAATTTAGCCAGTAAACGAACAGGAATAATCGGAATAGTCGTACCTGATATCGAGAATCCTTTTTGGGGAAAATTTCTTAAATATACTGAAATAGAATTATATAATAACGGGTTTAAGGCTTTGATATGCAATACAATCGGTGTAAGCAACAGGGAACAGGATTTTATTGATTTAATGAAACGAAAAGTAATAGACGGACTAATAGTTGCAGCCCATTCACTAAACAATGAAGCATATCAGGGCCTTAAGCGACCGGTTATCAGTTTTGAAAGAGATATGGGGCCTAATATCCCTCAAGTCTGCTCCAATCACAAACAAGGAGGCAGACTTGCTGCAGAAAAACTTTTAAAAGCCGGATGTAAGCAGGTTATTCAGCTGGGCGGTACCTATAATGGTTTTACTCCTGCAGATGAACGGCATTATGAATTTAAAAGAGTTATGGAAGCAGCAGGAGCCAGTGTAACAACAATAGGCATGACATGGGATATGGTCAGTTATGAACATTACCGCAGGACTATGGAAAATTATATGGAGTTATTCAGCAAAGTAGACGGTATATTTACGGCTGATATCGGGGCTTATTTTTGCCTGGCTTTTGCTAAAAAGAAAGGAATAAGGGTTCCTGAAGACTTAAAAATCATCGGATTTGACGGACTTGAAATAACAAGGATGTCAGACCCTCAAATAACAACTATAGTACAGGATATCCCTGCTATGGCACGAATTTGTGTGGAGTGTATGAGAGACATGCTTAATGGGCAAAAAGTAGAATCGAAATATATGGTAGATGTTAAGGTCCAGGAAGGTGGAACGGTTTAATGCGTTCTATAAATCTGAAATATTAATATATTAGTAACAGAGCAAAATAGTAATATAATTTGTTTAAAACATATAAAATTTATACACTTTTTTGTAATTGACAAAATGGATGGAAAATTATATATTTTAAATGGAAACGTTTCCACATACATATGATAAATTTTTCTGTTATCTAACATTGATATTTTGATTAATGAAGGTTTATAAACAAGACTGAGATAAAGCGGCACTTATAGACGGATGCTGCTTTTACGTTATTAACCAATAAGTCAGCGGATTATTCTCCTATGATTGCCAAATTGGTAAGGGGATAATTCCAATCTTAGTATTTTATTTATTTGAACAAGGATATATAATAGAAGGTGTAGTTTTAGGCCGTGTAAAAGGTTAATTAAATTGTGGAACAGATTAAAAAGAGTAAATAATGAATGGGGGTAGTATCTATGGCTATTTTCCAGGTAGATGTATATTCAAAATCATTAGCGAAAAGTACTTGTTTTCATATGGTAATACCTAATGATGTTCCTCCAATGATGATTGAGGGTAATGAAAACTATAACAGGAAGATGAAAACATTGTTCTTACTCCACGGTTATTCGGGGGCGAGTAAGGATTGGTTACTCGGAAGTTCCGTTCAGGAGCTGGCTATTAAGTATAATATGGCTGTAGTTATGCCATCAGGTGACAACAGCTTTTATTTGGACGGAAAAGGAACAGGAAGAGCCTATGGAACATATGTAGGGCAAGAATTGGTCGATTATGTCAGAAAGACATTTAATTTGGCCATGAACAGAGAGGATACCTTTATAGGCGGTCTTTCTATGGGAGGATTTGGAGCTATCCGTACTGGCTTATATTATCATGAAACCTTCGGTAAAATTGTGGGTCTTTCTTCGGCGTTAATTATCCATAATGTGAAGAACAAAAAAGAAGGTTTTAAGGACCCCATAGCAGATTATGATTATTACACTTTGGTATTCGGAAACCTGGATAAATTGGAAAACAGCGTAAATAATCCCGAATACCTGATTAAGAAGCTAAAAGAAGAAAACAAGCAAATACCTAAAATATATATGGCTTGCGGAACTGAGGATTTTCTGATTGAGGAAAACAGGGCATTTTTCAAATTTTTAAAGGATGAAAATATTGATGTAGAATATGTTGAAAGTCCCGGAGCTCATAACTGGGATTTCTGGAATGCTTATCTTGAGCCTTCCATCAAGTGGTTGTTGAGTAATTAGACCGCTCTTAATTTTCTACATGCCAATGTTTTAAACAGTAAAGTTAAGGACATTATATACTAAGGAACATAAATCAGGAGGGCTTATACATGAATTTTAAAGACAATGAAACCGGCAGGCTAAACAGGGTTATTGACCTGGAATCAATACTTGAAAATTTATCCGGTATATATAATATCGATGACACAGAAAATATACCGAAAGGTGATATGCCCGGAGATAAAATAAAAATAGGCGAAAGTCATATAAAAAAGGCTCAGATAATTCTCCCGAGGCTTCTTAAAATGCTTGTTCCCATTTTAAACGAGAATCCCAATAAAAGAGCGGTTGTTGCGGTTTGCGGAGGCTCCGGGGTAGGTAAATCGGAAATAGCATCTTTACTGTCTTACTATCTGAATAAATTGAATATAGGAAGCTACACCTTATCCGGTGACAACTATCCCCACAGAATACCCAAATATAATGATGCGGAAAGGCTTCGCGTATTCAGGCAGTGGGGGCTAAAAGGGCTTATAGCCGGAGGAGAATACATTGGCGACAGACCGCAGATTCTTATGGAACTGCAAAAGGAAAACCAGGATTCCAATCCCGAACTTGTAAATAAATATCCGTGGTTAGCCATATATCAGAGGTCCGGAAGAAGCGGTCTTAAGAATTATCTTGGAACATCGAATGAAATTAATTTTGATGAAATTTCTGGTATTATTTCCCAATTTAAAAACGGTGCTGATTCAATATATTTAAGAAGAATGGGCAGGGAAGAATCCGAGTTATGGTATGAAGCAGTCGATTTCATGGATAAAAATGTAATAATAATTGAGTGGACTCACAGCAACAATGACAATCTGCTCGGAGTTGATATTCCTATTCTACTAAACAGTACTCCTCAGGAAACTCTTGAACACAGAAGGGCAAGAAACAGGGACGGAGCGGTTGACAGCCCGTTTACTATGATGGTACTTGAAATTGAGCAAAAATTGCTGATATCACAGGCTGCAAAAGCTAAGCTTATTGTGTCAAAAAGCGGGGACATATTGTCTTATGAGGAGTTTATCAATGTAATGGTAAAACAGCAGTAAAATGAAATTCGAATAAAGCCTGCCTGATATGCTAAGTTTAGGTAGACTGTATCGGCAGGCTATATTAACAGGCAGGATACGGCTATAAAAAATACTGCCTGTTGGCATAACGATATAAAAAGTATATGACTAATTTACGTTTGATAAATTTTATACAATATAGTAAAAAGGAACGGGAATAACTATGACTAAGCAAGGATTATTACAAAATGCCGGTCCCATGTTCAATGCTTATCCTGACAGCATAGGAGGAACATTGAATGATTGTGTAGAACTTCTTAAGCTGCCGGAGTTTGAAAATGCATTTAGGGCATTTTATATTTTGCCAAGCCTTTTCAATACAGATCTTGACAGGGGTTTTTCGGTAATTGATTATGAGTTGAATGAGGCATATGCCTCCAATGAAGATTTAAAAAATTTAAAACAGTTGAATATAGAGCTTAAGCTGGATTTCATTTTAAACCATTGTTCTGTACTTTCAAAACAGTTTCAGGATATTATAAAAAACGGGGAAAAATCAAAATACACGGATTTCTTCATCAACTGGAACAAGTTTTGGGACGGGTACGGAGAAATGACAGAAGAAGGATATATCCGCCCTTATGACGAATATATCAAAAATATGTTTTTCAGAAAACCCGGACTTCCGATTTTGATGGTAAGGATGCCTGACGGCAGGGAAGTACCCTATTGGAACACTTTTTATCAGGAAGTAAAATATAATAAAATCACAAGTTATGAACTCATAAAAAACCTGAATATCCAGTATGTAACTGCTGAAAGAATAGCAAATCTGGTAAACAGTGCCCTGGATGAAGGAAAGAAACCGATTGAAATTGATTTTACAGGCTTTGAAAAATACAAAGATGAGGTAATAGATTTACTTGAAGCAAACAGGCATTATCTAGGCCAGATGGACCTTAATATAAAGTCGCCACTGGTATGGGAGTTCTATGATGATACCTTAAAAAAATTAAAAGAGTACGGAGCGTCGATAATTAGGCTTGATGCATTTGCATATGCTCCAAAAGAACCGGGGGAAAAAAACTTCATGAATGAACCGGGAACATGGGAGCTGCTTGAACGGGTAAGAGAATTGGCTGATAAATATCAATTAACGCTTTTACCTGAAATACATTCCAGATACGAAGAAAAAGTTCATGAAAAATTAGCCGAAAAAGGGTATCTTACCTATGATTTCTTTTTACCCGGCCTAATTATTGACGCTTTGGAGCGGCACAATAACAAATATATAATTAAATGGTTTTATGATATTATTGAAAAGAATATAAAAACAGTCAATATGCTGGGTTGTCATGACGGAATTCCTCTGCTGGATTTAAAGGGCCTGATTCCGGATGATGAGATTGACCAATTAATAAGTACTATTGTATCAAGAGGCGGACTGGTAAAAGACCTGCACGGTAAGAAAAATATATATTATCAGGTTAATTCTACGTATTTCAGCGCCCTTGGAGAAGACGAAAGAAAACTTCTTTTGGCCAGAGCCATTCAAATTTTTACTCCCGGAATACCCCAGGTATGGTATCTTGATTTATTTGCAGGAAGAAATGACTATGAGGCGGTTAAAAAGGCAGGACCGGGAGGGCATAAGGAAATTAACCGTACCAATTTGACTATGGATCAGGCAAAAGACGGACTTAAAACAGATATTGTAAGACGGCAGTTAGAACTGCTAAGATTCAGAAATACTTTTCCTGCATTTGGCTTTAATGCCAAATTGCAAGTTATAGAATCAGAACCGCATATATTGAAACTCAGGTGGGAAAAAGACTCCTGCAGTGCAACACTCACAGCCAATTTGAAGGATTATTCCTTTGAAATATCGGGTGTAGATGAAAATAATAATATTATAAATTTTAATTCAAATAACAATAATTGGTAGGTTATTATTACGAAATGAAAACACATAGTGAAGATACGTTGTAATTTATACGCGTAGCACACTATGTGTTTTTTTAAGCATTTATCCGTTTTTGGGGTTGTCTTTATTCATACCATACGGCCGATTTCATATTGCTATCAACTACGGTAAAAAACTAATAATTACAGAATATAAAGTTTGAAAAACAGCATATTTAAATTTATTTTTATATTAAACCGAAATTAAATTGATAATGGCATTAGATATAATTATTTCATATTAACATACTTTAAAATTTACCTTTATATGTGAATAATAATAGACATTGATTATTGTATAGCACAGAATTAAAATAATTTTAAGTTTATAATTTCTATAATAAATAGAGTAGGATTAGGCAGATGCTAGGGATATTAGTGGTATATATAATAAAGGAGGAGTATGAGTGAAATTTTCAAACGGTTGCTGGTTGAATAAAAAAGGTACTGAAGTATTTTCGCCTGCGGAAGTATATTTTATTAATAACGAAGAACGAAAGCCTATAAAAACCACGGGGGAGTTTACCTGCAAAGAAATAAGAATATGTGCTCCCACCCATAAAATCAGGCACAGGGGAGACACCCTGGGGGGTGTAAATCTGACAATCCGCATTTCTTCACCATATCCGGAGATTCTTCGTATCAGGACAGATCATTACCTCGGGGTCAAGGATAAAACTCCGAAATTTGAACTGAATATTGAAGATAACAGTAGTCTTACGGTTGACAACAAAAAAGATTTCCTGGTGATAAAAAGCGGCAGCCTAAAGGTTAAAATAAACAAGGCAGACTGGAAGATGGAGTTTTTCAGGGGCGATAAAAAAATAACCGAAAGCGGATGGAAGGACCTGGCTTATATAAAAACCGACTGGAAAGGGCTGGCTTATGATGACGGTGGATTTGATAATACTTACATGAGGGAAAGACTTTCTTTGTCGGTGGGGGAACTGGTCTACGGTTTCGGGGAGAGGTTTACGCCGTTTGTTAAGAACGGCCAATCGATTGATATATGGAACGAAGACGGCGGTACATCAACCGAACAGGCTTATAAAAACGTTCCTTTTTATATATCAAGTAAAGGTTATGGGGTTTTTGTAAACCATCCGGAAAGAGTATCTTTTGAAGTGGGTTCTGAGATGGTAAAGAAAGTCCAGTTTTCAGTGCCCGGAGAGTCCCTGGACTATTTCATTATAAACGGACCGTCCATGAAAGAAGTCCTGGCAAGATATACTGACCTTACGGGTAAACCGGCCCTGCCTCCTGCGTGGACTTTCGGACTTTGGCTGTCAACTTCGTTTACTACCAATTATGACGAAGAAACGGTTACCGGTTTTGTGGACGGCATGTTTGAAAGAGGCATTCCTTTTAACGTTTTCCACTTTGACTGTTTCTGGATGAAGGAATTTCATTGGTCTGACTTAACCTGGGACAGCGACGTTTTTCCCGATCCTGCTGGTATGATAAGACGCCTTAAAGAAAAGGGGCTTAAAATATGCGTCTGGATTAACAGCTACATAGGCCAGGAATCGGCTTTATTTGCCGAAGGAGTAGAGAAGGGTTACTTTATTAAAAGACCGAACGGTGACGTATGGCAATGGGATATGTGGCAGCCCGGTATGGCTATAGTTGACTTTACCAATCCGGAAGCCTGCAGATGGTTTGCTTCCAAGCTGGAACAATTGCTGGATATGGGAGTAGATTGCTTTAAGACCGATTTCGGCGAAAGGATTCCGACAGATGTGGTATATTATGACGGATCAGATCCGCTAAAGATGCACAATTATTATAGCTACCTTTACAATAAAGTTGTCTTTGAGCTTTTGGAACGGAAGAAGGGAAAAGGAGAAGCCGTATTGTTTGCAAGAAGTGCCACTGCAGGAGGTCATAAGTTCCCTGTTCACTGGGGAGGAGACTGCTGGTCCGATTATGAATCAATGGCGGAAAGCCTGCGGGGCGGCCTGTCTTTGGCTATGTCAGGTTTCGGCTTCTGGAGTCATGATATAGGCGGCTTTGAGAGTACATCCACACCGGATGTATATAAGCGCTGGGCAGCATTCGGGCTTTTGTCTACCCACTCCCGCCTTCACGGAAGCTGGTCTTATAGGGTTCCCTGGGCCTATGACGAAGAAGCGGTGGATGTAGTCCGTTTCTTTACCAGGTTAAAATGTTCCCTTATGCCTTATCTGTTTAAGCAGGCTATTGATACTTCAAAAACCGGAATTCCGGTTATGAGAAGCATGGTTATGGAATTTGAAGACGACCCGACCTGTGCCTATCTTGACAGGCAGTATATGTTAGGGGATGCATTACTGGTTGCACCGATTTTTAACGAAGAAGGAACAGCCCTCTATTACCTGCCCGAGGGCAGATGGACGGATTATCTGACCGGAGAGATCAAGATGGGAGGCAGATGGGTTAAAGAACACCATGGATATTTGAGCATACCTCTGCTTGTAAGGGAAGGAAGCATTATTGCGGTTGGCTCTAATTTCAATAATGCTGTTTATGATTATTCCGACGGAGTTATACTTAAAGTTTATGAGTTAAAGGATAATGTGCCTGCACATACCGAAGTTTATACAGATAAGGGCTATCTGACCGTAAAAGCCGAAATAATAAGAAAATCAGATAAAATTTTAATAAACGTAGAATCCAACAAAAAATATACCGTACGGCTGATAAATGTAAAAGGTATAGTTTCTGTTGATAACGGACTTTTTGAAGAAGACGGCAATGATACCGTAATAATTCCAAAGGGAGCAGGGCAGATAGTATGCTCATTCTAACCGTTTATTTTCCTGTCAGGCCATATTGTTGTATAAGATATTACAAAAGATTTATAAATAATATAGTTTAAAACATTTTATAGAATCCCTGAGGTTATTATAATATTGGTACAGGAATTAACTATAATTTTTATTATGGAGAAAGGTAAGGTATATGAGGAGAGTAGACGAAAGAAAAATCAATGATATTTTATCAAAACTGACCATTGAAGAAAAAATTGCCATGATTCACGGGGACGGTCTTTTTGAAACCAAAGGAGTACCAAGACTTGATATTCCTCCTTTAAGGACTTCTGACGGTCCTATGGGAGTACGGAAGGAATTTGCAAGAGACTGTTGGATAAATATCTGTTCAACCGACGATTATGTATCTTATCTTCCCAGTAACAGCGCCCTGGCTTCCACATGGAACAGGGAACTTGCCTATAAAACGGGACAAGTTCTGGGGGCTGAGGCCAGAGGCAGGGGAAAAGATGTTATTCTGGCACCGGGAATTAATATAAAAAGAAGCCCTTTATGCGGAAGAAATTTCGAATACATGAGTGAAGACCCCAGACTGGTGGAAGAAATGGTGGTTCCTTTAATACAGGGAATTCAGGAAAATGACGTTGCTGCCTGCGTAAAACATTTTGCGGCCAATAATCAGGAAACCAACCGCCTGTCGGTGGATACTTATATGGATGAAAGAACCTTAAGAGAAATATATCTTCCCGGATTTAAAGCAGCCATATTTAAAGGAGAAAGCTATACCATCATGGGAGCTTACAACCGCTTATACGGGGAGTTCTGTTCTCACAGCAAATATCTTCTTACTAAAATTCTCAGGGAAGAATGGGGTTATGACGGAGCGGTAATATCCGACTGGGGTGCCGTCCATGATACAAAAGAAGCGGCAGAATCGGATCTGGATGTAGAAATGTCGATCGGGCCGGACTTTGATAACTACTATATGGCAAATCCTTTGCTTGAAGCGGTAAGAAACGGTGAAATCAAAGAAGAATATATTGATAAAAAGGTACGCAATATTTTAAGGACTATGTTCAGGCTTAAGATGTTGGGAGAAGAAAGAAAAGACCGCAAAGCAGGAACTTATAATGCGCCAGAACACCGGGAAATGATTCTTAAATGTGCCGAAGAGTCGATAATTCTACTTAAAAATGAGGAAAATATTTTGCCTCTTGATAAATCTAAGGTAAAAACCCTTGCCGTTATAGGGCAGAATGCGGAGCGTTTGCATGCCGGCGGCGGCGGAAGTGCTGAAATTAAAGCCCTGTATGAAATTTCACCTTTACTGGGTTTAAAAATGCATCTGGGAGGAAATGCGGAAATTAAGTATGCCAAGGGTTATTATGTTCCACCAAAAGAAGAAAAGAAGTTAAACTGGCAGCAGGACAGCCTTGATATAAACAAGGAAGATGAAGCCTTAAGGTCGGGACATAACGACGAAGAAACTGTAAGACTGCAGGAAGAGCTGCTTAAAGAAGCCGTCGAACTGGCAAAAGAAAACGAAAATGTAATAATATTTGCAGGTCTTGACCATGAATATGATGTGGAAGGAAAAGACCGGGATGATTTGAAACTGCCTTACGGACAGGACAGGCTTATTAAGGAAGTACTTAAGGTAAACCCTAACGCAATTGTGGTTGTCATAGCCGGATCTCCGGTGGAAATGAGAACCTGGGCGGACGATGCCAAGACAATCCTTTGGAGTTATTATGCCGGAATGGAAGGCGGAAGAGCCTTGGCTAAGGTTATATTCGGCGATGTTAATCCTTCCGGGAAGCTTGCCGAGTCATTTCCCAGAAAACTTACAGACTGCCCTGCCCACAGCTTGGGTGAATTCGGGGATTACGAAAAGATTACCTATAACGAGGGTGTATTTGTCGGATACAGATATTATGACACCCATAATATCGATGTGGAATTTCCGTTTGGACACGGCCTGTCGTACACTACATTTGAGTACAGTAACTTAAAGGTCAGTGTGGATGAAACAGGTAGTGATGATGTAACCGTTAAAATCCAACTGGATGTTAAAAATACCGGAAAAGTTGCCGGAGCCGAAACAGTCCAGGTTTATGTGGCAGACCCCGTATCTAAAGTGGAAAGACCCGTACACGAATTAAAGGGATTTGAAAAAGTTCATCTTAAACCCATGGAAATTAAGACAGTTACAATATGCCTTCATAAGGATTCTTTTGGCTTTTATGATGTAAACGAACATTGCTTTGTTGCAGAACCTGGAGAGTTTGAGATTCAGGTCGGCGCATCTTCAAGGGATATAAGGATGAAAGAAAAAATAAGCCTTTCAAGAAAGTATATGTATTCATAATTAATTACTCAGGATTTATTTATAATTAACTAACAAAGAAATAAATTCCAACCAGAAAGTAAAGAAGATACTTATACTTAACATATACACCGCCCAGGTTGGCGAACATCTGACGGTAAATTTATCGGTTGATGTTTGTAAATCTCGGCGGTGTTTTATTATGTCTTACACAATTTTGAACCGGTACCTGTTACCAAACTCTTTCTTGAATAATTAAATAGTGTTATAATATTCACAGCAGGGAACAATATAAGCAGTATAAATATTCACCAAAGTTTCTTAGGTCGGTAATAACACCGAACAGGAGGATTTTATGGCTATTAACAAAGCCATGAAAATGGCATTAAAAGCCTTATCCTATACCGATTTGGATATAAAAAAGAATTATAAATTCCATCGGCAACTTAAAACTGCCACTCATCCATTTTTAAAAACCCGGTATAAGATATGGGATCATAAAATTGAAAAAGATAATCATGAAATTCCTGTGAGGCTGTTTTTTCCGAAAAAATACCGGGAAGGTAAGCCAAAACGTATATTGATTTTTTTTCACGGAGGAGGATGGGTGACAGGAAATATAGACAGTTACAGTAATGTCTGTGCCAATATGGCAGATCAAACCGGGGCGGTCGTGGTTTCGGTCGATTATCGTCTGGCACCGGAACACCGCTTCCCAAGCGGACTTGAAGATTGCTATACGGCTACCCGGGAAATTTTTAAAAATGCAGATTATTTTAGTACGGATAAAGAAAATATTATACTAATCGGAGACAGTGCCGGTGGAAATCTGGCTGCGGCGGTATCGCTTCTTGCAAGAGACAGGGGAGAATTTAAGATATCAAAGCAAATTCTTATATATCCTGCAACCCATAACGACCACAGCGACGAAACAGGTTTCCCTTCCATACGGAAGTTCGGCAGGGATTATCTGCTTACTTCCAAAAGAATCAGGGATTACATGGATTTGTATATAAGTTCCGAAAATGATTTGAAAAATCCGTATCTGGCCCCGCTTTTGGCAGAGGATTTATCAAACCAGCCAGATACTTTAATTATAACGGCTGAATATGATCCTTTGCGGGATGAAGGGGAGGCTTACGGGGAAAAACTGCGTAAACACGGAAATAAAGTTTATATATACCGTATGAAAAACGCACTTCACGGATTTATATCTCTTCCGAAACATTTTGTCCATGTAAAGAGAACTTATGAGATTATCAATAAATTTCTGGACAACGAATTATTTATTCAATAAATTACAGATAAAATAATTTTCATATTATTTATTAAAAGGGGAAGTTTTGATATGACCGCAAAAAAGCCTGTAGAGTGGTCAAAACTTGATAATGCAGCTAAAATATTTCCTCCTACAAGTAACGAAAAAGATACTAAGGTATTTCGTTTTGTCTGCGAGCTTAAGGATGAAATAGATCCTGATATTCTTCAGGAAGCTTTAGATAAGACCATGCCTCTTTTTCCTTTCTATAAAACTGTCTTAAGGAGAGGCTTTTTTTGGTATTATTTTGAAAATACGGATCTAACGCCAAAGGTTTCGGAGGAATACAAACTTCCATGCAGCAGGCTTTATTATCCGAACAGAAGGAATTTGCTTTTTGAGGTTACTTATTATAAAAACAGAATTAATCTGGAAGTGTTTCATGCTCTTACGGACGGAACCGGGGCACTGGCATTTTTAAAAACCTTGCTTTATTTTTATATTACCGTCCGTTATAAAGATGATTTTAAAAAAGGGCTTCCGGTTTTGGATTACGATGCGTCTCTTACGCAAAAGATGGACGACAGTTTTCTAAAGCATTATACCAGCAATCGCATACCTAAAAAAGTAAAAATCACCAAAGCATACCGGATACAGGGAAGAAGGTACATGGATAACCGGATTAAGGTTATCGAAGGTGTAATGCCTGTTAAGGATGTCCTAAATCTAGCCCATAAATACGACACTACTCTTACGGTATATCTTACGGCCCTTTTTATCAAAGCTATTTATGAAGAAATGCCTGCAAGAAGCAGAAAATATCCTGTTATACTGTCTGTTCCGGTAAACTTGCGGACATATTTTCCGTCTGTTACGGCCAGGAATTTTTTTGCCACTATCAATGTCAGTTACAATTTCAGTACCTTAGGTGACAGTTTAGATGATATAATAAATGAGGTAAAAGAATGCTTTAAGCGGGAACTTACACAGGAAAAACTGCAGGAACATATGAACAAGCTGTCGGCTCTTGAACACAATGCCTTTATGAGAATGGTTCCTTTGGCGATTAAAGATATAGTACTTAAGTTTGCGAATTGGCTTAATGACAGGCAGATTACAGCGACTCTATCAAATATCGGTAAAATAACCGTAAGCCCGCAGCTTGCACCGTATATTAAGATGTTTAACTGCTTTACCAGTGCTAAAAGGCCTCAGATAGCCTTGTGTTCATTTGGAGATAATCTGGTAATCAGTTTTTCATCTCCTTTTAGTGGAACGGACATCCAGAAGAATTTTTTCAGGTTTCTTACCCTTGAAAATGTGCCTGTTGTCATTTCCACAAATATAAGGGAGTTATAAAGTCCGAGTTTGGAGGAAAGTTATGCAGTACTGCAACCATTGCAAGGTAAAGGTAAAAGGTGCCCACAGCATCTGTCCCTTATGCTCAGGTATATTGGAAGGAAAGGGAGATTATAAGGAAGATGTGTTTCCCTTTATACCTACCATATATCAGGAGTTTAACCTTTTTATAAGAGTCCTGGTATTGATATCAATTATAGCGGTTGTAGCAAGTTTTTCCGTTAATATAATATTTACTAAAGAATCCCGATGGTCGCTGTTAGTAGCGGCGGGAATTGCGTGCATGTGGATTAGCCTTTTCTTTATAATCAGGAAGAAAAACAATATAGGTAAGACAATTTTATGGCAGGTAGGTATAATCAGCATACTGTCGGTCATATGGGATAAGTCCATGGGTTTTATAGGGTGGTCCATTGACTATGTAATACCTGCTGTTTGCGTCCTGGCTATGATAGTAATGGCTATCGGGGCAAAGATACTTAAAATCGGTGTCAGGGACTTAATAGTTTATCTTTTAATTGACGCCGTATTCGGCTTTATTCCGCTTATCTTTATAATATTTGGCTGGCTTAAGGTTATATATCCTTCCGTTATCTGCGTAGCGGCAAGTATAATTTCGCTTTCTGCCCTGATTTTATTTGAAGGGGATAACATGAAAAACGAGTTAAAAAAAAGAATGCATATTTAATAGGATATATTGGCTTAGTTCAAGTAGGATACGAAAGCTGATATTATAAATAAAGAATAAGGATGGTATGTTGATATGAGTACATTTGCTTTAAAAATTATTGCTGTTGTAACTATGCTTATTGATCATGCGGCTGTTGTTTTTATTCCAAGTAACACAATGCTGTACCTAATATGCAGAATAATAGGGCGGCTGGCTTTCCCTATATTTGCTTTTTTGCTGGTAGAAGGTTTCTTCCATACGAGAAATATAAAAAAATATCTGGCAAGACTAGGGGTATTTGCCTTAATTTCAGAAGTTCCCTTTGATCTGGCATTTTATAATAAATATATGCATTGGGATCATCAAAATATATTCTTTACTTTGTTTCTGGGATTAATGGCAATATATCTGATTAATTTTGTAGAAAAGAAATATGTTGCCAAACCGGTATTTGTGAATATAGCAAATGCTTTAATAACAGTAGTCTTTTGTTTTACTGCAGCTTTAATAAAAGCGGATTACAGAGCAATAGGTATTCTGCTTATAGTGGCATTTTACCTGTTTAGGGGAAACAAACCCCTGCTTATTATATCCATGATTATTATAAGCGGAAGTTTGATACAGGCTTTCTATACTCTTTCTTTAATACCAATTTTCTTATATAACGGAAAAAAGGGCAGAAACATAAAATATTTCTTTTATGTATTCTACCCCGCTCATTTGCTTATATTGTATTTAATAAAACTCATAGTTTAAATATCATCGCTGTAATTATCTTTTTCGGGCATATAGTCATACTGGTCGTGGTCATGTCGAATATCTTCTTTAGTGTTGTCGGGTTTTTCCGGGAAATACATTCGGTTATCCAATTCGGCCACACTCTGAAAGGATGGGAAACGATAGTAGGTGGGTTTTTTGCTCGGCTCAAAAAGCATCTGCAATCCTCCTCACTTTTAAAACACGGTTGACTTAATGCTATTGTTTGTAATAAATAAGATTATATACAAGGAAATTCATTGAATAAAATAAAAAAGAGGGCAGGTCCGAACTTAAGATATGATTGCATTAAAGATTGAGGAAGTAAAACCTTTTATGGCAAAACTTCTTACAAACACCTTATTTGACGATTTTATTTTGAAAGAAATGGAAATTCAGACCTTTACCAGTTTTCATATTTCCGGTAAATTTTATGAAAGTTTTTTTTCAAAAGAGGAGTTGGAGGAAAGGGGTAACAGTAATGTATTATGGAAAGATACAAGGGCTATCGCTTTTTCAATAATTCGCGGAAGCAAAACCCCTCTTTCCATGAAAATAGTTTTCCAGCTTCCTGAAAATTTATCCGAAGATTTGATAAACAGCCTGGGAGGAAAAATCCGTTCGGAAGACGTAGGCGGCTTATTTATCAATATCCGTTTTGAAAAAAATGAGCTTAATATTATAACCGGAACAGCCATTAAGACTTTCACCATGGATAAGACTCTGGACAGGGAATGGGATGACTGGGTAAAAAAATTTTTAAGTGAGCAAGGTATCTGTTTTTTGGAGCAATGATATATAAAAACTATTGTTAGCACTCTCGAATAGAGAGTGCTAAAAATTTCTTGACATTTTAAATTTTGCATATTAATATAACTGATATAGACCAACAATAGGAAAGGGGATATGTATGAGTACAGAAAGAGGCAGCTTGTCTATCAGTTCCGAAAATATATTTCCTATTATAAAAAAATGGCTATATTCGGATCGGGATATTTTTGTTCGTGAACTTGTATCTAACGGAGCTGATGCTATTACAAAACTTAAAAAACTTGAATTAGTTGGAGAAGCGGAAATTCCGGAAGGTACTCAATATAAAATTACGGTAACGGTAAACCCCGAAGAGAAATCGATTTGTTTTTCAGATAACGGAATAGGTATGACCGCAGATGAAGTCAGGGAATATATCAATCAGATTGCATATTCGGGGGCAAGAAAATTTATTGAAAAATACAAGGACAAGGCCAGCGAAGACCAAATTATCGGACATTTCGGACTTGGCTTTTATTCTGCATTTATGGTGGCCGATAAGGTTACGATTAATACCTTATCCTGGCAAAAGGATGCTGCTCCGGTTTACTGGGAATCCGAGGGCGGTCTTGAATATGAAATGAGAGAAGGCACCAGAACCGAGCGAGGTACGGATGTTACCCTTTATCTTAACGAAGACAGCTATGAATTTTGCAATGAATACAGAGTCAGGGAAGTTTTAAATAAATATTGTTCTTTCATGCCTGTTGAAATATATTTGAAAAATGCCAACGAACAGGAAAAAAAGGATTCCGACAAATCAAAGGATGAAAAGAAAGAGGACAAGGAGTTAAAGCCGATAAATAATACCAATCCTCTTTGGACAAAACATCCCAATGACTGTACTGAAGAGGAATACAAGGAGTTTTACAGGGAAGTATTTTACGACTTTAAAGAACCTCTTTTCTGGATTCATCTTAACATGGACTACCCGTTTAATTTGAAGGGTATATTATATTTCCCCAAGATAAATACGGAATATGATTCAATAGAGGGAGTCATAAAGTTATACAACAACCAGGTATTTGTCGCTGATAATATTAAGGAAGTTATACCCGAATTTTTGATGCTTCTTAAAGGAGTATTGGATTGTCCGGATTTACCTCTTAACGTATCCAGAAGTGCCCTGCAAAATGACGGTTTTGTAAAGAAGATTTCAGATTATATTTCCAAGAAGGTAGCAGATAAACTTTCAGGCATGTATAAGGTGGAAAGGGAAAATTACGAGAAGTTCTGGGACGATATCAGCCCCTTCATCAAGTTCGGATGCCTTAAAGATGAAAAATTCTTTGATAGAATGAAAGACTTCATTTTGTTTAAAAATCTTGAGGGCAAATATATTACCCTGGAAGATTATATTGAAAAATCAAAACCGAAAGCAGACGATGCGGACAATAAAGACGATAAAGCGGCAGATGAAAAAGCAAATAAAGATGATATGGCAACTGCTGATAAAAAAGATTCGTCCGGAGCCGATACCGGGGATGAAGCAAAGAAAGACAGTGACAACAAGAAAGAGGATAAGGCAGATAAAAAAGACAAAGCCAAAGATGATGAAAAGGTTATCGTATATTATGTGACGGATGAAAAGCAGCAGAGTCAGTATATCAATATGTTCAAAGAAGCAGGACAGGAAGCGGTAATTCTTCGCCATAATATAGATCAGCCGTTTATTACCCATATGGAATACAGAAATCAGAAAATAAAATTCCAGCGGATTGATGCAGGCCTTTCCGACAGCTTCCGTGATGAAGTGGAAAAGAAGGACGAAAAGATATTAAAGAAGAATACCGAGGCTATGACCAAGCTGTTCCGCAAGATTTTAGGCAAGGATAAGCTGGAAGTCAAAGTGGAAAAACTTAAAAATGACAAGATATCCTCAGTTATTACAATGTCGGAGGAAAACCGCAGATTCCAGGACATGATGAGAATGTACAATATAGGAGGCAATGACAAGAATCTGTTTGACGACGGCGAAACCCTTATTCTTAATGCCAACCATAAACTTGTTCAGTACATTATTAATAACGAAGATTCGGAACATACTCCTATGATATGCGAACAGCTGTATGATCTGGCCTACCTAAGTCACAGGCCGTTAGAACCTGAGGCTATGACAAAGTTCATTCAAAGAAGCAATGAAATAATGATGCAGCTTGCAAAATGTTAAATTAATTTAAAAGTTATTATATTAAATCAAGCACCTAAACTCTTGTAATAAAAGTTGTTTGGGTGCTTTTTGTTTTGGTTTTTTAATAATTATAATGTTATATTCGAAATTAAAGGTTTTGTGGCATAAATAAATCTTTGAATAATCGGAACATTTGTAAAAAATAATATAAATCGAAAATACCTCTTGAATTATTAAACCATATACTATATCATATAGTAATAAATACTACATTTGGAAGATAGAAGAAAATAAGATATGGTTGAAGATATTTTATTATGTGATATTATGGTTTGGTAATTTATGAATGGAGGAAAAGTATGAAATATAAAATTTTAGTAGACGCCGGTACTGATTTACCGAAATCCTTTATAGAAGATCCGAGTTATAAAATAATACCCGTAACTTTAACGGTTGGTGATAAAGTATTTGCAGACGGTGTTAATTTTGATCAAAAAGAATTTCTTAAGGCGATGAAAGAAAGTGAAACAAGTCCCAAATCCGCATGCCCTTCCCCGGAAGATTTTATGAAAGAATTTAACCACGAAGGCGATACCTATGTAGTTACCGTATCGTCCGGTTTAAGCGGATCATATAATAGTGCCGTACTGGCAAAAAACTTATACCTTGAGGAGAATCCCGATAAGAATATTGAAGTAATTGATTCACGAAGTGCTTCAGTAGGTCAGGCATTAATTGCCATGAAGATAAAGGAACTGATACAACAAGGGCATTTATTTAATGATATTGTGGAAAAGGTTAAGGTATTTCGCTCGGAAATGAAGACCAAATTTGTCCTTGAAAACCTTGATAATTTGCGAAAGAGCGGAAGACTAAGCAACCTTAAAGCTCTTATTGCCAATGCATTAAATATAAAACCTATTATGGGAGGAACTCCGGAAGGGAACATTTGCAAGCTGGATCAGGCAAGAGGTATTACCAAGGCCTTAAAAACCATGGCGGAAATAATTGAAAAAGATGTAATCAGACCTCAGGAAAGAATTCTGGCAATTGCCCACTGCAATTGCATCGAGAGAGCCCTCTTTGTTAAAGATGAGATTTTAAAAAGAGTTCCTTTTAAAGACAGCTTTATTGTAGATACAGCAGGTGTAAGTACCATGTATGCCAACGAAGGCGGAATAATTGTTGCATATTAATGTTTGATTTAATATAGGGGCTTAAAAATAAAACCATAGAAAAAGGTTGATAAAAACCTTCTTTCTATGGTTTTTTATTGCCTATTTATGTATTATACTTTTTATTAACTTAAATTAATGATTTCCCTGCGAAACTGTGCGGGAGTCATATTATGCTTTTTTACAAATATCTTATAAAAATAGCCTTTGTTTTGATAACCGACTTTGGCAGCTATATCGTCTATGTTATACTGGGTATTAAGCAGGAGTTTTTCCGCTTCTTTAAGGCGAAGGTTTTGAACGTATTCTATATAAGTCATGCCGGTTTTGGATTTTATTAACCGGTTAAAATAGTCCTCGTTAAAATGAAATCGGTCAGTCAGTTGCTTTATTGAAATGTCCCTTATATTTTGCTTTATAAAGGAAGTTATTTCTTCAAATAAAAGCCAATTCATCTTTTTTTGCATTTCGCTGGATAAGGAAATATCATAGTCAGTGCTCAGCAAACGGAAAATACGCATCAGAAGCCCATGGCAAATGTAACCTGAAGCTTTGTCATAGTTTATTAATTCCTGCAGCAATTTAAACAAATATTCTTCCATCTTTAGGCTAGATTTGTTTATAGGTTTGAAATGCAGGTATTGCCATAGATTCTTTTGCTTAAGCAAAGCAGTCTGAAGGAATGAAATTATACGTTTGTCTGCAACCTGGTCTGATATGATATATTCAAACATTTCATTGGCAATTCCGATAAAGAGTATACAGGCAGGCTCGCTGTCAAGATAATCCTGATGAAGGCAGTTCTTGTCAACAAGACATAACTCCCCCTGTTTGAAAATTATATCTTTATCCATGATCCGCTGCCGGAATGAGCCTGAAACTATGTATGCCAGTTCCAGGTATTCATGGGTATGCATTTGGGTTCTTGTTCCTTCCTTAAATTTGCAGCTGTAGGAAAAGGAAACATTTGCAGGTCTGATAGTACCGTAAAGACGGTTATTATTTCGGATAACCCAACACAAGGCAAAAACTTTTTCATCCTGAGACAGGGGATAAGTTTTAATGTCTTTGACATGAAGGGAATATTCCGGACACACAATACGGGAGCCAATAGGGCTTGCCTCTGAAACCTTATTCAGATCGTTGCAGGATATTTCTTCGCACAGTTGCTGCAGTGTCATGGCAATTCTCCTTAATTTAAAAGGCATTTATTACGATTATTATTCGTGATATTTAATCCTGCCGAAATTAAATATATACTATCTAATGTTATGTTAAGCAAATTAAGTATAACGCAATTATAAATCTTATTCAATATATTAATGATCGGATTAGGTAACTTTTTTTATTAAAGAGCGGTATTAAGAAACTGATAATTATTCAATATTTTTATATGATTGTATTAGATAAAATTTAAAAGGGAAGGATTAAAAAGGAGGTATAGTATGAAAAACTATGTATTTTGGTTTGCAACAGGTTCACAGGATTTATATGGCGAAGAATGTCTGGCACGGGTAGCACAGCACTCAAAAATAATGGTAGAGAAAATGAACGAATCCGGTCTACTGCCGTTTAAACTGGAATGGAAACCCACTTTGATTGACAGCGTATCCATCCGCAGACTCTTTAATGAGGCCAATGCCGATGAAAATTGTGCGGGTGTTATTACATGGATGCATACTTTTTCTCCGGCTAAATCATGGATTTTGGGTTTACAGGAATACAGAAAGCCCCTTCTTCATTTGCATACACAGTTTAATGAGGAACTTCCATATGACACCATAGATATGGATTTTATGAATGAAAATCAATCGGCCCACGGTGACAGGGAGTACGGGCATATTGTAACCCGTATGGGTATAGAACGTAAGATTGTTGTCGGCCATTGGAGCAATGAAAATGTACTAAAACGAATTGCAGGCTGGATGAGAACGGCTGTAGGAGTTGTGGAAAGCAGCCACATAAGAGTTTTGCGTGTTGCAGATAATATGAGAAATGTTGCCGTCACCGAAGGGGACAAGGTAGAAGCCCAGATTAAATTCGGCTGGGAGATTGATACTTATCCCATTAACGAAATTGTCGAATATGTAGAAGATGTTCCTGCCGCTGATATTGAAGCCCTTGTAGAGGAGTACTACAGCAAATATGACATTCTCCTTGAAGGAAGGGACGAAAAGGAATTTCGCAGGCATGTAGCAGTTCAGGCAGGTATTGAGCTGGGGTTTGAAAAATTCTTAAAAGAAAAGAATTATCATGCCATTGTAACCCATTTCGGAGATTTGGGCGGCCTTAAGCAGCTTCCTGGACTGGCTATACAAAGGCTTATGGAAAAAGGATACGGTTTCGGTGCAGAAGGAGACTGGAAGACCGCTGCTTTGGTAAGGCTTATGAAAGTTATGACAATGGACATGAAGGATGCCAAAGGTACGTCATTCATGGAAGACTATACCTACAACCTGGTTCCCGGCAAAGAAGGTATTCTTCAGGCTCATATGCTTGAGATTTGTCCTTCCATAGCCGACGGGCGTATTGGAATTAAGGTAAGCCCGCTGCTTATGGGTAACAGGGAAGATCCTGCAAGACTGGTGTTTACATCAAAGACCGGACCCGGTATAGCCGTTTCCATGATTGATCTTGGTAATCGCTTCCGTCTGATTATCAATGAAGTCGAGTGTAAAAAGACAGAAAAGCCTATGCCCAAACTTCCGGTAGCCACAGCTTTCTGGACTCCTATGCCTAATCTTGAAACAGGGGCTGAAGCATGGATCCTGGCAGGCGGTGCCCATCATACGTCATTTACTTATGACCTGACTGCAGACCAGATGGCTGACTGGGCAGCAGCTATGGGTATTGAGGCAGTAGTTATTGACAAAAACACCTCCATCAGAAATCTTAAAAATGAGCTGTTGTGGAATTCCGTAGTATATCGCTAAACAGACCCTGAGAAATCTGACTATAATGCCGGTCTATAGTTTATAGATCGGCATCAGGTTTATAAAAAATGTTATAATAAATAAAGCCGTATGCTATAACGGAATGCAAATACCGAAATATAAAGGCTGAATTACAATGCTCAAATGCTTATATTAAAAAGCATATAACAAGATGAAATTATTAAGGTATAAGAATGAATTAGAATAGTTGATGATTTTTCATATTAAGAAGAACGGAGGGATCCGATGGATAGTAATATTTTAAATATAAGAAAGGAAGCAATTTTAAACGGAAAGACCTCATTGGGAATAGAACTGGGTTCAACCAGAATAAAAGCCGTTTTAATGGATGAAAGTTATACATCGATAGCAATCGGTAAATATGACTGGGAGAATAGGTATGTCGATAACATATGGACCTATACTCTGGATGATATATGGCAGGGTATACAAGGCAGTTATCGTGATTTGGCAAAGGATGTGAAGGAACAATACGGCGTAACTCTCACTACCATAGGGGCTATCGGCATCAGTGCCATGATGCACGGCTATATGGCTTTCAATAAGGACGGAGAACTTTTGGTTCCTTTCCGCACATGGAGGAATACAATTACCGGACCTGCTTCCGATAAACTGACAGAACTGTTTCAATACAATATCCCTCAAAGATGGAGTATTGCCCATTTATACCAGGCTATTTTAAACAAAGAAGAACATGTTTCCGAAATAGATTATCTTATAACTTTGGACGGATATGTACATTGGAAACTGACAGGGGAGAAAGTTACCGGTATCGGTGATGCTTCCGGTATGTTTCCTGTGGATATAAAAACCAAAGACTATAACGAACGGATGATAAAACAGTTTGACGAACTGATTGCACCGGAAGGATTTCCCTGGAAGATACGGGATATTCTGCCAAAGGTACTGGTAGCGGGCGAACTTGCCGGAAGGCTTACGGAGGAAGGAGCAAGGCTTCTTGATCCGGAGGGTAACCTTAAGCCCGGTATACCGTTCTGTCCTCCCGAAGGAGATGCCGGAACCGGAATGGTTGCAACCAACAGTGTAGCCCAAAGGACTTGTAATGTATCCGCAGGAACCAGCGTTTTTGCCATGGCAGTACTGGAAAACGAACTAAAGAAAGTGCATAAGGAAATAGACCTTGTTACCACACCGGCCGGTGATCTGGTAGCCATGGTACACTGCAACAACTGTACCTCGGACTTAAATGCCTGGGTAAATTTATTCGGTGAATTTGCAAAGGCTTTCGGTGTCGAAGCCGATCCTTCAAAGTTATTTTCCGTACTGTATAACAAAGCCCTTGAAGGGGACGCTGACTGCGGCGGTCTGCTTTCATACGGATATATTTCCGGTGAGCATATTACCCATTTTGAAGAGGGTAGACCGTTGTTTGTAAGAAAACCTGATGCCAGATTTAACTTGGCAAACTTTATGAGAGTGCATCTTTACACTGCCTTGGGAGCGCTTAAGACCGGCATGGATATCCTCTTTAAGGAAGAAAAGGTGGCTATAGACGAGGTACTAGGTCACGGTGGATTATTTAAAACCGAAGGGGTTGGCCAAAGAATACTTGCCGCTGCCATAGATACTCCGGTTACGGTAATGGAAACAGCCGGTGAAGGCGGAGCTTGGGGTATGGCAATACTTGCCGATTATATGCTACGCAAAAACGAAAATGAGTCATTGGACACTTATTTAAGACAAAAAGTTTTTGCCGATATGAAAGGAAAAACCGTTAAACCTGATCCAAAAGATGTGGAAGGGTTTAATAAATTCATGGAATATTATACCGGCGGACTTGCTATTGAAAGAGCAGCAGTAGATGTACTAAAATAAAATTTAGATATAAAAATATTTAAATAGTATTATACAACAGTAAAATTAAATTACAGAAAAGAGGTAAGCTATGTTAGAAAGGCTTAAAAAAGAAGTATACGAAGCCAATATGGAACTTCCGAAACGTGGCTTGGTTACTTATACATGGGGTAATGTAAGCGGAATTGACAGAAATGAAGGACTTTTTGTAATAAAACCAAGCGGAGTACCGTATGAGGAACTTAAACCTGAAGACATGGTAGTCATAGATTTAAATGGAAACAAGGTGGAAGGAAAATATAATCCTTCCTCAGATACTCCGACTCATCTGGAGCTATATTTGGCTTTTCCGGAGATCGGAGGGGTTGTCCATACTCATTCTCCCGCAGCAACAGCCTGGGCGCAGGCGGGAAGGTCTTTGCCTTGCTACGGAACTACCCATGCGGATTACTTCTACGGAGAAATCCCCTGCACCAGAAGCCTTACTAAAGAAGAGGTTGAAGCCGCTTACGAGAAAAATACCGGTTTGGTAATTATAGAGACTTTCCGTAATATTAACCCTCTGCATGTTCCCGGGGTTCTTGTAAAAAATCACGGCCCCTTTACCTGGGGAAAGGATGCAGCCAATGCGGTATATAACAGCGTAGTTTTAGAAGAAGTAGCGAAGATGAATCTGATGACAGAAATACTGAATGCCAATATGCAGCCGGCACCCCAGTATATACAAGACAAGCATTTCTTAAGAAAACACGGCCCCAATGCTTATTATGGGCAAAAAAGAGATTAGACTGATGATTTAAGACTTATTATTCCTACAAGATAATTGATAAAATCCTCCTTAAACAGTTAAGTAAAATTAAAGCCTGCTTAAGGAGGATTCTTTTTTGCTTTGGTTTTATGTGTTTCTTCCGTTTGGTTTATCCATTTTAAAGTTTATTTTCATATTATATTAAAATTGAGATTATATGCATTAGGGTAGTGCACATCATGTAATCAACGGTATTCATGTTACATTAAACTTAAAGGTTTTCCAAAATATTAAATTATATAATTTTTAAAATCTTAGTTGACATTTTAAGAGTTTTGTTAGATAATATGTATTGCGGTTTGATTGGGAAACCGCAATAATTTCGAGGCGTGGCTCAGTTTGGTAGAGCGCTGCGTTCGGGACGCAGAGGCCGTGGGTTCGAGTCCCGTCGCCTCGATTAAAAAAAGGAAACCTTGATGAGGTTTCCTTTTTTTGTTAGAAATTGCTTCATCAGCTAAATTTATTTTATAATTTTGCAAAAGCCCTTTTTGATTAATTTTATTTTTATGAGATTTTTAAATACATTAAAATTGTAAGGTATAAGATTATTTTGATAATGGTTTCATTTTGTTATAAATATGTATTTTACCAGAATTCTTCGTAGCTTTTCTTTATTAAAGTTTCAAAATCATATTCCTCAACTATATCATCCGGCGTCAGGATATTATGCATTAAGGCTTCGTCTTTATATATAGTAGGCATCATGGCGTAAAATTCACTGTCACGATAGTTATAACGGTAAATAAATATAATATTCTTTTCATATAAAATTTTTAGAATATTATATATTTCATATTCCATTATTGAACGGAAAGTATCCTGGTTTGTAACATAATATCTTATTTCAATATGCTTAAATTGGGCTCCATGATGTATGGTATTGTCTAAATTGGATCTTGCATAACTTTCGATATTTTCCTGGATTTCTTCTTCTGCCCGTTTTATGTAAAGGTCATTTTCATCCATTTCGATACTTAGAATATCATTTAAGGTAATATGTTCGTCCGGTACATTGCATAAGGCAAAGTCGAAATTGTCACCGACAGTAAGAAGAGTAACCTTTCTTTTATTGAGCTTAATAGTGTTTAACAGAGGGGACATATCCTTATCATTGGACATTATAATGAATTCGTCTATGTTATTATTGATATACATATCATTTAACGCATCAATTGTAATCTGCAGGTCTGCATAGTTTTTGCCTCTGTTTGAAGTATGGATTGTGCTTACGCCATATTCCTGCAATTTGGTCTGATGGCGGGACTCCATCAGATCCTTGTTATCAAAGTTGCAATATGCTGTTATCTTTACAATTCTTAAATTTTTGCTTTTGCACCATTTGCTCAGCTTTTCAAAAAAACCCAGCCGCAGCAGGTTTTTGTACTGATACAATAGTGTTTTATACACATTTTCGTAATCAATATAAATTGCTACGTTATATAATTTATTATCCATAAGTGACTCCTTTTGATTTGTTTATAATTATTATACATCATTAATCGACAATGTTACATAAGGAATATATTTGAATCGGACAAGAAAATCATGTAGGAAAGAAAAAGCAGCTACGGTAAATTGTATGAAATTAAAGCTTATATATCAGATATTGAAAAAGCAAAGATATATAATTTATACTTGAAAATTTAATAAGTTTATATTAGAATTGTTGTGTTGAGTTGAGAATAAGTGTATAACTTGTTTTTGTAATTAATTATTATGCTTCCCTAGCTCAGTCGGTAGAGCAACGCACTCGTAATGCGTAGGTCGTGGGTTCGAGTCCCATGGGGAGCTTAAAGAAAAAGCCTTGCAAATCAATGGTTTGCGAGGCTTTAATTATTTTAATTATTGAATAGCAATTTCTTAAAGGGTAAACAAATGCTTTATTTGTAAAGATATATTATCTCTTTTCCCCCATAAAGCACAGCCCTATTGCTCCGGGGCCGGAATGGGAGCCTATGCTGGGACTGATGGTATTTATTACGATCTGCTTATGAGGCAGCTTTTCTTTAATCAGGTTTGCCAGATATTCGGCATCTTCCGGGGCGTCTCCGTGGGCTATGCATATTATATCTTGGTCGTCTTTATATTTGCCCATGCTTTCAAGCATATCATTTAAAATGGTATTAAGAGATTTTTTTCTGCCCCTTGCCGTTGTATAGGGAACCAATTGACCTTCTTCATTAATTCTAAGAATAGGTTTTATACTCATCACAGAACCGATAATAGCGGTGGTTTTTGATATTCTGCCGCCACGCTGCAGGTGGAAAAGGTCGTCTACGGTAAACCTTACGCAGAAGTCCATCTTATGTTCTTCCAGCCATGAAGCTATTTCATCTATGGTTTTGCCTTCTTCCTTCATCTGTACGGCTTTCATTACAAACATACCTTCCCCAAGAGAGGCATTCAAAGTATCTATCACTATAATTTTTGCTTCGGGATATTCCTCGCATATTTCTCTGGCACCGGCCATAACATTGCTGCAGCCTCCGCTTAAAGCCGATGAAAAGCTTATATGTAAGATATCAAGACCTTGATTTATATAACTTAAAAATGTTTTTCTGATTACTTCCGGATTACTGGCCATGGTAGTAGGCATATGGCCTTCTCTCATTTTATTGTAGAATTCTTTTGGTGTAAGATTAAGTTCATCACCGTAAGTAATATCACCCAAAGCATAATAATGGGGAATAATACCGATATTTTTTTCTTTTATGTAGTCTATAGGCAGGTCGCAGTTAGAGTCGGCGGTAATTACAAACTCTTTCATTCTTACCCTCCTAATATCCTTTTTACGGTTTCAAAACTTTACAACTTCATTGTACTAAATAAAACTAAGATAGGCAATAAATTTTTATAAGGTATTTATATTTTGTTTATAAATATTTTATTTGCGTAAATAACGAGTAAAAAAATTATATTAAATTACGGTAATAAGTAAAAACTTATCTTTATTGCTTGCTTTGGCTGAATGATAATATATATTTAAATGACATAAGACTATGGGATATTTATATAGGAGCTTAAAAGTTTTCTATAATGAAAAAATTATAAATAATTAAGGGTTACCGTATTATAAAATGATCTGCAGTAGGCAGCATATAATACAGTAACCCTTCTTTATAGCCGATCCGATTCATAAAATAATAAGTACATTTCTTTTATTAACTATAAAATTATCGTGAATATTTCTTTTCAAAATAGGTCAGTAACTTATACAAACCCGTAGCAATGATACATAAAATTACGATGCTCATGATAACCCAGTTCAGTTTAAAAACCTGGCTTCCGTAGATGATTAAGTAACCTAATCCGGCTTTTGCAGCTAAAAATTCCCCTATTATTACTCCTACCAGTGATAAACCTATGTTAACTTTCATAAGGCTTATCATGGAAGGAATATTGGCCGGAAGTACAACCTTTATAAGCACATCTTTTTTATTCCCGCCGAGAGTATAGATAAGTTTTATTTTATCTTCTTCGACTGTTTTAAAGTCGGTATACATGGTTATTATCGATCCGAAAAGAGCTACCGATATGGCGGCGATTATGATGGTCTTCATATTATTTCCCAACCATACGATAAATACGGGAGCTAAGGCTGATTTGGGAAGGCTGTTTAAAACAATCAAATAAGGCTCCAAAACTTTTGATATGCTATCGTTCCACCATAGGATGATTGCTACGGCAAGTCCGATAATATTGACCAGGGCAAAACTGATAATGGTTTCAAGCAAAGTTATGCCTATATGATAGAATAAAACCCCGTCGACAGCCATTTCGAATATGGTTTTTATTATCCTTGAGGGGCTGGAAAAGATAAACGGATCTACTATACCGATATAAGTGCCAACTTCCCAGAAAGCAATAAAGCCTATCAGCAATATAATCTGAAAAAAACGGATCCTGCGCTTTTTAATTAAATGTTTCCTTAAAAATTCTTTCTGGGCTGCGGAAACGGTTATGCTTTCGCTTTCTACTTTTTTAGTTTTTCTGTTCATCGCAAGTTAGCTCCTTCCATATTAAATTGAAGTAATCTTTGAATTCCGGAGCGCTTCTTGCGGTAAACGGGGTCCGGTCAGGCACTGAAAGCTTGATTTCAAAAATATTTTTCACTGTTCCTGGCCTTTTTGACAATACAACAACCCGGTCCGACATGCTTATAGCTTCCGATATATCATGAGTTATCATAATCGCTGTCTTTTTTTCCTTACGGATAATACCCCAGATATCATCGGCTACCTCAAGTCTTGTCTGGTAATCGAGAGCCGAAAAAGGTTCATCTAAAAGTAAAATATCCGGCTCCAGCAAAAGGGTGCGAATCAGGGCTGCCCGTTGGCGCATTCCACCGGATAATTCGGAAGGATATGAATTTTTAAAAGTTATTAGACCGTAAGTATTTAACATATCATTGATTTGAATATAGCTGTTTTCGGTAAGCTTATTTTGAATTTCTAAACCAAGGGTAACATTTTTAAGGGTATTGCGCCAATCAAGAAGGTGATCCTTTTGAAGCATATACCCGATGTTTTTGCCGGAAGACTTAATGTCTTTGCCGTTTATATATATTGAACCGCTGCTTGGCGTAAGCAAGCCGGCGATAAGAGAGAGCAAAGTGGATTTTCCGCATCCGCTGGGGCCGACAACACATAAAAATTCGCCGTCATATACACTGAAAGAAACATCAAACAGTGCCTGCGTTTCCCCTTCAAGGCTGTGGTAGGTGTAACTTAAATGATCTATTTTAAGCAGTTCGCTCATATTATGCCTCCCATTTTATCTATACTGTATTATATGAAGGCTTAAATGATACGTTACATAGCTTAAATTTATAGATGATTGCAGGAAGATTAGTCTTATTGACTTTGATATATGCTAATAATATAATGATTTTGTCAATACATGAAAATAGCAGCAAATTTGGAAGGGAACGGTGAATATTAATGGATTTAAAAACCCCTCTTTATGATTGCCATGTGCGGGCGGAAGGGAAAATAGTTCCTTTTGCCGGGTATTTACTGCCTGTTCAATATAAAACGGGAGTTATTGCAGAGCATATGGCGGTAAGAAAGGCAGCGGGCCTGTTTGACGTATCCCATATGGGGGAAGTTATTCTTGAAGGAAACGACGCATTAGGAAATGTTCAGAAATTGGTAACCAATGACTGTGCCAATATGGCAGACGGACAGGTAAGATACAGCCCCATGTGTAACGAAGAGGGAGGCGTGGTTGATGATTTGCTGGTTTATCGGATAAATCAGAATAAATTTATGCTGGTTATCAACGCCGCAAACCGTCATAAGGACATTANCTGGATAAATAAGCATCTTTTCGGTAACGTAAAACTTACTGACATTTCGGACGAAACGGCAATGATTGCCCTTCAGGGGCCATTGTCTAAGGCTATACTGACTAAACTTGTAAATGAAGAAAACTTGCCTTCGAAATATTATACATTCCGGGAAAATGTAAATATTGCAGGAATTAACTGCCTTGTTTCCAAAACCGGATATACCGGTGAGGAAGGTTATGAGCTTTGCTTAAAAAATGAAAATGCTCCAGAACTTTGGGAAATGCTCCTTAATGCAGGAAAAGAAGAAGGTTTAATCCCCTGCGGGCTAGGTGCAAGGGATACCTTAAGGCTTGAAGCAGCCATGCCCCTGTACGGTCATGAAATGGATGACAGCACATCTCCTTTGGAAACAGGCCTGGGATTTGCGGTTAAGATGAATAAGGAAGATTTTATAGGAAAGAGGGGTATTATAGAAAGAGGAGAACCTAAGAATACCAGAATAGGATTAAAAATAACGGGTCGAGGTATCGCCAGGGAGAATTGCCCGGTATACTACGGTGATATATTAATAGGAAGAACCACATCAGGGACCCATTCACCCTTCTTCGGTTATCCTATAGCTATGGCTATTGTTGACAAGGCTTATGCAGGGATAGGGACCGAGTTGTCGGTAGAAGTAAGAGGGAAAAAAATATCGGCAGAAGTTGTACCGCTCCCGTTTTATAAAAGACAGTAAATTACCGCATAAAGCCATATATAAAAGAAATATAAATATTGGCAATATAAAATTAAAAAGTAAATATTAATTAATAAAACCTGAAATAAATAAAGGAACATATGCAATCAAAAAATATACTATGTAATAAATATAAAGCGTGTAATTAAGGAGGACATATTATGAGTAAAGAATATTTCTATACCAAGACCCACGAATGGATTCAGTTTTTGGATGAAACAACAGCCAGGATTGGCATTTCAGACTATGCACAAAGCGAACTGGGAGATCTGGTTTTTGTCAATCTTCCCGAAGAAGGAGACAGTGTTGAAGCCGGCGAACCTTTTGCGGAGGTAGAGTCTGTAAAAGCTGTATCAAATGTTTACAGCCCGGTAACAGGTACCGTAAAAGCCATCAATGAAGCACTCCTTGACCAGCCTGAACTTATCAATTCCGATGCTTTGGATGCATGGTTTATAGAAGTTGAAAATATCAGCGATAAAGTTAAACTCCTGACGGAAGATGAATACAACAACTTAATTGAAGAGTAATATAAAGTTTAAAGNATATTTGGCAAATAACTGCACGAAGGCAAATTTATGTTTCTGACCATATTATTACCACAAACTTTAGTCGCTTGTGCATAGCCAATATAAATAATGCCTTTATTTGGAGGGAAACAGATGGGTACCTATGTTCCGAACACAAAAGAAGAACAACAAGCTATGCTTAAGGCAATAGGCCTTAATAACATGGATGAGTTATTTGACGTTATTCCTAAAGAGGTTAGAATCAAAGCTCCTTTGGACATCCCGGGTGGAATGTCTGAGATGGAAGTGGCCCGAAAGATTAAAAACATAGCCGGAAAAAACAAGGTTTTTCAGACTGTATTCAGAGGTTGCGGGGCTTATCGGCATTATATACCGGCTATTGTAAAACAGGTAACTTCGAAAGAAGAATTTATAACAGCATATACTCCTTATCAGGCGGAAATAAGTCAGGGGATCTTGCAGTCTATATTCGAATATCAGACTATGATATGTGAACTGACCGGTATGGATGTTTCCAATGCCTCGGTATATGACGGTGCAACCGCAGCCGCAGAGGCTGTTATAATGAGCAAAGAAAGAAACAGAAAAAAGGCACTGGTATCGGCAACGGTTAATCCCATGGTTATTGAAACGATAGCAACATATCTTGACGGAACCGATATGGAGCTTGAGCTAGTTCCTGCAAAAGATGGACTTACAGATTTGGAAGTTTTAAAGGAAAAGTTAAGTGATGATACAGCCTGCGTCCTGATACAGCAGCCCAACTTTTACGGACTTCTGGAGGACGGGGATGCTGTCGGAAAGCTTCTTTCAGGCACTGATATAAAATATATTATGAGCTGTAACCCTATATCATTGGGAATATTAAAGACCCCTGCCGAATATGGGGCCGATATTGCGGTGGGAGAAGGACAGCCCCTGGGAATTAGCTTGTCCTTTGGCGGACCATATCTTGGATTTATGGCCACTACCAATAAACTGATGAGAAGGCTTCCTGGGAGAATTGTGGGCGAAACCAAGGATTCTCAGGGAAGAAGAGCTTACGTCCTTACTTTGCAGGCAAGGGAACAGCATATCAGGAGGGAGAAAGCTTCCAGCAACATTTGCTCCAATCAGGCTCTCTGTGCCATGACTGCGGCCGTATATCTAGCTGCAATGGGAAAAGAAGGCCTTAAGAAAGCTGCTGTCTTATCCATGTCGAAGGCTCACTATCTGGCAAAACGCCTGTGTGAAATTGACGGATATAATCTGGTATACCGGGGAGAATTCTTTAACGAATTTGTAACTACGGTTAATACCGATGCGGATAAAATATTAAAAGTTCTTGAGGACCACGGAATATTGGGCGGTTATCCTCTAAGCAGCAATCAGATTTTATGGTGTGCCACCGAGGTTAACACAAAAGAAGAAATTGATATGCTGATTGAAATCCTTAAGGAGGTGGCATAAGATGAAGCTTATATTTGAAAAAGGAAATATAAACCGAGGCCTTAATTTGCTTCCGGAATGTGATGTACCCCTTGTTTCCTTAAAAGAAGAATACGAGCGTAAAAAGGAACTTAACCTGCCCCAGGTTTCCGAAACCGAAATAAGCAGGCACTATACCGAATTGGCAAAGAGAACATACGGTGTAAATAACGGGTTTTATCCTTTAGGATCCTGCACCATGAAATATAATCCGAAGATAAATGACGAAATGGCTAAACTTCCTGAATTTACGGAAATTCATCCTTTACAGCCGCTAGATACCGTACAGGGCTGCCTGGAAGTTTATAAACTTGCGGAAAAATACCTTTGCGAAATAACCGGAATGGATCGCATTGATTTTCAGCCGGCAGCAGGAGCCCACGGAGAATTTACCGGATTAAAACTTATATGGGCTTATCATAAAGACAGGAATGATACGGGAAGAACTAAAATAATAGTTCCCGATTCGGCCCACGGAACCAATCCCGCCAGTGCGGCCATGGCCGGATTTACGGTTGTAAACGTGCCTTCTACACCCGAAGGAATGGTGGATATAGAGGTTTTAAAAACCGTTGTCGGTGATGATACGGCAGGCTTCATGCTTACAAATCCCAATACAGTAGGTATATTTGAAGAGCATATACTTGAAATCACAAATATTATTCATGAAGCCGGAGGGCTCTGCTATTATGACGGTGCTAATCTTAATGCCATAATGGGTATAACAAGGCCGGGAGATATGGGATTTGACGTAGTTCACTTAAATCTTCACAAGACATTTTCCACCCCTCACGGCGGAGGAGGACCCGGAAGCGGCCCTGTAGGATGCAAAGAATTTCTGGCAAAATATCTTCCGTCACCAAAAATATTTGAAAAAGACGGCCTTTTAGTCTTTGATAAAAAGGATGAAAAAAGCATAGGCAGAGTAAAAGAATTTTACGGAAACTTTCTTGTTGTCGTACGGGCTTTAACCTATATGATGACCTTGGGTGCTGAAGGGTTAAAAGAAGCGTCGGAAAATGCCGTATTAAATGCCAATTATATGATGCATAAGCTTAAAGATATTTTTAGCATACCATTTGGCAAAGGCCGCTGTATGCACGAATTTGTTATATCATTGGCAGATTTAAAGAAAGATACGTCAGTTTCAGCCCTTGACTTTGCAAAAACGCTTCTTGACTACGGTATCCATCCGCCGACTATGTATTTCCCGCTGATTGTTCAGGAAGCTCTTATGGTTGAGCCTACGGAAACGGAAACCAGAGAAACATTGGATGAAGTTATAGAAATATTCAGGGAAATATACACCAGAGCGCATCAAAATCCGGATGAGCTTCACAACAGTCCGATAAAAACACCTATAGGCCGTCCGGACGAAGTTGCTGCAGCAAGAAATCCGCTTGTACGGCATACATTTTCTTAAAATAGTGATAAGCTGCTTCAAGTTTTAATTGCGCTTGGAGCGGCTTTTTTATCAAGTCGGTTTGTGCTTTTGATTGCAATTAGTATTTATATAGAATAATAATTTTACAATTAAATAAGAAAGAGGGGATAGTTATTAGAAAGCTAAAATACTGTATTACTTATGAAACCGATCCTTATAAAAATATTGCCCTGGAAGAATATCTTTTACATAATGTATCCGAGGATGAATGCATCCTTTATCTGTGGCAGAACGAAAAAACCGTTGTTATAGGAAGAAACCAAAATCCTTGGAATGAATGCAGGTTTAAGGAATTAAGCGAAGCCGGAGGGAAAATGGTGCGGCGCTTATCCGGAGGCGGGGCTGTGTACCATGACTTAGGTAATCTTAATTTTACATTCCTTTTGACAAAAAATAATTATGACGTTGACAGGCAGTTAAATGTGATAATCAAGGCTGTAAATAATTTAGGAATACCAGCAGAAAAGTCAGGGAGAAACGACATAACCGTAGACGGCAAAAAATTTTCCGGCAATGCCTTTTATACAACGGGAAATAAATGCTATCATCACGGAACTATTTTGGTGGATGTGGATATGCCCTCCTTATCTAAGTATTTAAACGTATCCAAAACAAAGCTTCAGTCAAAAGGAGTGGATTCGGTAAGATCCAGGGTAACTAATCTTAAAGATTATAATCCGGAACTTACTATCGAAAGACTTAAGGAAGAGCTCATAAAAGCTTTCGGTGAGGTATACGGATTAGAACCGGAAAGAATGGATATAGATAACCTGCCGCAGGAGGAGCTTAAAAAGAGAACTGAGAAATTCGCATCCTGGGAATGGAATTTCGGAAGAAAAATAGAATTTAGCGATGTCCTGCAAAAAAGATTTGCATGGGGAGATATATTGCTTCAGATGACTGTCAACGGCGGTATTATAAAAGACTGCGGGGCTTATTCAGATTCTCTTGATACGGAGCTTTTCGAAGAGATTCCCAAAGTCTTAATTGAGTGCAAGTTTACCTCGGAAGATATGGAAAAAGCATTAAGAAGCCTTAATGTGGATGATAACAAAAAACAGATGCTAGAAGATATAATTCTTCTTATCAGGGAAGAAGTTTAAGGCATAAACAGATATAATAATTAGCGGGTCAATTTATAAAAAACAGATATAATAAAATCTATACTTAAATTCATAAGAATTAACTGGATTTTGAAAAGATTTAATTAAATATGTAGTTTATAAAAAGATAGATAAACTAGCAGATGTAAAAAGTAGTTATATAATTATTGACATATTTAGCCTAATAAAAATTATGAATGGCATATCAGGAGGATATATTTAATGGGTGAAAGGTATGACTTAATCGTAATTGGGGCCGGTCCGGGAGGTTACGTGGCTGCCATAAAGGCCGCTAAGCTTGGGAAGAAAACTGCCCTTATCGAAAAAAGAGAAATAGGGGGTACCTGTCTTAACCGCGGATGCATTCCTACAAAGACTTTAATGCACAGCACCCATTTTCTTTATGAAGCCGAAAAGATGAAGAATGCTGGAATTGCTTTTGAGGGACTAAGCATTAATTATGAAAAGCTTATGGCAAGGAAGGATGAAGTAGTAGCAGGCCTTCGTAAAGGAATTGAAGGGCTTCTTAAGGCTAACGGGGTGAATGTATACCGAGGAACCGCAAGAATTATTGATAAAACTACGGTAAAGGTTAAGGGGACGGATGATGAAACGGACTTGCAGGCAGAAAATATCTTAATTGCCACCGGTTCGGTACCTGTAAAGCCTGCTATTGAAGGGGCTGACCTTAAAAATGTGGTGACCAGTGACGAACTGCTGTCCGGACAGGTGAAACCCGAAAAGAAGCTGCTCATTATAGGCGGCGGGGTTATAGGTGTGGAAATAGCTACAATTTATAGTGAACTGGGTTGTGAAGTGGAAATCATAGAACTGATGGACAGAATCCTTCCGGGAATGGATAAGGAAATATCCCAAAGCATAGCCCTGGGATTAAAGAAAAGAAATATTAAAATCCATACCGGAGCCAAAGTGGTTAAAATTTCGGAAAACGGCTCATACGGACTTGTGTGTGAGTATATAGAAAAGGAAAATACGAAAACTACGGAAGCTCAGACTATTTTGATGGCAGCAGGGAGAAAGCCGAATACGGAAGGCTTGTTTGAAGTGGTTAAACCTAAGATGGACGGAGCTTATATAAAGGTTAATAATAATTTTGAGACAAGCATCCCAGGAGTATATGCCATAGGGGATGTGATTAGGGGTAAGCAACTGGCCCATGCTGCTTCCGCCCAGGCAGTAGCTGCGGTGGAAATAATCTGCGGTTATAAACCTTCCATAGATTTGGATGTAATTCCTTCATGCGTCTATACAAACCCCGAAGTGGCTACAGTGGGCCTTGATGAAGCTGAAGCAGCGGCTTTGGGATACAATGTTAAAATAGGAAAATATCCCATGCTTGGAAACGGTAAAACCCTGCTTTCTATGGGTGAAAGAGGGTTTATCAAACTGGTATGTGATGCAGATTCGGGAAGAATTTTGGGAGCCCAGCTTCTTTGTGACAGAGCCACCGATATGGTTGGGGAACTGGCTTTAGCCATATCCAAAAAGCTGACCTACAAAGATTTGGCATCTTTAATACGGCCCCATCCGACTTATGAAGAAGCCATAACTGAAGCTGCGGAAGATATCGAGGGCATGGCAATCCATCTCATGCCGAGAAAGTAAAGAATATATATTACGAATTATGCTTTAATATATAGCCCTTGGCTCATATGCTAAGGGCTTTTATTATGTAATTATTATCAAGAAATGTGGTAAAAATTATAATTACAATTCCCTGTTTCTGAACGCTTGTTCGAAAATGTATTGACTAATATTGTGTGATTTGCTATAATGAATCAGAACAAATGTTTGGAAATGACGGAGGGTTATTATGGTTATACAGGAAGGTATGTCGATCCAAAGGAAATTAGAGATTTTATCTATGGCTGCCAGATACGATGTCGCCTGCACTTCCAGCGGAGTTGACCGGAAAGGAAACAATACCGGCATCGGCAACAGCCTGGCCTGCGGAATCTGCCATACCTTTTCTGCTGACGGAAGATGCATATCCCTTCTTAAGATTCTTTTTACCAATGAATGTATCTTTGACTGCAAATATTGTATAAACCGCTCTTCCAATGACATAGTCCGGGCATCTTTTACTCCCAGGGAAGTCTGTGAACTTACCATGGAGTTTTACAGGAGAAACTATATAGAAGGGTTATTTTTAAGCTCAGGTATAAAAATTAGTCCCAATCATACCATGGAACAGATATATGAAACCCTCAGGATGTTAAGGGATGAATATAATTTTAACGGATATATCCATTGCAAGATAATTCCCGGAACGGACCCCGTTTTGGTCGAAGCTATCGGATGGTATGCGGACAGGCTTAGCTGCAATTTGGAATTGCCTACGGCTGAAAGCCTGAAAAAACTGGCACCGCACAAGAACAGGAAAAACATACTTAAGCCTATGAGGCAAATTCAGCTTAGACGGGACAGACATAATGAGTATCTGGGTATTGATGATGCGGCAAGAAATAGATTGCTTACGGACAGCAGAATTAATATTGACGAAACGGACGGACCGGTTGCCGATAAATCTTCAAATATAATAGTTCCCTTTGGAAGAACTCTACCTGCTAAAAAAAGATTCGCTCCTGCCGGGCAAAGTACGCAGCTTATTATCGGCGCTACCGAAGAAAGCGATTATCAGATAATGACAGTATCCGAGGCTTTATATAAGAATTTCGGGCTAAAGAGGGTATTTTATTCGGCCTTTGTTAATGTCAATCAGGATGAGAGCCTTCCTTCCACCCTAGACGGGCCTCCTTTGCTTCGGGAGCACCGGTTATATCAGGCAGATTGGCTGCTTCGCTTTTACGGATTTAAAACCGATGAGCTTTTGGATAATAACAAGCCCAATTTTAATCTGCTTCTTGATCCAAAGTGCGACTGGGCATTAAGGCATCTGGAACTGTTTCCTGTGGAGGTTAATAAAGCAGATTATCAGACCCTACTTAGAGTTCCGGGAATAGGTGTAAATTCAGCCAGAAGGATAATTGCAGCCAGAAAACATGCTGTATTGGATTTTAATGACTTGAAAAAAATGGGAATAGTATTAAAGCGGGCTATTTATTTTATTACCTGTAACGGCAGGATGATGTACCCTATTAAAATTGACGAAGATTTTATTACAAGACAGTTACTTGCCTCAAATGAACGAATGCCGTTTGGTATAGATAAGGATATTACTTACAGACAGCTTTCTCTGTTTGATGATGTAAATTTTCAGCCTGATATGCATGATCAAATAAAAATATTATCCCAAGCATAAAATTATATTCACGAGGTATGCTATGAATACGAAAAAAATCTTTCAGTGTAAAAACAGCATGGACGGTATTTTCACAGCCATTTATGAAGCCTGGAGTTCGGGATACGGCCATGATAATGTGATGATTGAAGAGTTATGCGAAAAAAACGATTATTCGAATATGCGACTGTTTTCGGAATATATTACGGTTAATACAGATATGGAAAAGGCCCTTAAGGTATCCCGGTCTATAAAACAGAAGATTTCCGAAGAAGCTTTTGAAATAGTTTGCAGGGTAGCCTTATCGGATTACAGGCAAAAGGGGGATTTAATCTACAGATTTTTGATTTTGGGATTTCGCATCGGCAGGGATATTGTAAACCATATAAGCAATGATGTGGTAAATCAAATGCTTAAAATTAACCGTAATGTAGGCAATGAGGTTCATCATTTTCTGGGTTTTTTAAGATTTTCACAACTGGAAAACAATATATTGTTTTCTGTTATCCATCCAAAAAACAATATAATTTCGCTACTAGCTCCTCATTTTGCGGACAGGCTTCCGCAGGAAAAATTTATTATTTTTGACGGAGGGCGTAATATCTGTGCTCTTCATTTACCCGGAAGGCCGTGGATAATTTCGGATATTCCCGAAGCCAATCCGGATATGGTTTATAAATTGAAAAATTATGACAATTATAAGGATTTATGGAAAATCTTTTTTGAAAATATAGCAATAAAGGAAAGGATTAATCTGAAACTTCAGAGGAATAATTTACCCTTAAGATACAGAAAAGATATGACTGAATTTCAGTCTTAAGTTAAAGGATTCCAACTGTTAAAGATAATGACTAAAGCATAACTGCATAAATAATTGATATCCGTGGGATACTAAGCTAGTAAAATGAATTATTTTATTATTTAGGAGGAGTATACCCATGAAAAGAAAATTAAGCATATTTATGGTATTATGCTGTGTCATTGTCTTTGCTTTCACAGCATGTACGGGTAATGAAGGAGATAAGACTCCGAATACAAATGATAAGAATAACGGAACAACCAACGAAACCGATGACAAAACCAACGGTGTTAACGATGCAACCGAAGGTGACTTAATCGACGGTATTGATAACGGTACAACCGGTGGTACAACAGGCGGAACAACCGGTGGAACAACCGGCAATACCGGTACGACAGGAAACAACGGAACGACAGGTAATACCGGCACAACCGGAAATAACGGAACGACAGGCAATACCGGAACAACCGGAAATAACGGAACAACAGGCACTAACGGTACGACCGGTAACAACGGAACAACAGGCAACGGAACTACACCGTAATTACAGCTAAATCAGTGACAATGAAAATATATACTGGTTAGTAAAATTATAAAGAAAAAATAACATCATTAATGTAAATGAATAATTAAACGGATACCATGTTTGGTTAAGGCTTAACATGGTATCCGTATTATTTATAATTTGATGCACAGTTTTTGCAAATTCCTGTGATTTGTAGCTGATGGTCTTTTATTATAAATCCTTCGGCTTCTATGCTGTTTTCCAGTTCTTTTAAGGGGCAATCCGGTAGATTATAAACTTTTTTACAGTCTTCGCATATGATGAAATGAGTATGGTTATTTTTGTCCTTTTTGAAACTGTAAAATATTTCATTATCATTTAAATAGTATTTTTCAATCATGTTTTGATTTAGCATTGCATCAATATTTCGGTAAATAGTTGATTTGGCGATTTTTGGAATTTCGCAGACTGTTTTGCTGTATATTTCATTTATTGAAAGAGGGCGGTCTGCTTCTTTCAGTATAGACAATATTAGTTGCTTTTGCTTAGTATTTCTTCCGTTTGACATATTTTCACCGTCCCGGACTTATTATACATATGCTAGTATATAACTTTTTTTATACGGATTCAATACCTCAGGTTTTTAAATCTTATAATCTCATTTTTATTGGCATTTAAGGGAATACAAATATGATATATTAGAAATACTAAGATTATGAGTAAAATTAAAACCTTTCTGACAAATTTTTGCATCTGCGGATTATGCGGATGGTGTCTGGAGTGTTTTTGGACAGGCATAAATTCTATAAAGAATTGGAAAAAGAATGACAGGACTTTACTTTGCCGTACGTCCATATGGATGTTTCCAATATATGGGCTTGCTGCGTTTTTATCGCCTATTTGCTGTAAATTGAAAAACAGGAGTGCTCTGGTACGAGGAGGTGTATATGCCATATTGATTTATATTACGGAATACACTACCGGTGTATTACTTAAAAAATACAGAGCGTGTCCCTGGGATTACAGCAAATCGAAATATCATATTAACGGAGTAATACGATTTGACTATGCACCGATTTGGTTTCTAACCGGTTTATTATTTGAAAGAATTTTATGCAGAGATTTATATAAAACCAAAAAGGACAGTAATTCCTGTAATTAGCTTTTATTTTATGTTATTTTGTTNATAGGCTGATTTTGTGCCAAAATCTTAGAATTGAATTTAAAATTTNGTTTTTAACAGTTAGAAATCATATGCTAAAATTTAAAATTAAATAATAAATAAGNAATATGTAAGGAGAGTTATGGGTAAGGATCTTACATTTGAAGAAATTACAAATCATTTGATGAATGACGAATTACCGTCCGTATACTTTAACAGCCTTGACAAGGAATTGGAAACTTATCCTTTAAACATGCTTGCAAAACTTAAAAATGTTGAACAATCCGAAAAATATCATCCGGAAGGGAATGTATGGAATCATACCATGATGGTTGTTGATGAAGCGGCAAAGATTAGGGATANATGCAATGATGCCAGAGCAGTTATGTGGGCTGCTCTTCTTCATGATATAGGAAAACCTGATACGACCAAAGTAAGAAAAGGGAGGATTACATCCTACGACCACGACGTAGTGGGTGCAAGGCTTGCCGAAAAGTTTCTGGAATTTTATACGGAGGATACAGACTTTATTAAAAAGGTTAGCTTAATGGTCAAATACCATATGCATATGCTATATGTTTTAAAAGACCTTCCTTTTGGCGATCCTGCTCGTTTGGTNAAAGAAGCAGATATTCATGATATTGCCCTATTATGCAGATGCGACAGGCTGGGACGGTCAGGAGCAGATAAAATTGAGGAAGAAAAAAATTATAAAAATTTTTTGGAAAAATTAAATAACTATAAAGTTCAAGCATAAGAAATCCTAAAAAATACCGGCGGAGATTAATTCAGGCGGATATGCCCGTTTAAGTAATAATTGCCGGTATTTTTTTATTAAGAATTTTATTAACATATACAAAGTAAAATTATTTCTGATATTTTATGTAAGGATTATCATATACTGAATACTGTCAATATAAAACATGTAAAATTAAGTAGAAATTATATTTAATGTGAAAAATTGACTAGATTTTTTAAGATATCTATCCTATAATATAAAACATATATTTAACGGTATTAAAATAACAGAGGGGTGCAATATATGTCTAAAGACTATACATATGTAATTACCAGAAAAGAGAAGCTTGCCGAATCCATTTATCTGATGGATATTAAAGCACCCAGAGTGGCAGCCCATTGCTATCCGGGTCAATTTGTAATTCTTAAAATTGACGAAAAAGGTGAACGGATACCGTTGACCATATGTGATTATGACAGGGATAACGGTATCGTAACTATTGTGTTTCAGGCTCTCGGGCATTCAACAAAACTAATGGCCGAGTATGAGGTGGGAGAAGCTTTCAGAGATTTTACCGGCCCTTTGGGCAAAAAGTCCGAACTTATAGATATGCCCAGGGAGGAATTGAGCAAAAAGAAAGTACTGTTTGTGGCCGGAGGAGTAGGGGCTGCGCCTGTGTATCCTCAGGTAAAATGGATGAAAGAAAACGGCTATGAACCTGATTGCATAATAGGTGCAAGAAGCAAAGATTTTGTCATACTCGAAGATCAAATAAGACAGTATGCCAACAATCTGTACATAACAACTGATGACGGATCCTATGGAATGAAAGGAAACGTCAATGACGCTATCAGACATCTTGTGCAGGAAAAGGGCAAGCACTATGATATAGTTGTAGCTATCGGCCCTATGATTATGATGAAATTTGTATCTTTGCTTACTAAAGAATTAAATATTAAGACTATCGTCAGCATGAATCCTATTATGGTGGACGGTACAGGCATGTGCGGAGCATGCAGGCTGACGGTAGGCAATGAGATAAAATTTGCCTGTGTTGACGGGCCGGAATTTGACGGCCATTTGGTTAATTTTGATGAGGCTATGAAGCGGCTCTCTATGTATAAAACAAAAGAAGGCAAAAAGATTCTCCGTGAAAAAGAAGGAGAAACGCATCATCACAAAGATTGTCAAATCCATAAAGAATAATACATAGTATGAGCTTATATTAAAGGGTTTACTTGATTCTAAGCTAAAAATCGGGAGGATATAGATATAATGGATAAATTAAAAAGAGTACCTATAAAAGAACAGGACCCAAGCGTCAGAGTTAATAATTTTGACGAAGTATGCCTCGGTTATACATTAGATGAAGCAAAAGAGGAAGCTTCNCGCTGTATTCAGTGTAAAAATCCCAGATGCGTGGAAGGGTGTCCGGTATCTATTAATATTCCTGGTTTTATAAATGAAATTGTAAAAGGCGATATAGAAGAGGCCTTTAACGTTATAAGCAAATATTCTGCTTTACCTGCCATTTGCGGCAGAGTTTGCCCTCAGGAAACCCAGTGTGAAGAGCGCTGCATTAGAGGAATAAAAGGAGAAGCGGTGGCAATAGGTAAATTGGAAAGATTCGTTGCCGATTGGGCCAGGGAAAATAATATAGCGCCGAAACCTCCTAAAGAAAAGAATGGTATAAAAGTGGCTGTTATAGGTTCCGGCCCGGCGGGGCTTACTTGTGCAAAGGATTTGGCAGAACTGGGGTATGATGTTACTGTCTTTGAGGCCCTTCATGAACCGGGCGGGGTACTGGTATACGGTATTCCGGAATTCAGGCTTCCTAAAGAGGAAGTAGTTAAACCTGAGATTGAAAATCTAAGGGCTTTAGGGGTAAAAATAGAAACCAACGTAATTATAGGAAAATCGGTAACCATAGATGAGCTTATGGAAGAAGAAGGCTTTGAAGCTGTATTTATAGGTTCCGGTGCAGGTCTGCCTAATTTTATGGGTATACCCGGAGAAAATGCCAACGGTGTTTTTTCTGCCAACGAGTATCTGACCAGGAGTAATCTTATGAAAGCTTTTGACAGCAACTATGATACTCCGATTATTACAGGCAAAAAGGTGGCAGTTGTGGGTGGCGGAAATGTGGCAATGGATGCCGCAAGAACAGCTTTGAGGCTTGGGGCGGATGTGACGATTGTCTACAGAAGAAGCGAGAAAGAGCTTCCAGCAAGAGTAGAGGAAGTCCATCATGCCAAAGAAGAAGGCATACATTTTATGTTTTTAACTAATCCCAAAGAGATTTTGGTTGATGAAAACGGTTGGGTAAAAGGAATGAGATGTGTTAAAATGGAACTGGGAGAAGAGGANCAATCAGGCAGAAGAAGGCCTGTGGAAGTTGAAAATTCCGATTTTATAATAGAAGTAGATACGGTTATTATGTCATTGGGAACAAGGCCTAATCCGCTAATTTCATCAACCACACATGGGCTTGAGACTAACAGGCGCGGTTGCATTATAGTGGACGAGGAAACAGGACAAACATCAAGAGAAGGGGTGTTTGCCGGCGGTGATGCCGTAACAGGTTCTGCTACGGTTATTCAGGCTATGGGAGCCGGTAAAAAGGCTGCCAAGGCTATTCATGAATACCTGCTGGCCAAAAAACGATAAGATAAAGATTAGGGGATGTTTATGAGCAAATTTATGTCCAATAACATGCTTTTATTTATGATTTTGGTATCTTCGTCAGTTATATTGATGTTTTTGGTCTTATCATTAATTAATATATTTAAATTAAAAAAGAAGTTAACAGCATCTAAACAGGAGAATGAAAAAATAAATGAGGAATATAAGAAGTTAAAGTTAATGCATAAAGATACTTTAGCTTCTTATTATGCCCTGAATACCCGTTATGAAGAGCTGTATAAGACCAATGAAAACATAAAAAAACTGGCTTATACCGATTATTTGACTGAACTCCCCAATCGGACTGCACTTGTAGAAATGCTTGATAATATTTTGCTGACTTTGCGCAAGGAAGAATTTATCGGTATAATGGACATTGACATTGATAATTTCAAAATTATAAATGATACTTTAGGACATTCCTATGGAGATGAATTGCTTATAGATGTTACCCACCGCATAAAACAGGTCCTTGATGAGAATGATTACCTGGCCCGTTTTGGCGGGGACGAATTTGTGATTTTAACCCAAAACCTAAAAGATATGGCTTCATATGAGGAAAAAATAAGAAAAATCAGAAACGTATTTTCATATCCTTTTGTACTGTCCACAAAAGAATATTTTATAACGGTAAGTATCGGTGTGGCTTTTGCTCCTAAAGATGGCAAAACATCCCAGGCTTTAATTAAAAATGTGGATTCAGCCATGTATATGGCTAAGGCTAACGGAAAAAATACTTACACATATTTTGAAGATTCTTATAACCAGATGCTTACCGACAAAATTGAGCTTCAGTCTGAACTGCGCCGGGCTATTGAAAACGAAGAGTTTGTATTGTTTTATCAGGCGCAAATGGATATCTCGAAGAAAAAATTAGTGGGTTTTGAAGCCTTGATAAGATGGAACCATCCGATTAAAGGCTTGCTTAATCCTGTCGATTTTATTTATCTTGCCGAAGAATCGGGCTTAATTATTCCTATAGGCAAATGGGCATTAAAGTGTGCATGTAAGCAGCTTAAAGAATGGTCTGATATGGGATATACCGATATTACGATGTCAGTTAATCTGTCGGCAAGACAGTTTAGAGACGAAAATTTTGTACAAACGATTCTTGAGATTATTGAAGAAACGGGTATTGATCCAAGCAGGCTCGAGCTGGAAATAACAGAATCTATTGCACTTGATAATTTGGAATACACAATTGAAGTTATCAAGGAACTTAATAAAATAGGTGTTAAGTTTTCTTTAGACGATTTTGGTACAGGCTATTCTGCCATGAGCTATTTAAAACGGCTTCCGATAAGCAACGTAAAAATAGATAAGAGCTTTTTGGATACAGTCTTGGAGGATACAACCGATCAAAAAATCATTCAGGCTATAATCAATTTGGCGTATAATCTTGATCTTCAGGTTATAGCAGAAGGTGTAGAGCAACTGGAACATGAGCAGTTGCTTCAAAGATTAAACTGCAATATGGCGCAGGGATATTTATACAGTAAACCTGTGCCTAAGGAGAAAGCCGAAGACCTGTTAAACAGTTCTGATTTAATGAAATAGTTATACATAAAAGTTATATACTTATAATCGGTGGTCAGAATGAAAGAGCGGCAGCAATATAAATACCCGTTTATAATACTTCAGTTAATTTTGTATATTTCTTTCCTTTACCTGGATATTACGGGCGGAAATATTTTATTATCCAATTATATAAAGTTTACGGTAGTCGCCTTATGCTTTTTGTATGTCTTACTAATAAGAGCCAAAGACAATTCTAAAAAAACGCTGCTTTTTCTTCGGCTGGCTCTTTTTTTTACTTTAATATCCGATATGCTTATATTACTGTTAGACCTGTATTTTTATGGAGTTTTGACTTTTATAATAGCTCAACAGATGCACGGTATTCGCATATCACTTCTGGGAAAGAGAAACCATCTATTCAATGAATTGTTAAGAAGATTCTCATATCAAATCTTGTTCACTTTTGCTGTTTGCCTATTTTTATGGAAGCTTAACGTTTCAATAAACGCTCTTTTGACCGTAAGTATCTTTTACTTTATATGTATATTATCAAATACAATCAGAAGTTTACACCTGGCGGCAAATTTTCGTGAGAGAGGATTTATATATTTAGCTGCAGGCTTAGTTTTATTTTTGCTGTGTGATATAAACGTCGGATTATTTAATATGTCCGATTTTCTTTTGGTAGGTCCGGTCTACGGCAAAATATATCTTATTTCGTCAGTACTTATGTGGACATTTTATGCCCCTTCACAGATTTTGATAGCTTTAAGCGAGGATAAAATGTAGAATGAAGATATTCAGATATTAAAAATGTAAATAGATGTAAATATATGCTTGATTTTGGTAATTTTCTTTGTTATAATATGTCTACAAACAATTCATTATCTGCTAATGGCATGTTCGTTTTATCACATCAAACTATTTCTGGGAAAAAATCATCCGAAATCCAAGTGTTTGAAAATTAAATAAGGAGGTATATTTATGTTTAAGGCAGTAAAGGAAGAACTGCTGGATTATGAATCATTTGTTAGTTATATTAAAAATACTATTTCAAAGACCATGGGAAAAGATTATGATGTAGGGATTAATCATGATAATTTACCGGATACGGATATTCTGACAGTCCTTAAAGAAGGCAGAAATATCGCACCCAATATATGTTTAAATGCTTACTATGAATCATATATGGCCGGGACGCCCATGACAGAAATTTTAAAAAGGCTTTTAATGATATATAGACATTGCTCAATACCGGCAATTTACGATAACTATAATTATACTCTTGATACCATAAAATCTCATATATTCTTTCGTATTGTTAATTATAATAGAAATATGAAAATTCTAACACAGATTCCGCATATTAAATTTTTTGATATGGCCATTACTTTTTATTGCTTGGTACGCAGTTATGACGATAGTATCTGTATGGACAAAATAACAAACGAGCATTTAAGACGTTGGGGTACAACAGTTGATGAGTTGCAAAAACTGGCATATGACAATACCAGAAAACTTTTTCCACCGTCATTAAAAACCTTGGATGAAGTTTTGGATGAATATTCAAGCAACAACGATAAAGATGATGAAAGCAGGGACAACTGTCATTTGTACATACTTTCAAATGAAAAAGGTGTCTATGGAGCTTTCTATATACTTTATAAAGATATAATCCGAGATTTTGCACGTCTGATTAACTCAAATCTTTATATTTTACCCAGTAGTATTCATGAATTAATATTGATACCTGTAAAAAACAGTCCGGAAAAAGAGTATTTAAACCGGCTGATTATGGAGATAAATGAAACAATGATATCTGACGATGAGATTCTGTCGGATAAGGTATATATTTATTCCATTGAAAAGGACGAAATAACCGTTTAATTATGATATAGATAATTGAAATCTTATAAGCATAAAAGACTTAATTTATTGTTAAACGGTAAGTATAATTGCTGATGCCGTATAGGCTTCAGCAATTTTTAGGTTCGGTAATTTGTCAATAAAGACGAATCAGAGATTTTTATATGTTCAGTTTTGACAAAACTATTAAAAAAGGGAAATAAAGGAATTAGAGTTTTGTGACAGAAATATATTTTTTTTCAAATATTATCGACAAACATGTAATAAATATATATATTTTTCAATTATAGGAAATAATTTTATTTTTGTTAAAAATCCTACTTTAAATATTTTATTATTTTTTGTAATGTGATATAATAATGAATTGACGAATAAAAACAATAATTGAGTGCAATGCACAGCCTCAATTTTTGTTTGTATTAAATATAAGGAGGACATTTCAATGGCAAGGAAAATGAAGACAATGGATGGAAATACTGCAGCTGCCCATGTGTCATATGCATTCACTGAAGTTGCAGCTATCTATCCGATTACCCCTAGCTCTGTTATGGCCGAAGTGACTGACGTATGGTCAGCACAAGGAAGAAAGAATATTTTCGGGCAAGAGGTTAAAGTTGTTGAGATGCAGTCTGAAGCAGGTGCGGCAGGTACCGTTCACGGTTCATTGGCAGCCGGAGCATTAACCACTACCTTTACCGCATCACAGGGTTTATTATTGATGATACCTAATCTTTATAAAATCGCCGGTGAGTTGCTTCCGGGTGTATTTCATGTTTCTGCAAGGGCTGTAGCCAGCCATGCATTATCCATATTTGGTGATCATTCCGACGTATATGCATGCCGCCAGACCGGTGTTGCTATGCTTTGCAGCAGCAATCCTCAGGAAGTTATGGATCTGGGTGCGGTTGCACATATGTCCGCTATTAAAGGAAGAGTTCCTTTCCTGCATTTCTTTGACGGCTTCAGAACATCTCACGAAATTCAAAAGATTGAAGTATGGGATTATGAAGACCTTAAAGAAATGGTTGATATGGATGCTGTAGACGAATTCCGTCGCAGAGCATTAAATCCTGAACGTCCTGTACTTCGCGGTTCTGCTCAGAACCCTGATGTATTCTTCCAGGCAAGAGAAGCCTGCAATACATACTATCAGGCAGTTCCTGCAATTGTTGAAGAGTACATGAATAAGGTTAACGCCAAGATTGGCACAAATTATAAACTCTTTAATTACTATGGTGCAGAAGATGCTGAGCATGTTATCATTGCAATGGGTTCAGTAACCGATACCATTGAGGAAACCATTGATTACCTGACAGCTCAGGGACAAAAGGTAGGTCTTATAAAAGTTCGTTTATACAGACCTTTTAGTGCTGAACATCTTCTTGCTGCAATTCCTTCAACAGTTAAGAAGATTACCGTACTTGACAGAACAAAAGAGCCCGGTTCTATTGGAGAGCCTTTATACCTGGATGTTGTTACTGCTCTTAAGGGCTCAAAATTTGAAAATGTTCCCGTATTTAACGGACGTTACGGTCTGGGATCAAAGGATACAACTCCTGCTCAGATTATTGCTGTTTATAACAATACCGAGAAGAAGACATTCACAATCGGTATTAAGGACGATGTTACCAATCTGTCCCTTGACTATGAGAATATTTCCTACACATCACCTGAAGGGACAATCAGCTGCAAATTCTGGGGTCTTGGTTCTGACGGTACCGTTGGTGCCAACAAGAACACCATTAAAATTATCGGTGACCATACCGATATGTATGCCCAGGGTTATTTTGAATATGACTCCAAGAAATCCGGCGGCGTAACCATATCTCACTTAAGATTTGGTAAGAAACTTATTAAGTCTACATATTTAGTATCAAAGGCCGACTTTGTTGCATGCCATAACCCTTCATATGTAAGAAAATACAATATGGTTCAGGAACTTAAAGACGGCGGCACATTCTTGTTAAACTGCGGCTGGGATATGGAGGNACTTGAAAAACACCTTCCCGGTCAGGTTAAACGTTATCTTGCCGAGCATAATATTAAGTTCTATACCATAGACGGTATAAAAATCGGTAAAGAAATCGGTCTTGGCGGCCGCATAAATACAATTTTACAGGCAGCATTCTTCAAGCTGGCAAATATTATTCCTGTTGAAGATGCCGTAAAATACATGAAAGATGCTGCTACAGCTACTTACGGCAAGAAAGGTGAAGCAGTAGTAGCCATGAACCATGCCGCAATTGACCGCGGTATTACCGATGTTAAGGAAGTTAAGGTTCCTGAGCACTGGAAGAATGCCGTTGATGAAGAGCTTCATACCAAGGTTACGGAAGGCCGCAAAGATGTGGTAGATTTCGTAAACGATATTCTGATCCCTGTAAATGCTCAACGCGGTAATGAGCTTCCTGTTTCCAAGTTCGTAGAACGTGCAGACGGAACACTGCCTCAGGGTACTTCAGCATATGAAAAACGCGGTATAGCAGTAGATGTTCCTACCTGGATTCCTGAAAATTGTATCCAGTGTAACTTCTGTTCATACGTATGTCCTCATGCCGTAATCCGTCCTGTAGCTATGACCAAGGATGAAGCTGCAAATGCTCCCGAAGGCATGAAGAAGACCGCTATGACAGGTATGCCTGATATGGAATTTGCCATAACCGTATCCGTACTTGACTGTACCGGCTGCGGCTCCTGTGCTAACGTATGTCCGGGCAGAAAGGGCGAAAAGGCACTGGTTATGAAGCCGTTGGAAGAAAATCTGCATGAGCAGAAGAGCTTCGACTACGGATTCTCACTTCCTGCAAAACCTGAAGTTAACGAGAAATTCAAAGAAAATACGGTTAAAGGCAGCCAGTTTAAACAACCTCTCCTTGAGTTCTCAGGCGCTTGCGCAGGCTGCGGTGAAACTCCGTATGCTAAGCTGGTAACTCAGTTGTTCGGTGAGAGAATGTTTATTGCCAATGCAACCGGATGTTCTTCAATCTGGGGCGGCTCCATGCCTTCCACACCGTATACCGTTTCCAAGAACGGAAGAGGTCCTGTTTGGGCTAACTCCCTGTTCGAGGACAATGCAGAATACGGTTATGGTATGATGCTTGCTCAAAAGACTATAAGAGAAAGATTAAAAGGTAAAATAGAAGCTCTGCTTGCCAATACAGACAATGAAGAATTAAAGGCAGCAGCTCAAAGATACCTTGATACATACAATAACGGTAAAGAAAACTCCCAGGCTACATCTGCTCTTATCAGAGCTATGGAAGCTTGCGGATGCGAAGCTTGTCAGGAAATCTTAAAAGATAAAGAGTACCTGTCCAAGAAATCCCACTGGATATTCGGCGGTGACGGTTGGGCTTACGATATCGGATTTGGCGGACTGGATCATGTTCTGGCAAGCGGAGAAGATGTCAACATCCTGGTATTCGATACTGAAGTATATTCCAATACCGGCGGACAATCTTCAAAGGCTACTCCTACCGGCGCAATCGCTCAATTTGCTGCAGCAGGTAAGGAAGTAAGAAAGAAAGATCTGGCTCAGATAGCTATGAGCTACGGTTATGTATATGTGGCTCAGGTATCTATGGGTGCAGATTTCAATCAGACTCTTAAAGCATTTATCGAGGCTGAAAGCTACAACGGACCTTCATTGATTATCGCATATGCTCCTTGTATCAACCATGGTATCAAGGGCGGTATGGGTACTTCTCAGACAGTTGAAAAGAATGCCGTACTTTCAGGTTACTGGAATATCTTCCGCTACGATCCTCGCTTGATCGCAGAAGGCAAGAATCCGTTCATGCTGGATTGCAAGGCTCCTTCACAGAGCTATCAGGAATTCTTAAAGAACGAGGTACGCTTCAGTGCCCTTATGCGTCAGAATCCTGAAAGAGCAGAAGAGCTGTTTGCTGCAGCTGAAAAACAAGCCATGAATAAGTACGAGCATCTTAAAAAGCTTGAGGCTTTGTACTCCGTAAATCAGGGTGAATAATATTAAAAAATAATATTATAATACCTAATAGATAGAATAAAAGGCAGTTTCAGACAGTTGAAACTGCCTTTTATTATTCAGGTAATTCTTATACAAATTTTTAAGCCAATCAGAAAATGCCCCGAATATTAATTTATAATACATTGTTACAGATAATAATCCGTGATAAAATCTATTTATTGATACCCGGACCATAGACCAGAGAAAGGAAATGCAATATGACAGACAGACAAACAGAAATACTGATTATGACTGACCTTTACTTTAACATAAATGAAGAACAGATAAATCTGGTAAAAGATATAGCAAATAAGGCCGCAGTTACGGTTGTACCGAATAAAAATGCGACGGATGAAATGATCGCAAGAGCTGAAATTATATTCGGATCACCGAAACCTTCTAAGCTAATACTTGCTCAAAACTTGAAATGGCTTCAGTTACCCAGTGCCGGAGCTGACAGGTATGTCAATAAAAACTTATACTTTAATAGGAATGTGATTTTGACCAACAGCAGCGGTGTGTATGGAATTCCCATAGCCGAGCACGTATTTGCTATGATTTTATCCTTTAACCGTAACCTGCCGGAGTATACCCTGCAAAAGAATGAAAAAAAATGGCATATAATATCCGAAACCAGGGAATTTTACGGTTCTACCCTGGGTGTAATCGGCCTTGGAGATATTGGCCATGAGGTGGCTAAAAGAGCAAAAGCATGGGGAGCAAAAGTACTTGCGGTAAAGATAAATATTTCAAATAAACCGGATTATGTTGATGAACTTTATACTACCGAAAATTTAGATGAGGTGTTAAAGCAATCGGATTATATTGTTTTAACTCTGCCGTCTACGGAAAAAACCAGGGGGATTATATCGGAAGACAGACTAAAAATGATGAAACCCAATGCATTTTTGGTAAATGTAGGCCGAGGTGACTTAATAGATCAGGAAGCCTTGGTAAAGGCTCTAAATAATAATTGGATTGCGGGAGCCGGGCTGGATGTAATGACTCCCGAACCCTTACCGCAGGACAGCCCTTTATGGGAACTTTCAAATGTTTTAATAACCCAGCACAGCTCCGGTTTGTCAAAGGTAAATGACGTAAGACGGTTGAAAATATTTATTGAGAATTTGAAAAGATACTTAAATAACGAAAAACTGCTCAACACGGTAGATTTTAATGAGGGGTATTGATTTACTGATATTTATTACCCGATAAGTTTAAATACTTTTTGAAACGGTGTCAGGTTATATCTCGTCTAATAACCAGGAAAACATATTAATAACAATAGGATGTTTAAATATTTATAATATCCAGCTAAATAAAAGGAGGATTAATATGAGAAAAATAACATTTGTTATTTTCCTGGCAATTATGTTTGGCATCGTTTTAGGCGGGTGTTCAAAGAGTGCAACTTTAGATATTGATAAAGACGAAAGCGGTAATGAATATCAGATTTTTGAAGCGAATGTCATAGATTCGGGAGAAAGATTGCTGGTATATCCCGATGAAGAAAGTACGGAATTTAAGTCTGCCGATAAAATATCCGTAGGACTGTCTAAGGTCAAAGAAATGCCGGAGGCAGTTAAACCGGGTGACAGGATTAAAATATTCTATGACGGCATTATTGCAGAATCTTATCCTGCCCAAATAACCGCAGACAAAATTGAATCAATAGGACATAATCATATTATTGACGGGTTCTTTTTAATGATAGACGACATCTATAAAGAGGACCCAGGTTTAAATAGCAATATTACAATGATAGCTTTTGATTTCGGAAATACAGAACTTTTGTCAAAAGCCGAAATCGAAACTCTCTTGGCTATGGCAAAAAAGGAATATGGACTTGAAATTATTCAGGGGACATTTGATGAATTAGCCGAGCAGGGATTGATTGACAAGAAAAATCTGTATTTTGAAACCGGAGTTTTGATTGGACTTAAAGATATTGAAATTGACAGGGATAAAAATAAAATCACCTGTTCCATCGAAAAATGGCGAAGCGGACTGGGAGCAGTCGGATGGGAAGTTAATGCCGAAATGGACAACGGCAAGTGGAATATTGAGAGAGAGAATTATTGGATAAGCTGAGGTAATAAGATGGAGAGTTTCAATTGCATAATCGTTTTAAATAAGGAAAGAGACCGTGTATTGTTTTGCAAAAGAATGAACGATCCTTATAAAGGCCTTTATAATTTCGTAGGCGGCAAATTAGAAGAAGGGGAAGACTCCCTTCATGCCGCCTATCGCGAATTATATGAGGAAACCGGTATATCAAAAAATGATATAACATTGTATCCTTTTATGGACTATATTTGGCATTTTCAGCAAATAAGGATGGAAGTGTATGTCGGAGTACTTAAAAAAGAGGTAGAACTTCGTAGCGAAAAGCATCCTCTTTACTGGCTGGATATGTCTCATGATTTCTTTGATATGAATGTATTTGCCGGTGAGGGCAATATAGGCCATATGATTGAAATTCTTAAAATGACTAAAATTCCTGAGTAAAGTTAATCATTTGAATTATTATAATTATTATCCATTTCCCAAAACTGTCCGGTTTTGCCCATATGGTAGGCAAGCCGGATAATTTCTTTTTCTTCGTCTGTCATTTCTCTTTTAAACATTTTTTCAAACTGGGCAATTAATTTCGGAAAATTCAAAACCATCCTGGGTTGACTTTTCGGTTTTTCCTCCACGGATTTTTCTGTTGAAGGTAAATACAGATCCGGTTTTATTGTGGAATTAAATATCTTCCTAAAAATTTCTGCAGTATACATCGCATCATGCAGGGCATCATGGAAAGTGGAATTAATTTCAATACCCAAAGCTTCTGCGCAGTATTTTAAGTTAAGCGGCCTTTTCTTTGACTGTCCGAGATAAACCGAAGTATAGGGCTGAATGTTAATGTATTTTTTCGGTAATAAATTTTCATCAAGATTATGGTATTTTACATTCTTATAAAGAGTCTTAATGTCAATAATCCCCCATACGCATAGGATGTTTTCTTTATCTTCCATAAATTCTGTAAATTCATCATATACTTTTTCGAATGTCTCTTCCGTTTCAAGCCTTTCTAAAGTAATACCGGTAAGGTCGGTGATATGAGGAGTGATAGACCCATAAATAGTAGGTTTTACATAGCGGTTAAAAGTAGTTTCCGGTCGCAAATTCTCATCAAGCTTTACCGCACCGATTTGGATGATTTCATAAGGATACCTGATTTTTGGGGAAGGATTATTCAAATCGGAATCCGTTCTTTTTATAATTTCCGAATTAATTAACGAATCAGGGTCTTGATTGAATTCGAGGTCAATAACTATATATTTCATGGTATACCTGCTTTCTTTAGCAAATTGTGTCTAAAATAAAACGGTATAATTATTATAGTACATTGTATCATTTTATTGCGTTTTACGAAATAGTTTAACAGTTAATTATTACTAATATACAGTTAGTTCATTAAGCAGTTTTAAAACCTGTTCTTTATATGTATAATGATAAAAAGCAGATAATGTTGCCGAAAATTTGGATTTTACCGATCCAACAGCAACAGATATCATCAATGACTGGTCTTATAATCAATGATGATGTTACTGATACAATTCTTTTTATAGATAAAGTCATCAGTATCAGAGAATAATTAAAGAGACTATTTAATCCTATATATTGGTATTGGAACATGAAGTGTGTTATAATTATCAGGCAAAATTTGTACAGGAGGATAAAATATGCCAAATTACAGGCTGACTATACAATATGACGGCGGACGCTATAAGGGCTGGCAAAAGCTTGGTAATGATGAAAATACCATACAGGGGAAATTGGAAAAGGTTATTACTCAGCTTGTAGGAAAGGATACAGAGATAACCGGATGCAGCAGGACCGATGCTGGTGTGCATGCTTTGCATCAGGTGGCAAATTTTAAGACCGACAAGTATTTTACTGAAAAAGAAATCAAGGATTACTTTATACGGTATTTACCTAAAGATATAAGCGTAACAAACGTGGAAATAGTTCATGACAGGTTTCATGCCCGTTATAATGCTAAATCAAAGACTTATTTATATAAGATTTGGAACAGGGAATATCCCAACCCATTCATGAGAAAGTACAGCATGCATGTGGAGAAAAAATTAAATCTGGAAGAGATGAGAAATGCTGGCAGGTTCTTTTTGGGTGAACACGATTTTACGGCATATTCCAATGCCAAATCCAAAAAGAAGTCAATGGTAAGAAAAATATTTTCCGTTGAAATTAATGAAGAGGACGGCTTTGTCAATATCCGTATATGCGGCGACGGATTTTTATATAACATGATGCGAAAGATGGTCGGAACACTGATTGAAGTAGGATTAGGTTTAAAAAAGGCGGAAGATATACCAGCTATCATAGAATCCAAGGAAAGAAAAGAAACAGGTTTAATGGCTGAAGCCTGTGGATTATATTTGGAACAGATTGAATATTGAAAGTAAATTAGCTTTTAAAATTTGCCTAAACAGCCTGATTGGATATAGATATTAATTCTAAAAGCAATTTCATGATTATTTAACACAGCTATACGGCAGAAATTAAATCGCAAATAAAAAATGCACCTGACTGGATTCGAACCAGCGGCCTTTCGCTCCGGAGGCGAACGCTCTATCCACTGAGCCACAGGTGCATGTTTTAATGTTTAACCAAAAGTTATTTATATTGCTCATGGAGATTATACGCTTAGCATACATATATATTGTAACGCAAAAACAAGCTTAGTAAACTTAAATTTGTCTTGAGGTTATATCTCCATGACTGATATAATATATTCATTTGATCAATATTTATTGCCTGATTTAAGGAAAGACTTAACGTGAACATTATATACTAGAAAGAATATAATGTAAAGTTTTAAATCAATCAAAATTGTTACAAATATGTTAAATGTATTACATAAAAGTTAAATAAAGCTTGACTTTATGTAATCGTTTTGCTAAAATACCAGTAGCAATAAGTATATAAATAATTTATCGGGCTATAAAAATGACTTAGACTATGAGGAGAAGCCATGAAACTAAAATATAAGAAAATAATTTTGTTAACATCTTTAAGCACAATGGGTATTGGGTTGTTAACATTATCGATAAGTCAAAACGGTCCCAAAACTGAGGGACAATTAAATAATACGGCAAGAATTGAAGCCGATAATTTTGAAAATGAAAATCCTGATGAGGCAAGAATTAACGGTGAAATATCGGATAATAACAGCGAAACGATGACAATGGCTGCTATAGAAGGAACAGAAGAAGCCGGTATTTCTGCAATGTCAGCGCTTCCATCACCTTCTCCTACACCTACTCCGGTACCTGTATACCCCCTGGAAGAGGTTGAAGGTATGGATGAATTTATTGAAGAATTTTACGTTGCAAAAACAGCCTGCGACGTAGATAAACTTAAAACCCTTTATGCAGATCCCTCCAAGGTAGAAACAAGAGAGCAGCTTCAGTCAATGGTACAATATATTGAAGAATATAAAAATATAAAAACCTATACGAAGAAAAGTATAGAAGACGGAGCTTATATTGTATATGCATACCATGAAATAAAATTTTCAAGCATTAATACTTTGGCTCCCGGTCTGTCTAAGTTTTATGTAATAACCGATGCAAACGGTAATTTTAAAATAGCCAGTGAAATGGAGCCGGATGTTGAAGAATATTTCAATGCCAGAAATGATGATGAGGATGTTCTGGAATTAATAGATATGACTAATAAACGAAGTGAAGAAGCAAAAGCAAAAGACGAAGACCTGATGCTGTTTTGGAATGCTCTTGATGAGCTGGCAAAAAAAACTGATAATAATCAGGGACAGAGCAATTAAGTAAATTATATTAATTAATAATAAGCTGTTTCAAAATTTGAAGGGATAGTCTTCTTCCTTAAAAATTTTGAAACAGCTTTTTATATGGATAGTTTATTCATTAATTGAAGTAGACTAATAATATAAAATAATATATAATTACTTTCGAACCATATATAGGAAGTTAGTTATAGGAATTATAATTATTTTCATATATTTTAAAATACTCATATGCAAATCTGTTATATACTGATTATCGGAAAGAGCAGGTAATATGGACAGAAGCAAAATTGAATCCGAAGGAATTAGAATAAACAAATTTTTAAGCGATGCCGGAGTTTGTTCAAGAAGGGAAGCGGACAGGCTTATTGCCGAAGGTAAAGTAACGATTGACGGAAAGCCTGCAACGTTAGGCTCAAAAGTATATCCTAACAGTAAAGTCACCTTTTGCGGCAAACCGGTAGGTATTACGGAAAATAAGATTTTAATAGCCTTTAACAAACCTAGGGGCATTGTATGCACTACCGATTCGAGGGAGCCGAATAATATTGTAGATTACTTAAATTTTCCTATTAGAATTTATCCTGTCGGCAGGCTTGACAAAGACTCCGAAGGTTTGATACTACTTACAAATGACGGGAGTATAGTAAACGGGATATTGAGGTCCAGATATGGCCATGAAAAAGAATATATTGTTACGGTAAATAAGGAAATAACAAAGGAGTTTGTTACCCGCATGTCTGAAGGAGTTCCTATACTTAATACGGTAACAAAACCCTGCAAAGTTACAGTTATTAATAAAAACACATTTCGGATTATCCTTACTCAAGGCCTAAACAGACAGATAAGGCGAATGTGTGAATACCTGGGATATAGGGTAACAAAGCTGGTAAGAGTACGAATAATGAACATTACACTGGGAAATCTTAAGACAGGTGCCTGGAGATACGTAACCGGAGAAGAACTTAAAGAATTAAAACGCATAATAAAGAAAGGTGAATAAGCTATGTCTGACATTAAGAAAGAGATTGAAGAGTTAAGAAAACTTATAGAATATCATAATGACCGGTATTATAACCAGGATGATCCGGAGATATCGGACTTTGAATATGATCAATTGACTTTAAGACTTAGAAAACTGGAAGAAGAATACCCTGAGTATAAAAGTGCTGATTCACCGACACAGAAAGTAGGAGGAACTGCTAAAAGGGAAGCCGGGGTCTTGGTTAAACACAATGTTCCTATGCTTAGTTTGCAGGACGTTTTTTCAAAAGAAGAGGTATACAGTTTTGTTGATAGAATTTTAAAAGACAGGAAGGATACGGAATTTGTTGTAGAAAGAAAAATTGACGGTTTGTCGGTATCCTTAAGATACCAGGACGGAAAATTTGTTCAGGGAATAACAAGAGGTGACGGAATAAATTACGGTGAAGATGTTACAGAGAATATAAGAATGATAAAAGATGCAGTATTTACCTTGAAAGATCCCGTACCTTATCTGGAGGTCCGTGGAGAAGTTTACATGAAAACCGAAGACTTCGAAGCGGTAAATGAAAAACTGGAAGCTGAAGGAAAAAAGTTGTTTGCTAATCCGAGAAACTGTGCAGCAGGTACTTTAAGGCAACTGGACCCCCAGGTGGTAAAGGAGCGCAAGCTCTCTTTGTTTGTATTCAATGTCCAGGATGTTCGGGGAATTGAATTTGCAAATCATTCCGAAAGTTTGGAATGGCTAAAGAAGCAGGGATTTAAAGTTATAGAGGACTATAAGGTTTGCAAAACGGCGGATGAAGTATGGGAAGCTATTTGTCAAATCGGCGATTCCAGGGGGAAATTTGCCTATGAAATTGACGGTGCGGTTGTAAAGGTAAATAACCTGGCTGACAGGGAGTATTTCGGAGCTACTTCAAAAGTACCAAGATGGGCGGTAGCATACAAATATCCGCCCGAAGAGAAAGAAACAGTAGTTAAGGAAATCCGCCTTTCCGTAGGAAGGACAGGAAGAATAACGCCGACTGCTATCTTTGACCCGATCCGTTTGTGCGGAACTACTGTTGAAAGGGCAACCCTTCATAATCAGGACAGGATAGATGAACTTGATGTAAGAATAGGAGATACCATTATTGTAAGAAAAGCAGGCGAAATTATACCTGAGGTAGTTTCCGTAGTAAAAGAAAAACGTCCGGAAAATGCAGTACCTTTTAAAATACCCATGATATGCCCTTCCTGCGGCGGACCCGCAAGCAGAGAGGAAAATACTGCTGATATAAGGTGCAACAATTTAAATTGTCCGGCCCAGCTTACTCAGCGAATCCTTCATTTTGTAGGCAGGAACGCTATGGATATAAAAGGGTTTGGTGAAGCATATGTTGAAGCGCTTATCAGGGAAGGGTATGTTAAGGATATTGCAGATATTTACTATATTTATAAGTACAGAGATGAGATGATTGAAAAAGGCCTTATAGGCAAAGAAAAAAATACCGATAAGCTGCTTAAAGCTATTGAAGACAGCAAAAATAATTCAATAGACCGTCTTATTACGGGGCTTGGCATCAGAAATATCGGACCGCAGGCAGCGATTTCGCTTATGAACCATTTTAAATCAATCCATAAGCTTAAAGAGGCTACTTATGATGAACTGATAGCCGTAAAAGACATGGGTGATATAAGCGCTAAAGCTGTAATAGAATTTTTCGCCAATCCTGTAAATATAGATATTTTATCTAGGCTTGAGCAGGCCGGGGTGAATTTTGAAGCAGCAGATGATATGGCTGATACTGACGGCAAATTATCCGGCTTGACTTTTGTTATAACAGGAACCTTACCGTCTATGGGAAGAAGCCAGATGGAAGAGCAGATCAGAAAACACGGAGGAAAAGTTTCCGGCAGTGTATCCAAAAAGACGGATTATGTTATTGCCGGTGAAAATGCCGGAAGCAAATTAACAAAAGCACAAGAGCTGGGAGTAAAAGTTATTACGGAAGATGAATTTTTTAAATTGGTTGAATAAAGAATTTCCGTTATTATATGTACCTTTAAAATAGATATTATTGACGATTATTGGATCGAAAATTAAAGAATATTCAGAAAATATTTATATTTTGATAAAAAAAGAAAAACATGAATCCTAAACTGTTGATTTATTCTAATAATCATGTTATTATTTGTTTTGTTATTTTAAATTTGTATAAAGTTGGTGATTAATCATGCCTATCAAAGTACAAAGCGATTTACCCGCAAAAAGGATTTTAGAAGAAGAAAATATATTTATTATGGACGAATACAGGGCATTGCATCAGGATATTCGTCCGCTTCAGATTGCTATATTGAATTTAATGCCTAACAAACAGGAAACAGAAGTTCAGTTGCTGCGCAGTCTTTCCAATACACCTTTGCAAGTGGATATTACATTTCTGACAACGGGTACATACGTTGGTAAAAATACCCCCACCAGTCATCTGGATCAGTTTTATCTGACATATAAGGATGTATGTAATCGCAAATTTGACGGACTTATTATCACAGGAGCCCCTGTTGAGTTAATGGAATTTGAAGAAGTGACATATTGGGATGAACTGGTAGATATAATGGAATGGTCAAAAACAAATGTAACATCTACTTTTCATATTTGCTGGGGTGCGCAGGCAGGATTGTATCACCATTATGGCATTCAGAAAAGAAAGTTAGACAGGAAAATGTTTGGCATATTTAAACACCGGGTTTTAAAACGCAGGGAACCTTTGGTCCGGGGCTTTGACGATATTTTCTATGCACCACATTCCAGGCATACAACAGTTGATAAGGAAGATATTCTAAAATATGAAGATTTGGAGATATTGGCTGAATCGGAGGAGGCCGGAGCATTTATTGTAATGGCTCAGGACGGAAAGCAGATTTATGTTATGGGACATCCTGAATACGACAGGTTTTCTTTGGATAAAGAGTACAGAAGGGATATTGACAGGGGACTTGATATAGATTTGCCGGTCAATTATTATCCCGAAAATTGTCCGGATAATCGTCCTGATTTGGTTTGGAGAGCCCATTCCAATGCTTTGTATACAAATTGGTTAAACTATTATGTATATCAGGTTACTCCATACGAATTAAATTAAATATGCCGATGACAGAACATTATTTGCATAACAATTTGGGGGAAGTATAACTTGTAATTCAACACATTTTCAACTATGATGGGGGAAATATGATGGGATTATTTAAAATATTACAAAGCAATTTTAATTTATTCATGGTATCTGTAATTGCATCGGCGTGTTGTTGTACTCTACTTTATCTTATTTTTAAATATAGGTTTGAGAGAAAGATTGCAAAATCGGCAAATGAACTTAAGAATATAGCAAACAACATACGTGCCGGCCTGGTTCAATTTATTCCCGGTGATTCGTGTAATATTCAATACGCAAGCAAGGGATTTTATGAGCTTTTAGGTTATTCAAAGAAAGAGGACAAGATTGAAAATAATACCGGTCTTATAGATTTTGTTTATTCAAAAGACAGAGATGTCTTTGTAAATAAAATAAATAATAATGAAAGCTCCTCCATTAATTCGGAAGTGCGTTTAGTTAAGAAAGACGGGTTTGTAATTTACTGCCTTATGAACGGAAACTGCGGTGTTGCCAAAGACGGCAGACCGTCTATTTCGGCTGTTTTTGTTGATATAACCGAGCAGAAAAAAATGCAGGAAATGCTTAGAATGGACAGGGAACGCTACAGAATTGCTGCAGAACTTTCAAATGATATTCTATTTGAATATTTTATAGATACCGATATGATGGTTTATTCTGACAGGTACAAGAATTTATTCGGAAGGGACCCTGTAATTCATAATTTTGCTAAGGATTGTTTTAAACGCAATGATTATGTCCATCCCGATGATTTCGGATTATTTATAGATTTTTGTACGAAGCTGGCCAAAGGCCAAGAGTTTGTATCGGCAGAATTACGCATAAAGAGATATCATAACGATTATATATGGTGCCAGATAATGGGTAAAACCATTTATGATGAAGATAAAAAACCCAATANGGTTATAGGGAAGCTGGTTAATGTTGATTATCAAAAGCGGGAACTGGATGCATTGGAATATAAAGCTACCAGAGACCCTTTGACCGGAGTCTATAACAGGGAAATTACAATTAAGAAGATTGAAAAATATATTAAAGGCAATAAGAACGGCAGGCATGCCCTTTTATTCATAGACTTTGATGATTTTAAGAAAGTCAATGATACTTACGGACATTTATTAGGCGACAGGGTGCTTACATATGTTATAGGTAAAATTAAAAATGCATTTACAGAAGGCGAAATAATAGGCAGGATAGGTGGAGATGAATTCGTAATATTTATTGGCTATGTAGAAAGCGACGATGAGATTGTCCGTAAGGTTAATACTATAATCAACGTTCTTAATACAACCTATACTGACGATGAATTTACCATTAGTATATCAGGAAGTATAGGTATTGCAATGTATCCCGATGACGGACTTCATTATGAACAACTTATACAGAGTGCCGATAAAGCATTGTATTATGTAAAAAACAAAGGAAAGAACAGTTATATGTTCCATAAAGCGATTACCTGAAATCTGTTTTAGAAATTGTTCTTGTTATAACGAATAATATGGTACAGATGACGCAGAACATCAGGCAGAAAGAAAGCAGGAATACTGTCTGATGGATCTGCGTTATTTTATAAAAATATTCATAAATACTTTTTATCAAAAATCCTGCCATAGCTACAATTATACCAGGTTTAAGCAAACTGTTTACCGCATCAAACTGCAGGCGGACATTACGGATTATAAAATAAGAATCCATAAAGGTTACTATCAGCTGGCCTAATAGCAAAGCAATCAGGTAGCCGTTGATACCTTGTTTTGGTACCAAAATTACGGTTAAAGCTATTTTTATTAGGGTTCCGGTTACGGAATTAATAAATGTAATATGGGCTTTGCCAAGACCGTTAATTATACTTCCCAGTGTGGTTGTAAGATAGATTAACGGGCAAAGCCAGGCTAGTGTAATNAGATATCTTCCGGATTCNTTGTTGTTAAATACGCTTAGTCCCAGGTTTTCACCGAAAATAAGGAAAACGCCGGTACTTAATATGCCGATGAGAAAACTGTATTTTATAGATACGGAAGATGTTTTACCGATAAGATATTCATTTTCCATAGCCTGTGCTTCGGATACCGTAGGAAGAAGAAGAACGGCAAGAGCATTAATCAAGGCAGTTGGAAACATTATAAAAGGCATTGACATTCCGGTCAAAGTACCATATGTACTTAAGGCCTGTTCGGTACTTAACCCGGATCTTCTTAACATAGCAGGTATAAGTACTGATTCTATGCTGTGAAGGATATTGATAAGCAGGCGGTTTGTCGATAAAGGGATGCTTAGTACCAGTAAATTTTTTAGTATTGTCTTACTCTTATCAGCCTTTGCATATCTGTCCGGCTCCGGATACAGCATTTTTTTCGGGGGTTTTGTAATAAATAACGAAACAAAATTATAAAGGCCCGAAATCATTTCTCCTATTACGAGACCCAAAACCGCCATTTCGCAAGTGACTTTTTGATTCCCATTTCCGATAGTATAAGCAGCAATATATACAACTATAACTCTGATTATTTGCTCAACCAGTTGTGTAGAAGCCGGAACTCCGGCTTTTTTTAAACCATAATAATAACCGTTTATTGAAGAGGTTACAGCGCAAAACGGAAAAACAGCCGACAAAATTCTTAGGGATGATGCACTGCGCGGCTCCAGAAGGAAATGATAAGCAACTGCATCAGAAAATTTATATAAAAGAAGGGACAAAAAAGATGCAATCGATACGGAAAGCAGCATACCGATTTTTAATATTTTACTGATATTTTTATGGTTTCTTTTTCCCATTTCGGCCGCAACCAGTCTGGATATGGAGGTCTGAATGCCTGTAGCATATATGGTAAATGCAATTCCGTAAACGGGAAATACCAATTGATAAATGCCCAGCCATTCCGCACCCATTATTTTAGATAAAAATATTTTATAAAAAAATCCTATAACTCTGGTTATAAAGCCTGCCAGGGTAAGAATTAAAGTTCCCATCAGAATATTTCTTTTTCCGATTTTTTTGATACTGTTTATTGATATCCTATTTTTCGACATTAGGTACTCCTGTCAGTCAAGTTCTTTATAAATATATTTGAATGATTAACAACTTATGTATAAATAGAAGGAATCTTAGTAACATAAAATAACCTAATTTAAAAAAGGAATTTTTTGTGAAGTTTTCTTATTGACAAATTAATTATCAAGTGATATATTAAATCCGAGTATTTTAATAGGAATTAATTTAGTAGGAATTAAATATTATTTTTATGTGAATATATTTTATAAGAATATTTGCAGATTATTTAATCTGCCTATTATCATAGTTAAATGTAAGCGCAGTGACTGACTGCGGCACATGCTTAGCAGGAGGTTATATTATGAAATTAACTACCAGGGGAAGATACGGATTAAGGGCAGTACTTGACTTGGCTGTCAATACCGGCAATGAGGCAGTTTCACTTAGCGAAATTGCCGAAAGGCAGGGTATTTCCATGAACTATCTGGAGCAATTGATAGCAAAACTAAAAAAATCTGGTATTGTTCAGGGAATCCGTGGAGCACAGGGTGGTTATGTACTGGCAATGCCTCCGGAAGAAATATCGGTAGGAGATATATTGAGGGCTTTGGAAGGAGACTTAATTCCGGTGGATTGTTCCGAATTAAATAGTGGGGATACACCATGTATTAATTCGGATACCTGTGTAACAAAATATGTTTGGAAGCGTATAACTGATAGTATAAATGACGCTGTTGACGGTATTAAGCTCTCCGATTTGGTTGAAAAAAGTAAAGAAATTCAAAAAGAGGCTGGTATTGCTGAAGCAAATAAAACTAAACAGACATGCTGAATATTTCGATAAGCGGATTTAGATATATTCATTTATCTTATAAAAATCTTATATTTAGGAGATGACCACATGGAAAAGAAGATATACCTTGATAATGCGGCTACTACAAGAACCAGACCTGAAGTTGTTGAAGCTATGCTACCTTATTTTAGTGAAATGTTTGGCAATCCTTCCAGTATTTATGAATTTGCCATGCAAAATAAAAAGGCAATAGATGATGCAAGGTCGATTATCGCAAAAGCTATCGGTGCCGAAACCAACGAGATATATTTCACCGGCAGCGGTACAGAAGCCGATAACTGGGCTCTTATAGCTACAGCAGAAGCTTTTGAAAATAAAGGAAAACATATTATAACTTCTAAAATTGAACATCATGCGGTATTGCATACCTGTGAGTATTTGCAGAAAAAAAGAGGTTTTGAGGTAACTTATATAGACGTTGATGAATTTGGATGCGTTAAATTGGATCAGTTGGAAAAAGCCATCAGGCCTGATACAATTTTAATTTCTATAATGTTTGCAAATAATGAGATAGGGACAATCCAGCCGATTAAAGAGATCGGCCAAATTGCCAAAAAACATAACATTATTTTCCATACGGATGCGGTACAGGCATTCTGTCAGGTTGATATAGACGTAAATGAACTGGGTGTAGACTTACTTAGTGCCAGTGCTCACAAAGTTAACGGTCCGAAAGGAATCGGATTTTTGTATATCAGAAAAGGGGTAAGAATCGGTTCCTTTATTCATGGAGGAGCTCAGGAACGCGGCAGAAGAGCAGGTACCGAAAATGTACCTTATATAGTCGGATTTGGCAAGGCTGTTGAAATTGCCATGGCCAATATGAAGGAAAGAACAAAAAAGGAAACGGAACTTAGAGATTATCTTATCAAACGGATTCTTGCCGAGGTTCCGTATACCAGGCTTAATGGGCACAGAACAAAGAGGTTACCCAATAATGCCAATTTCAGTTTTCAGTTTATTGAGGGTGAATCACTACTGATTATGCTGGATATGAACAATATCTGTGCTTCCAGCGGATCGGCATGCACATCCGGATCATTGGATCCTTCCCATGTCCTTTTGGCGATAGGGCTGCCTCATGAAATTGCCCACGGTTCACTTCGATTGACTTTAAATGATGAGATTACTTATGAAGATATCGACTATACGGTAGAAAAAATAAAAGAAATTGTCTATAAGCTGCGACAGATGTCTCCTCTTTATGAAGATTTTATCCGCAGCAGTGCAAGATAATATAATTAAAATATTTCTTAGGAAAAAATAAAATCCGGTGTGAAAAAATATAAACCGGAATTAATAAATTAAGATACAAATTTATTTCAGACAAAGAAATATTAGAAAGCATATTATATTGCATGATTTAACATTTATAAAATAAGCGTTGATAACTGGAGTAATTGTCATTGAATGCTTAATTAAATAACGGAGGAAAAGCTATGTATACGAAAAAAGTTATGGATCATTTTACAAATCCCAGAAATATGGGCGAAATAGAAAATCCCAGCGGTGTAGGAACCGTTGGAAACGCCAAGTGCGGTGATATAATGAGAATGTATCTTGATATAGATGATAACGGTGTTATCCGTGACGTTAAATTTAAAACTTTCGGCTGCGGGGCAGCTGTAGCCACCAGCAGTATGGCAACCGAACTGATAAAGGGAAAGACCATTGAAGAAGCCTTGAAGGTTACAAATAAGGCGGTTATGGAGGCACTGGATGGGCTGCCGCCGGTAAAAGTTCATTGCTCACTGCTGGCTGAGGAAGCAATTCATGCCGCTTTGTGGGATTATGCCGAGAAAAAAGGCATTAAGATTGAAGGTTTAAGAAAACCTAAAAGTGATATCCATGAAGATGAGGAAGAGGACAAGCAGGATTATTAAACATAAGTTAGATTGGAGTTACTAATGCAGAAAGTAGTTGTTGGGATGTCCGGAGGGGTAGATTCCTCCGTGGCAGCATACCTTTTAAAAAAACAGGGATATGATGTCATAGGTGTTACAATGCAGATATGGCAGGACGAAGATGTCTGCACCATATCTGAAAGCGGCGGCTGCTGTGGCTTAAGTGCGGTTGAAGATGCAAGAAGAGTGGCTTCGGTCCTTAATATTCCGCACTATGTAATGAATTTCAGAAAAGAATTTAAGGAAGCGGTAATAGATTATTTTGTGTCGGAATATGTTATGGCAAGGACACCTAACCCTTGTATCGCATGTAACAGATTTGTCAAATGGGAAGCACTGCTTACCCGATCTTTGTCAATCGGTGCGGATTATATTGCTACGGGTCATTATGCGACCATAGAAAAGCTTAAAAACGGCAGATTTGCCGTAAAGAAATCCGTGACCGCAGCCAAGGATCAAACTTATGCTTTATACAATCTGACTCAATTTCAGCTTGAACACACCCTTATGCCTGTCGGAGCGTATACCAAAGATGAAATACGGGCTATAGCCGCTGAATTAAATCTTCCCGTTGCAAATAAGCCGGACAGCCAGGAAATCTGTTTTGTTGCCAATAACGATTATGCCCAGTTTATAAAAGAGTATCTGGACGATGAAGAAAACAGAAAAATAATAGAGGAAAAAAGAAGACAATATTTAAGTGAAATGGATAAAGCCGGATATGGTTTTACGCCCGGTAACTTTGTAGATACCAAAGGAAATATACTGGGACAGCATAAAGGACTTGCCCATTATACGATCGGGCAAAGAAAAGGATTGAATCTAGCCTTGGGAAGGCCTGTATTTGTAATGGAACTAAGGCCAGAGACCAATGAGGTTGTTATTGGAGATGCCGGTGATGTATTTACCGATCGTTTTTATGTCAATAACCTCAACTTTATGGCCATAGAAGATTTGGAAGATGAGATGGTGGTAACGGCAAAAATCCGCTACAGCCATCAGGGAGCAAAATGTACCATAAAAAGAACAGGCAAAGATGAGGTGTTATGTATTTTTGAAGAACCTCAAAGGGCGGTAACCCCCGGCCAGGCAGCAGTCTTTTATGACGGAGATTATGTGGTTGGCGGAGGAACCATCCTGGGTAAAAGATAGGAATGAAAGTCAGAATTTGGTACAGAAATAGATAAAGGCTGTCGCAAACATTGTTTGCGGCAGCCTTATATAATTTGATATTATTTCATTAGCAGGCTAAATTTATATTTTTTGAAGTATATTACTCAAATTACAATTATGAAAACGAAGCAAATATTTATTACAGATAAAAGATGGCAAAGAATAATAAAACATATTAAATTTATTAAGAACAGGATTGTTTTAATTATAGTCGTATCGAATAAAAGGCGGCTTTTATGTTTAATGAGCAGATTATAAAGAAAATGGTTTTTACTTTTACAGTTTAACCATTACGGGCTTGCCTTCTTTAAATACGGTATAATATTTATATCCTAACTCTTTTAAAAGAGCTTCAGCCCTGTCAAAATCATAGCAAAGGTGTTCTGGCTTGTGGGCATCGGAACCAATGGTAATTATTTCACCGCCCAGCTCTTTATATCTTTTTAAGATCTCGGTTTTGGGGTGCGGATGTCCAAGACCGTATTTATATCCGGAAGTATTTAATTCTATTCCTTTTTGATGTTTTAAGAGTGTCTTTAATATCTCATCTATAATATCCGCATAATCGGAATAAGAATATTCCGTATAGTTTACTTTGCTGCTTGGGGCATAACGGATGATATAATCGATATGACCGCAGACATGAAAACCCTGATACATTTCGCAGCTTTCTTTAATAGCTTTAAAACATTTATATATACCTTCTTTTTCACTTATTTTTTCCCAGTAATGTGGATAAAAAGGGTCCATATGGTCCACCACGTGGATAGATCCGATTATGAAATCAAAGGGATAAGCGTTTATGAGCTTTGTCATCGAGTCGGTTACCTGGGGTTGCAATCCCAGTTCAACTCCGAATAGAATCTCTATTTGCGATTTATATTTTTCTTTTAAATATTCCAGTGTTTTAAAATAATCTTCAGGGTCAAATTCAAATTTAAAACCATACATTTCTGGATAATCATAATCCATATGGTCGGTAAAGCATATGGTTTTTAGGCCTGATTTTATTGCTTGCGTTATCATATCTTCCATCCGGGCTTTTCCGTCAGCGGAAAAATCGGAATGGACATGAAAATCGGCTGTTATCATATGGTTCTCCTTTCTTGGTGTGTCTGTTTTTCCGGCTATTCACCGATACTTTGTATTCCTGATATATCGGTATCCGCTATCATGGAGTAATTGGTATAATATATGACAAAACCGGGCTTTGAGCCTTTAGGTTTTTTTATATTTTTTACCTGAGTATAATCGACTTCCACTTTTTTGGCATCCTTTAAAGAACTGTAGTAGGCAGCTAGTTTTGCAGCTTCTTCAAAGGTCCTGTCCGGAAGTTCGTCCCCGCCGCTTTTAACAATCACATGGGAACCGGGCTGATTTTTGGCATGGAACCACCAATCGTTTTTGTCCGCCAATTTAAATGNCAGTTCCTCGTTTTGATAATTGTTCTTGCCTACATAAATATGATATCCGTCCGATGAGATATAATGAAATGGCTTANTTTTGCCGTTCTTTGAAGAACTCTTTGATGCCTGTTTCTTATCGGCGCTTTTCTTTTTAATATACCCGTATTCCATAAGCTCATGTTTAACATCGGCTAAATCATCTTCGCTTGTAGCAATTTCCAGGGCATTTTGAATTGATTTTAAGTGATCGATTTCATCTTTGGTTTCCTGTATAAGTTCGGACAGGGCTTCGTAAGTCCGCTTCATCTTATTGTATTTTTCAAAATAGCGTTTGGCATTATCCATAGGTGACATGGTGGGGTCCAAAGGAATACGAATTTCTTCATTATTAT
>JGI25329J36429_1000087_pt1 | contig 63751 bp, 69 predicted proteins | sample HigsolmetaAR204D_FD_36429 | JGI IMG/M metagenome (IMG submission 36429)
GAATCCGGGCGAAGTGTAGAAAGCATGGAGCGGCTCGAGCCGCTCCGCCCGCCAGCCGGTCTCCTCCTCGAGCTCGCGCCGCGCCGTCTCCATCGGATCTTCGCCGGGTTCGAGCTTGCCCGCCGGAATCTCGATCTGCATCTTCCCGAGCGGCTTGCGGTACTGTTCGACGACGATCAGCCGGTCGTCGTGCAGCGCGAGCACCGCGGCCGCGCCCGGGTGTCTGACGATCTCGCGCGTCGCCGCCTTCCCGCCGGGAAGTTCCACCGTGTCCACCTGCAGGGAAATCAGCCTGCCCTGAAAGACCGGCTCCGTGCGGACGGTCCGCTCGGGTTCCTGCCGCTCCTTCTCTCCGCTCCTGTTGTTCATTTTTGCTCTCTCCCCGTGTGATAACTTGTCCGCTCCGCGCATAGGATGGGGCATACCCACCCCGGAACGGAGGTTTGACGAATGAAACAGTACAACGATCCGAACGGCATCCGTCTCGTCGGCAAAGCGTGGGAAATCCGCCACAAGCTCCGCGTGCTGTCGAGCGGGCGGAAGAAGCTGTCCGACTATGTCCGTTCGTTCGGCGGTCCGTCCGGTTCGAAGTGAGCGCCGGAACTTGCCGCCGGTTCGATCAAGCACGCAAAGCGCGCCTTCACCGCCGGGCGTCAAACAGGACGAGGGCGGCCGGCGTCGAAGTCGGCTGCTCGCTTCCGCCTTTCGGCTCGGCGGTGAGCGAGATCATTTCGGCATTCGGCAGAAGAAGCGAACGAACGTGCAGATGGGCGATGCCGTCGACCAGTTTGAGCACGCCGAGGCTGTCCGCGTGCGGTCCGCGAACCGCCCAGGCCTGATAGTCGACCAGATCCGTGTCGGGCAGACCGTACAGATAGAGCAGCGCTTCCTGCGCGTCGCCGCTCAGCCAGATATACCCCTCGCCCGATGTCCCGAAGGCGTGGACGACCTTGAATTGCGTCGTGTCCGGAGCGGTCAGGACGGTGCCCGCCTCCGGCTCGCGCATCAGCAGGTATTCGCCGGGCGATTCATGCCGCTTGGACGGCGCGAACGAATCCGCGGCCAGCCCCGCGCGATGGAGCAGTCCGGCGGTCAGCAGCACGACGGCGGCCGCCGCGGCCGCGGCGATCGCCGGACCCCGCAGCCTGCGGCGCAGACCGATCGCGCGGACCGCCCGCCTGAGCGACCGCCGGCGCCGCTCCGACGGCAGCGGCACGGACGGCGCATCCTGCGGCCGGCCGCCCGGCGCGGGCGCAAGCCGCAGCCATTCCGCCCGGCGTGCGGCGCAATCGCCGCATGCGCCGGCATGCGCCTCCATCGCGGCCGCATCCTTCGCATCCAGGAGCCCCAATGCGAAATCCGCCCACTCCCGATCGGTAAATCCGAGCGCGCACCGTTTCAGATCGAAGCCGCCTTCATTTCGCATCATGCCGCGTACCTCCTTCCCCGCCGCTCAGCCAGCCGCGCACGGCCATCTGTTTCCGCAGATTGGCGATGCCGCCGCGTATCCAGGACTTGACCGTGCCGAGCGGCACGTTCCACTCGTCCGCCATCTCCCGCTGCGTCTTCTCCCGGTAATAGGCGGTCGCCAGCGCGCGGCGCTGCTGGCTCGGCAGCGCGGCGAACGCTTCCCGCACGGCTGCCTGCTGGAACCGCAGGACGACCGTATCCTCCGGCGCGGACGCAGCGGTCTCCAGACCCGCGATCCGTCCGATTGCCGCGTCCGCCCCGCCGGGAACGGCGCGCCGGGACCGGCGCAGCCGGTCCAGCCCGCGGCTGCGCGTCAGGACGGCCAGCCAGCTCTCGATCGACCCCCGCGAACGGTCAAAACGTCTGCCGGTCCGCAGCACTTCGAGGAACACATCATGGCAGAGGTCCTCCGCTTCCATCCGGTCATCCATCACCCGGAGGGCAATATGCATGACAAGCGGCGCGTACCGTTCGTAGAAACGGTCGAATGCCTCGACGGAGCCGGCGCACATCGCTTCCAGCACCGCCGCCATGTCATCTCCCCGTCTGTCCAATCCGCTATCCTCCCCGCCGACAGCAATTTTCTGCTTGTTATTTTAGCAGAAGCAGGGATGGGCCGGAAGTTTCGCCGGGCGCCGAAAAAAATTGGTTGACCGCATTAATCCGTGCCCGCCGCTCGTTCGTAATGTAAGCGGAATCGTAATTTTCTAAGTCAGAAGGGGGATTGGGAGCATGCTTGCCGCATGCCGCAACATCTGGATCAAGCTTGGGCTTGCCGCCCTGATCGCGGCCGGAGCGGCCGCCGCGTCCGCAGGTCAGGCCGATGCCGCGGAACCGTTTGAACTGTACACAACCTACGTCAACCTGGCCGCGCCGCCCGGGGAGTCGATCACGTACTCGGTTGAAGCGATCAACCGCAGCGATGCGACGAAAGTGTTTCCGATCACACTGGAGACGAACGGCAACAACTGGGAGTACAAGATTACGTCCGGCGGACGCACGGTCCGGGAAATTGCCGTCAAGCCGGACGAGTCGGAATCGTTCAACGTCCAGATCGAAGTGCCGCTCGAAGTGAACAAGGGCGAATACCGGTTCACGGTCGTCGCCGGCAATCTGGCCCGGCTCCCGCTCGTCATCAACGTCACCGAGCAGGGCACGTTCGCGTCGGAATGGACGGTGGAGCAGCCGAACATGGAAGGGTACGCCGACGATACCTTCACGTTCTCGACCGAGCTGCGCAACCGGACCGCTGAAGAGCAGACGTATGCGCTGGCCGCGGCGGTGCAGCCGGGCTGGGACGCCCGCTTCTCGGTCAGCGGCGACAGCGTCCGTTCCGTGACGGTTGAGCCGAACGCGACGAAGACGATCTCCGTCCAGATCATTCCGCCGGAGTCGATCGAAGCCGGCACCTATCAGATTCCGATCGCGGCGACGAACAATTCGACGCAGGCCGAAACGACGCTCGAAGTCGTCATCACCGGCACGTACGGCATTGACCTGACGACGGCGGACGAGCGGCTGAACACGAAAATCAAGGCCGGCGGCACGCGCACGGTCGATCTTGTCGTGAAGAACACCGGCACGGCGAAGCTCGAAGATGTCAGCCTGACGTCCAACTCGCCCGTCGATTGGGAAGTGACGTTCGAGCCGTCCAAGATCACGTCCATCGAGCCGGGTCAGACGGCGACCGTTCAAGCCACGATCAAGTCGACGGACAAGGCGCTCGCCGGCGACTATGAAGTGGACATCACCGCCCGCTCGGCGCAGAAGTCGGACACGATCGCGCTGCGCGTCGCGGTGCAGTCTTCCGTGCTGTGGGGCTGGATCGGCATTCTGATCGTCATTGCCGTTGCGGGAGGCGTCTACTACCTGTATCGCAAATACGGGAGGCGGTAATCGTGGACGTGCGCAGCGGTGAACGCGAGCCGGTCATCGAACTGAAAGGGCTGACGAAGATGTACGGCGAGCACGCGGCCGTGAACCGTCTCGACCTGACGATCGGCCGCGGCGAAGTGTTCGGCCTGCTCGGGCCGAACGGCGCCGGCAAGACGACGACGATTCTGATGATGCTCGGGCTGACCGAGCCGACCTCCGGAACGGCCCGAGTGCTCGGCCTCGATCCAACCCGCAGCCCGCTGCAGATCAAGCGACGCGTCGGCTACATGCCCGACGACATCGGCTTCTATGAAGACCGGACCGCCATCGACAACCTGATCTATACGGCGCGGCTGAACCGGATTCCGCCGGCGGAGGCCGAAGCCCGCGCGCGCGAGATGCTCGAACGCGTCGGTCTGGCCGAAGCCGCCGATAAGCGGGTCGGCGCCTTCTCCCGCGGGATGCGCCAACGGCTCGGTCTCGCCGACGTGCTGATCAAGAAGCCCGAGATCATCATTCTCGACGAGCCGACGCTCGGCATCGACCCGGAAGGGGTGCGCGAGCTGCTGGAACTGATCACGCGGCTAAGCCGCGAAGAACGGATTACGGTGCTGCTCTCGTCCCACCATCTGCATCAGGTGCAGCAGGTGTGCGACCGGGTCGGCCTGTTCGTCAAGGGACGGCTGATCGCCTGCGGCGACATCGAGTCACTGTCGAAGCAGCTCGACGAAGACGGCACGATTACGGTCGAGCTCGAGCTCGAAGCGTGGCCAGACGCGCTGGACGAGGCGCTGAACGGACTCGGGGGCGTCGTATCCGTGAGGCGCGGCGAAGGCGGCAAAGCCTCCGTCATCTGCAGCTCGGATCTGACCGCGGACATCGCGCAGGCGGCAATCGGATGCGGCGGGCGGCTCTTGGCCATCAGCCGCCGGAAATACGGGCTGGACGACATCTATCATCGCTATTTCGAAGGAGGGGAAGCCCATGGCGCTTGACGGCAAGGCGATTCTCGGCCGGCTGACGCGCCGCGCGGGACGGCGGGACGGCGCCGAAGACACCGGCGCCAGGGAAGCGCAGGGCGCCGCGATCTCTCCTTTCTGGGTCATCGTGCAGAAGGAATTCGGCGACCATATCCGCAGCTGGCGGTTCACGATTCTGCTCGCCATCATTACGCTGGCGTGCATCGGGTCGATCTATTCCGCCGTTTCCGCCATCCGGGGCGGCGCCCTGAAGGACGAGCTGGACTTCCTGTTCCTGCAGATGTTCACGATCTCGGACGGGACGCTGCCGAACTTCATTACGTTCGTCTCGTTCCTCGGCCCGCTGATGGGGATTGCCCTGGGGTTTGACGCCGTCAATTCGGAGCGGAACCGCGGGACGCTCAGCCGGCTCATGTCGCAGCCGATCTACCGGGACGACTTTATTCTGGCGAAGTTTACGGCTTCTCTGCTGCTCGTGACGGTCGTCATCTTCGCCCTGGGCCTTCTCGTCATGGGGCTCGGCCTGTTCACGATCGGCTATCCGCCGACGCCGGAAGAGTTCTGGCGCGTCTTCTTCTTCCTCGTGCTCGCGGTCGTCTACGTCGGGTTCTGGCTCAACCTGTCCATCCTGTTCTCGATCCGGTTCCGCCAGGCCGCGACATCCGCGCTGTCGAGCATCGCGCTGTGGATCTTCTTCACCGTCTTCTACGGGCTGATCCTGAACCTGATCGCGCGCGCGATCGCGCCTTCGTCGGACGCCGCGGTGCAGCGCATCCTGAATTATCAGGAGACGATGCTGTGGCTGAACCGGCTGTCGCCGGCGGAACTGTTCTCCGAGGCGACGACGACGCTGCTGACGCCGAACGTCCGGACGCTCGGACCGTTCACGCTCGAGCAGGTGTATCTCGCGATCAAGAGTCCGCTGCCGCTCGGCCAGAGCCTGCTGCTCATCTGGCCGCATGCGACCGGGCTCATCGCCGCGACGGTCATCTGCTTCGGCATCTCTTACGTCATGTTCATGCGGCAGGAAATCCGTTCGCGCTCGTAAAAGATGCCGCGCGGATACACGAAAGCCGGCCGGGAATGGCTCCCGGCCGGCTTCATTGTGCCGTTCATGCTTTCATATCGGCGGCCCGCTTGATGATCTCCACGACAAGCTCCGTCGTCTTCACAAGATCGTCGGCGCGGATGCGCTCCCGCGTCGTGTGGATCTCCTCGTAGCCGACCGCGAGGTTGACGGTCGGCACGCCGTGGCCGTTGAAAATGTTCGCGTCGCTGCCGCCGCCCGAATGGAACGTCCGCGCCTTGCAACCGATCGCTTCAATCGCCTCTACGGCGAGCCTCACGACCGGATCGGCTTCCGTATAGCGGAACGACGGATACAGAATCTCGCTCTCGAATTCCGCCCGGGCGCCGAACTCCGCGGCCGCGCTCTCGAGCGCCTGCCGCATTGCTTCCACCTGCCGGTCCAGCTTCGCCTGGTCGATGCTGCGCGCTTCGGCATCAAGCTTGACGAAATCGCAGACGATGTTCGTCGCGCCGCCGCCTTCGAACCGGCCGATGTTGGCGGTCGTCTCATGATCGATGCGGCCGAGCGGCATGCGCGAGATCGCCCGCGCGGCCACCTGGATCGCGCTGATGCCGTCCTCGGGGTTGACGCCCGCGTGCGCCGATTTGCCGTGCACCTTCATCGTGATCTTCGCCTGGGTTGGCGCCGCGACGGCGATGTCGCCGATGCTGCCGTTCGAATCGAGCGCGTAGCCGAACGCCGCCTTGAGCCGGCCGCGGTCCATGGCGCGCGCACCGTTCAGCCCGGCTTCCTCGCCGACCGTGATGACGAACTGGACCGGTCCGTGCGGAATGTTCCGCTCCTTGATCACCCGGATCGCTTCGAGCATCGCCGCAAGGCCCGCCTTGTCGTCGCTGCCCAGAATCGTCGTGCCGTCGCTGCGAATATAGCCGTCATCGTCCAGCCGCGGCTTGATCCCCCGGCCCGGCGCGACGGTGTCCATGTGCGACGTGAAGAAAATGACCGGCGCATCCTCCGCCCCGTCGGCTTCCAGCATCGCGAACAGATTGCCCGCGCCGTGTCCCGTCTTCTCCGCGGCGTCGTCTTCCTCGACGGCAAGACCGAGACCGGCGAACTTCGCCTTGAGCACGCGGCTGATCTCCTGTTCGTGGCCGGTCTCGCTGTCGACGCGGACGAGTTCCATGAACTCGTCAATCAGTCTCTGACGATCAATCATCGCTTTCCTCCCGTCTCGCATATCGGATAAAATAGAATCTGTACAGCCTGGCTGAAAGGAGCGTTCAGCAAACCATGATCAACCGCAAATGGATCCGAATCACCGCCATTGTGATCGTCGCCGCCATGCTGCTCTCAACCGTCGTGGCCGGCATCGGCCTCCTCTTCTATTAAGGGCCCGGCGCTCCTGCCGAATACGCGGCAGAAATGCGGCACGATCTCCCGCGCCGCCCGCTCCGGCGGCATCTCCATCCCCGTCAAATCTTCGAAACTGGTGACGCCGTATTCGCGGATGCCGCACGGAATGATCCCCGAGAATCCCTCGTTGCCGATGCCGGCGCGCAGGTTGAGCGCGAAGCCGTGGCTTGTAATAAAGCCGCGGCGGCTTCGCGCTTTGTTGAATTTGACGCCGATCGCCGCGATTTTTTCCTCCCCGACCCACACGCCGGTGTAGGCTTCCTTGCGGCCGCCTTCAATCCCGTAATCGGCCAGCCAGTCGATGATAACCTGCTCAAGCGCGCGCAGATAGCCGTGCAGGTCGAGCACCGCCGGATTCAGGTAGAGCAGCGGATAGCCGACGAGCTGGCCGGGTCCGTGATAGGTGATGTCGCCGCCGCGGTCGATCTGAAACACGCGGATGCCCCGCGCGTTCAGCTCTTCCTCGCTCAGCAGCAGATGCTCCGGATGCTTCTGCGACCCGATGGTGTAGGTCGGCGGATGCTGGAGCAAGAGCAGCGTCTCCGGCCGCTCGCCGCGGTCGATTCCGCGCACGATTTCCTTCTGTCGGTCCCACGCCGCGGCGTAATCGATCATCGGGATGTAGCGGATATCGAGCAGTTGGTTATCGTTCATGGCGAGCCTCTCAATACAATGTGGTCGTCTCGATGCTGTAGCTTTCGAGATTCTCTTTCACCCGCTGCAGGAACCGTCCGCAGATGACGCCGTCGAGGATGCGGTGGTCAAGCGAAAGACACAGGTTCACCATCGAGCGGATCGCGATCATGTCGCCGATGACGACCGGTTTCTTGACGATCGATTCGAACGTGATGAGCGCCGCCTGCGGGTAGTTGATAATCGGCTGCGACAGAATCGAGCCGAACGAGCCGGTGTTGTTGACCGTGAACGTTCCGCCCTGCATGTCGCTGAGCGACAGCCGGCCTTCCCGCGTCTTGCGCGCGAGGTCGTCGATCTCGCGGGCCAGCCCGGCGATGTTCTTCTGGTCGGCGTTCTTGATGACCGGCGTCCAGACGCCGTCCTCCGTGCCGACGGCCAGCGAAATGTTGATGTCGCGCTTGACGATGATTTTGTCGACGGCCCACACCGAATTCATGATCGGATAGTCCTTGATCGCGTTGATGACCGCCTTCAGGAAGAACGCGAGATATGTCAGGTTGATGCCTTCGCGCTTCATGAACTCGTCTTTCAGCTTGTTGCGCAGCGCGACAAGATTCGTCACGTCCGCCTCGATCATCGTCCAGGCGTGCGGAATCTCCGTGACGCTCTGCCGCATCCGGGTCGCGATCGTATGGCGGAGCGGCGACACGTCGATGAAGTATTCGCCGCTGCCCGGCGCCGCCGCCTCGACTTCGATCGCGGGCAGCTTCGGCTCTTCCGACAGATGCAGGCCGCTGGACCGGACCGGCTGGCGCGCCGGATCGGCCGAACGGCTGTCCGCGGGTTTGCCGGATGCGCGGCCGGATTCGATGTAGTTCAACACGTCCTTGCGGGTAATGCGCCCGCCGAGCCCGGTGCCGCGCACCTCGGCCAGATTGACGCCGTGTTCGGCGGCGAGGCGCTGCACCGCCGGCGAATAGCGGCCGCTCATAGGCGCCGCGCCTTCATCCCCGTCCGATGCGGCCGCCTGCCGTGCCTGCGGCTGCGCCGCATCTCCCGAATCCGGCGCGGATTCTGCCGGAGCGCCGGCCGACGCCGTCTCGACGAGACAGATCGGTGCGCCTACGTCCACGGTCTCGCCTTCGCCGGCCAATATTTTGACCAGTTTCCCGGTGACGGTCGACGGCAGCTCCGCGTTCACCTTGTCCGTGTTGATCTCGCAGATCGGCTCGTACATGTCGATCCGGTCACCCGGCTGCTTCAGCCAGCGCTCGATCGTCGCCGACACCAGCGATTCCGCCAGCTGCGGCATGACGATTTCCTGAAGACCCTCTCTCACGTTCTCAACTCCTTCTTCCCATCCCGGATTGGACCATAAGGTCATCAATAAAGCGCCAACTGCCGCATCGCATCCCGCAGTTTCTCCCGATTCAGCATGAAATGTTTCTCGCCCGGCGCATGAATCGGCATCGCCGGCACGTCCGGACCGCACAGCCGCATGATCGGCGCGTCCAGCTCGTACAGCAGCTCCTCGGCGATGATCGCCGCCACTTCGGCGCCGACGCCGCCCGTCTTGTTGTCTTCGTGGACGATGAGCACTTTGCCCGTGCGGCGGACCGCTTCGAGGATCGCTTCCTTGTCCAGCGGCTGCAGCGTGCGGAGATCGAGAATGTGGGACGAGATGCCTTCCGCCTCCAGATCCTCGGCCGCCTGCATTGCGAAATGAAGCGGCAGGCTGTATCCGATCACCGTGATGTCATCGCCTTCGCGCAGCACGTTCGCCTTGCCGATCGGCACGATGTAGTCGTCCTCCGGCACTTCGCCGGAGACGAGCCGGTAACATTTCTTGTGTTCGAAATAGAGCACCGGGTCCGGATCGCGGACGGCAGCCTTGAGCAGCCCCTTCGCGTCGTAGGCGGTGTACGGTGCGACGATTTTCAGGCCCGGCGTGCCGAAGAAGACCGATTCCACGCTCTGCGAATGGTACAGGCCGCCGAACACGCCGCCGCCGATCGGGGCGCGGATGACGACCGGGCACGTCCAGTCGCTGGCCGAACGGTAGCGGATTTTCGCCGCTTCGCTGATGATCTGGTTCGTCGCAGGGAAAATAAAGTCCGCGTACTGCATCTCGGCGATCGGCTTCAGGCCGTACATGGCGGCGCCGATCGCCGCGCCGGCGATCACCGACTCCGCAAGCGGCGTGTCCAGCACCCGCTCCGGCCCGAACTTCTCGAGCAGTCCTTTCGTCGTTGTGAAGACGCCGCCCTTATAGCCGACGTCCTCGCCGAGCACAAACACATCCTCGTCGCGGGCCATTTCTTCTTCCATGGCCAGCCGGATCGCGTCGATGTAATGCATGACCGCCATGTTACCGCCCTCCTTCCGCATCGCCGGCATAGACGTGGTGCATGATCGATTCCGGAGAAGGGTATGGCGCCTTGTCCGCATACTCGGTCGCTTCGTCGAGCATCTGGCGGATGTTCGCGTCGAGCGAACGGTCCAGCTCTTCGTTCCACAGCCCGCAGTCAATCAGGTACTGTCGATAGCGCGGCAGCCCGTCCTTCGCCCGGTGCTCCTCGACTTCTTCCTTCGACCGGTAGGCCAGGTCGTTGTCGGATGTCGAGTGCGGCGACAGCCGGTACATCACGGCCTCGATCAATGTCGGGCCTTCGCCGGCGACCGCGCGCTCGCGCGCTTCCTTGACGGCCTTGTACACTTCCAGCGGATCGTTGCCGTCAACCCGGACGCCGGGGAACCCGTAACCGACCGCCCGGTCGCAGATCCGCCCGGCAACCTGCCGCGAAATCGGCACCGAAATGGCGTACTGGTTGTTCTCGCACATGAAAATGACCGGCAGTTTGTGCACGCCCGCAAAGTTGCAGCCCTCATGAAAATCGCCCTGGTTGCTTGAGCCCTCGCCGAACGTCACAAACGACACATAGGGCTGCCGCTTCAGTTTGAGCGCGTATGCGATGCCGACCGCGTGCGGCACCTGGGTCGTCACCGGGCTCGATCCGGTGACGATGCGCAGCCGTTTGCAGCCGAAGTGGCCCGGCATCTGCCGGCCCGCGCTGTTCGGATCTTCTTCCTTCGCGAACAAGGACAGCATCAGCTCGCGCAGCGTCATGCCGACCGCCAGCACGAAGCCATAGTCACGGTAGTAGGGAAGAAACCAGTCGTTCTCCCGATCCAGCGCGAAGGCGGCCGCCACCTGCGCGGCTTCCTGTCCGATTCCGGAGATGTGAAAATTGATCTTGCCGGCCCGCTGAAGCAGCAGTGCCCGCTCGTCGTATCGTCTTGCCATCAGCATCGTCGCGTACATCTGCACCGCTTCGTCGTCCGTAAGACCGACCTCGCGGTGGCGGAACGTCCGCTTGGTACCGGTATTGGCCATAAAATGCCTCCTTCTCCCGGCTGCAAGAGAGCCGCCCGTTCGAGGCCAGCTCTTAACACCAGGTACTAAAGGTAAGATGCATCCATTATACCCTGTTTTGCCGGAAAAAGAAATGAACCGATCGCCCCGAACCTTCGAGTCAGAACGACAAGGACACGCCGTCGATCGCCAGCATCGCCTCGCCGAGCATTTCCGACAGCGAAGGGTGCGGATGAACGAGCTGGCCGGCTTCCCATACCGAAGCGTTCAGAAGATCCGCGAGGCCCGCCTCGGACAGCAGTTCCGTCACATGCGGTCCGATCATGTGGACGCCGAGGATGTCGCCGGTCTTCCGTTCGGCGATCACTTTCACGAAGCCGTCCGTCTCGCCGAGCACGATCGCCTTGCCGCTCGCCCGGAACGGAATCCGGCTCGTCTTCACGTCATGGCCGCGGGAAAGCGCCCGGCTCTCCGTCAAGCCGATGGAGGCCACTTCCGGCCGCGAGTAGATGCAGCGCGGAATGCGGTGCGGCTGAAGCGGCTCAGTTTTGAGGCCGGCGATATGTTCGGCCGCGATCACCCCTTCGCGCGCCGCCGCGTGCGCAAGCTGCACGCCGCCGATGACGTCGCCGACCGCATAGATGTGCGGTTCGGCCGTCTGGTACGACGCGTTGACGGCGATAAAGCCGTCCTTGACCGCCACATCGGTCGCTTCCAGGCCGATCCCGTCGACGTTCGCCGTCCGTCCGATGGCGACGAGCATCCGCTCGGCGGACAGCGCGACCGCCCCCTCGCCGGTTTCGATCTTGACCGCCACGCCGTCGTCTTTCCGCTCGAACGTGTCGGTGAGCAGCTTCGCCGAAGTGATCACGCGGACGCCGCGTCTGCGGAGCAGCCGCTCCATCTCGGCGGACACGTCGGCGTCTTCCCCCGGCAGCAGGCGCGATGCCGCTTCGACCAGCGTCACGGCCACGCCGAAGTCGTTCAGCATCGACGCCCATTCGATACCGATGACGCCGCCCCCGACGATCAGCATATCGCGCGGCAGCGTCTCCATGTTCAGCGCATCGTCGCTGCTCAGCACCCGGATGCCGTCAAACTTCAGTCCCGGCAGCTCGCGCGGACGCGAACCGGTCGCGATGATCAGCTGCTGCGGCACGACCGTCTCCATCTCGCCGTTCTCCAGCTCGACCGCGACCGAACCGCTGCGCGGCGAGAAGATCGACGGCCCGATGATTCTCCCCTTCCCGTGGATAACCTCGATGTTGTGCTTTTTCATGAGCGACGTGAGTCCGCGGTAAAGCTGCTCGACGGCGGCGCGCTTCCGCTCCAGGACAGCGTCGTAGCGCAGCTCCGGCTCGCCCTGGACCGCAATGCCGTAGCGGGCGGCTTCCTTCACCGTATGGAACACTTCCGCGCTGCGCAGCAGCGACTTGCTCGGAATGCAGCCCCGGTTCAAACAGACGCCGCCAAGCCGGTCCTGCTCGATAATGACCGCTTTCTTGCCGAGCTGGGCGGCCCGGATTGCGGCTGTATAACCGCCGGGTCCTCCGCCGAGTACCGCAACGTCCGCATGTATCGTCATGTGCATTCTCCTCTTCCCGGTCTTGGGTGTTGATCCGTACTCTACTATTTTACCTTTCCCGCGCGTCATATAACAGACCTGTCCCCGCGTTGGACAGCGAATACGCTTTCGCGGTATGATATAATGTGCTGGGATTTGCGTCGCACGCTGGACAACGGAAGGATGGTAAAAACATGAGATTGGTGCTCTCGCGTTTTCTCGCCGTGCTGCTGCTTGTCATTCCCGGCATCGGGGCGGCTTACGGCTTTCTGCAGATCAAGAACACCCTGTTCGATTATTTCGCTGCCTTCGGGCCCGACGACCCGGCTCCGGTCTTCAACTGGCTTCGGTTTATTATCGGCCTCATCCTGTTCCTTGGCGGCGTCGGCTTCATCGGCGGCTGGATTTTCTTCCGCGACCGGAAGCGCAACTATGTCGCGCCGCGCTTCCGGAAGAAGCGTCCCCGACCGCCGAAGCCTGTCCGGCTGCCGGACAACGAGCAAACATGACAGTAACGCCGCATCCGGGCTTGCATCCCGATGCGGCGTTTGTCTCTTCTATGCGGGAGTCTTGCGCCGTAACGCTGTCGTCCACCTGTTTTGGCACTGCAGATCAAAGAACGCTTCTTCGCTGCTGAGCCTGGTTTTGTCCAGTTTCGTGAAATCGATGATACTTCGACGGACCGTTGCATCCAGCACGACGCGCCCGTCCAGGGCGAACACCAGTTTCTGGAGAGAGTCGTCGTCGACCGGGTGCCGGCCGATCGGCGTGCGGCGGATCAGGTAATCGGCATAGGATTCGTACCAGGCTCTCCCGACCTGCTCCTCCATCTCACGCCAGGTCGTGTATGGACCGAAGATGTACAAGGTATCCCAATCGAAATCCGTTACCTCCGCCATCCCGAACGCATCCGCAGTCAGCGCGATCACCGAAAGCTCGCGGATGAACCGGCTGTCGTCGTGGAGTGCCGTTTTGGCCCGCGTGTATTCGCCAAGTGACGCCACGACGGGTATGGCGATCAGCACGACCAGCGCGGCGATGATATAGATCGCAATTCGTCTCACGTCTCAAAACCTCGTTTCCGATCCTCACTTGAATCAGACGAGGTCTGCGCGGAGAAGGTTGCATATTTGCGGGCGGCAGCAACGGCCTCACGTACCGCAAGCGAGATCCGGCAACCGGATGCCGCGCCACCCGCTGACCTCGCATTGACCGAACGTGTTGTCCCCGATGGCGACGACTGTGCCATTCGCGCACAGCCCGACGGTATGGACGCAGCCCGCCGCTATGGCGACAATGTCCCGCCAGCCCCGCACCTCGCATTGGCCGAACGCATTGTGCCCCGCGGCGACGACCGTGCCGTCAGCGCGCAGGCCGACGGTATGCAGGCTGCCCGCCGCGACCGCAACGATGTCCCGCCAGCCTCCTACCTCGCACTGGCCGGCCTGGTTGTTGCCGACAGCGACCACCGTGCCGTCTGATCTCAGCCCTACCGTATGCAAATAACCTGCCGAAATCGCCACGATATCGCGCCAATCGTCCACCTGGCACTGACGATGCCGGTTGTTTCCCGTCCAGGCGACCGTGCCGTCTGCGCGCAAGCCGACCGTGTGCCAGTCGCCTGCCGCAACAGCCGCGATATCCCGCCATCCGTCCGTATCGCATTCCCCTTCAAGATTCCGTCCTGCCGCGGCCACCGTTCCATCCGCGCGCAGCCCTACGGTCCGGCACCAACCCGCCGCGATGGCAACGATGCCGCTCCAGCCGTCAACCGCGCATTGGCCGTGCCGGTTCCAGCCCGTTGCGACAACCGTTCCGTCCTCGCGAAGCCCGACGGTATGCGCGTTGCCCGTATTCGGCGCCATATGGACATTGCCCGCTGCAACCGACACGATCCCGCGCCAGTTTTCCACCTTGCATTGGCCGAGACGGTTGTCGCCGGCCGCGACGACCGTGCCGTCCTTCCTCAGACCGACGGTATGCCGCCTGCCCGCCGCCAGGACATTACGCTGCATTCCCGGAAAAAGGCTCCCCATCCCGTGCCGCGATCGCGTCTCCCTCCTTCTTTCGTCATGCCGCCTTGAAAGCAAAAACACCACGCCTCCATTGGTCATGCGACCAACGAAAACCCGTGGTGTTTCGAGGCTCCGCCGCTCAAGCCGCCGCTACGATACCTTGTGCTCGATCCGCAGCTTGTCGGCCACCATCGCGATGAATTCGCTGTTCGTCGGCTTCGACTTGCTGATGTTGATCGTGTAGCCGAACAGATGGCTGATCGAGTCGATGTTGCCGCGCGTCCAGGCGACTTCGATGGCGTGCCGGATGGCGCGTTCGACGCGGGACGGCGTCGTCTTGAACTTCTCGGCGATCGCCGGATAGAGTGTCTTCGTGATGGCGCCCAGAATTTCGATGTTGTTGTACACCATCGTGATCGCTTCGCGCAGGTATTGATAGCCTTTGATATGGGCAGGCACGCCGATTTCGTGAATGATGCTCGTAATGTTGGCGTCGAGGTTTTTGCTCTTGCCGATCGGCACAACGTTGGTCGACTTCGGCAGCACCGAGCCGTAGCTTGCGGACGGGGACAGCACGGGATTGCTCACCAGCTGGCGGATCCGGTTCGCCAATATTTCCATGTCGAACGGCTTCAGTATGTAGTAGGACGCACCGAGCTGGACCGCCTTCTGCGTAATATTCTCCTGACCGAATGCCGTAAGCATGATGATTTTCGGCATCGGATTGAGATCCATGTCGCGCAGCCGTTCAAGCACGCCAAGGCCGTCGAGATGCGGCATGATAATGTCCAGGATGAGAACGTCCGGCGCCTTGCGGGATTCCTCCAGCAGCCGAAGCACTTCTTCGCCGTTGTAGGCTACGCCCGTGACTGTCATGTCGCTCTGTTCTGAGATGTACTCGGAGAGCAGATTCGTAAATTCACGGTTGTCGTCGGCCAGCAATACTTCAATTCTTTGCAAGGTGTGAGTCCTCCTTATTTGAATGGGATTCACTTGTGGAAGGTCTGTTCCTCCCCGATATATTACCGTTTCGACATGGGAAAGGAAATTCCTTCATGTTAAAAATTTTTTCTTTACTTTTTTTGTGACAATGAATATAATAATGATTTATTCCAAAATATTCGTGATTTCTGGGCTGTTCAACATTTTTCGACACGGACGGAAACAACGAAAGCTTAGGGCGTTATCCCGCCTTAAGCTTCCGTTGATGCGCGTTGGGCAGAATGCCCGCATCGCCGAGCATCCATTCGATGTAGCAGCCGTATCCCGATGACGGATCGTTGACGAACACGTGGGTGACGGCGCCGACCAGTTTTCCGTCCTGGATGATCGGACTGCCGGACATCCCCTGCACGATACCGCCCGTCCGTTTCAACAGCTTCTCGTCGGTGATCCGGATGATCATGCCTTTCGTTGCCGGCTCGGGCTGACGGATCGCGCGCGTAATCTCGATATCGAACTTCTCCACTTTCTGGCCGTCGACCACCGTCAAAATATGCGCCGGCCCTTCCTTCACTTCATCGGCAAACGCGACCGGAATTGCCTTGTCGTCGTAGCTGGGCTTCGGCAGTTCACTCATCCGGCCGAATATGCCGAACTGTGTATTGCGCTCGACGGTGCCGAGCACCTTCCCTTCCTTGACGAAATGCGCTCTTTTCTCGCCGGGTTCGCCGCTGGAGCTCTTGTTGATCGACGTGACGCTTGACTGCACGATCTGCCCTTCTCCGACCCGGATCGGCGCCTGCGTGTCCATATCGGTGATGATGTGCCCCAGAGCGCCATATACGCCCTGTTCCGGCGCGTAGAATGTCAGCGTGCCTACGCCGGCAGCGGAATCCCGGATATAGAGACCGAGCCGCCACGCCCGGTCTTCCGCGTCATAGACCGGCTTGAGTTCTTTTTCAAATTTCTCGGTTCCACGCTCGATCGTGAGCTTCAGCGCCTTGCCCTCCTTGCCCGCCTGCTCGACCATCTTCGCCATCTGGCTGACTTCCTTCAGCTTGACGCCATTCACGCTCATGATCAGATCGCCGAGGCGGATGCCGGCCGACTGGGCGGGCGACAGCGTTTCGCCTTTTTCCGTCTTCACCTGATGATGACCGACGACCATGATGCCGTCCGATTTCACTTTGACGCCGATCGTCTGGCCGCCGGGTATCACTTTCAGCCCGGGAACGACATGTACGGTGACCGTCTTGAAAGGAATCGTACCGAATAATTTCATTTTCAGCTTGGCCATGCCGCTGGACTGCGGAACGATCGACAGCGGCTTGCGCAGATCAACCTTGACCGAACGGCTGTCCGAACCGTTGATGTTGACGATGGATGGATCGACCGTGATGTCGGCGTGCACCGGCATCGTGTAATCGAGCTGTCTGTGCTGGCCGAGGAACAGATTCAGCTCACTGGGGAAGGCGGCATAATGCCGAAACGGGGCGGTGAAACCGGCCGCGCAGACGAGACTGGCGAGCAGAAGACCGAACCAACGGATCCGTGCGCTGTCATTCAATGGATTCACGCTCCCTAAGGAATCTGGATGAACAGCGGGCGGGATGCGGACGGCGCATAGAAAAAAGCCGCCGATGAACCGCATGTCGGAACTAGCCCGGCATGCGGTTCTCGCGGCTTCGTCGGCGCGGGCGTGGGAACAAAGGCCGCCCGATGCGATTGAAGCCGCGGAAGCTGCCGCTCCCGTGTCTGTCGCTTCGCCCTGTTGGCGTACCTTTAAGGTAACCCCGCCCCTTTTCTTTTATGACCGATAAAACATTCCCGGACTGGCTTTCAAGCGCCCTTCTTCCGTTCGGCCAGATCCAGCATCTCCCGGGCGTGATGGCGCGTCATATCCGTCACTTCCACGCCTCCGAGCATGCGTGCCAGCTCCTCGACCCGGCCGATGCCTTGCAGCGGTTCGACCGTCGTGGACGTGCGCTCGCCGAGCGTCTGCTTGCGAATGCCGTAATGATGGTCCGCCATGCAGGCCACCTGCGGCAGGTGCGTGATCGCGAACACCTGGCAGCGTCGGGACAGCTTCGACATCTTCTCCGCGATGGCCTGCGCGGCGCGTCCGCTGACGCCCGTGTCCACTTCGTCGAACACGAGAACCGGCACCCCGTCGATCGCGGCGAAAACCGTCTTCAGCGCCAGCATGATGCGCGACATTTCGCCTCCGGAAGCGATCTTCGCGAGCGGCTTCGGCGGTTCGCCCGGATTCGCGGAGAACAGGAAGACTGCCTCGTCGATTCCGTGCGGCGCCAGCTTCGGCGCGCCATCCTCGCCCGGCTGCTGATCGAGCTGCACCTTGAACGTCGTGCGCTCCATCTGCAGCTCCTTAAGCTCGCTTTCGATCTCCTTCGCCAGCCGGTCCGCCGCAAGCCGGCGCTGCTCCGAAAGCCCGAGCGCCAGGCGCTGCGCCTGCTCGCGCAGCTTGCGCTCTTCCTCGCGCAGCCGCTCAAGATGCTCGTCCCGGTTCTCCATCTTGTCGATGGCGTCAGCGATCTTCGCCCGGTATTCGAGGATATCTTCGATGCGCTCGCCGTATTTGCGCTTGAGCCCCCCGATCAGATCAAGCCGGTCTTCGATCTCGGCCAGCCGCTCGGGATCGGACTCGATGCGTTCGCGATAGTCGCGGAGCTGGTACGCCGCGTCTTCCGCCTGATAATAAGCCGACTGCAGCTGCTCCAACAGCGGCTCGATGGCCGGGGCGTCGTACTTGCGGATATCCTCGAGCCGCGAAATCGCCCTGGCCAGCGCATCCAGCCCGGCATTGCCGTAAATGAGCTCATACGCCTCGGATGCGTTCTGCATGATGCGCTCGGCATGCGCCAGCCGCCTGCGCTCATCCTGCAGCGCCTCGTCCTCGCCGGGCTTTAGCCGCGCGTCGTCGATCTCCGCGAGCTGGAACTTGTACAGATCGAGCATCTGCATGTTTTGCCGCGAAGCGTCTTCGAGTTCCCGCAGCTTGTTCCGCGTCTCCGTATATCGCCGGTAGATCTCCTGATAATCCCGCTTCAGGTCGGCCAGCTTCCCGCCCGCATAGGCGTCGAGCCACTCGAGGTGCCGCTCCGTCTTGAGCAGCGACTGATGCTCGTGTTGACCGTGAATATTGACGAGACATTCGCCGATCTCCCTGAGCATGGACAGATTGACGATCCGGCCGTTCACGCGGCTTACGCTCTTGCCCTGGACCGACAATTCGCGCCGCACGACAATCGGCTCATCCGGTTCCGCTTCGATGCCGAGCGATTCCAGCACTTCCCGCACCGGATGGCCGGCAGGCGGGTCGAACAGCGCTTCGATCTCGGCCTTCTCGCATCCGTAGCGCACGATGTCCGCCGCGCCGCGGCCGCCGATGACCAGGCTGAGCGCGTCGATCAGAATCGACTTGCCCGCGCCGGTCTCGCCGGTCAGCACATGGAACCCCTCCGCGAAAGATACGGATACGTGTTCGATGACAGCCAGATTGCGTATCGACAGCTCGCGAAGCATGACGTGTCCCCTTCCTGCCAATAAATACGATGGCTATTTCCGCCCCGGTTCATTCAGCAGTCCGATCAGCCGGTCGACGACAGTCTTGCTCTGCGCTTTGGTACGGCAGATGATCAGAATCGTGTCGTCGCCGCAGATCGTGCCCATGACCTCGTTCCATTCCATCGCGTCGATGAGCGAACCGATCGCGTTCGCCGTGCCGGGCAGACATTTCATGACGATCAGATTGTCCGCGCTGTCGATATGGACAAAATGATCGAGCATCGCCCGTTTCAGCTTCTGCAGCGGGTAGACGCGGCTTTCCGCCGTCAGCGAGTATTTGTAGCGCCCGTCCTCGGTCGGTACCTTGACGAGCTGCATCTCCTTGATGTCGCGGGAGACGGTCGCCTGCGTCACGTTCAGGCCGGCTCGGCGAAGCGCCTCGACGAGCTCGTCCTGCGTCTCGATCTCCTGTTCGCCGATAATCTCCCGAATCTTCATCTGTCGGAATCCTTTCATTGCCTGGGCCTGCCTCCTTAAGCTTCCGTTCCGATCGCGAACGTGATCGTTCTCAGCCACCGCTCCCTCGGATCCGCATACACGATGCCTTCCGCCGACGGCACGAGCAGCGCGTATACGAGAAACTTGTCCCGTACGCCGGCTCCGGTCCAGTCGATCGGCATCCGGTCGCGCGCCGTCTTCACCAGCCACGTCCGTCCGTCCTTCACGGCGACATAGTCGATGAACAGCCGCGACTGCATCAGCTCGCCGTCCACCTCGATCTCGATCGGCACCCGATGCTTGCCCGAGACGACCTCATAGCCGCTTGCGGTCAGGAAACGCACCGTCTCGTCGCCGGGGTCCGGCTCCGATCCTTCGCCCAGCCGGTAGACGCGGCTGGCCGGCGGCTCATGGAGCCAGACGTAGAACCGGCGAAACAGCCAGACGGCAATCAGACCGCCGGCGGCGATCATGAGAAACCAGTCGGCCGCATTGTTCACATTCGCCGCCCCCTTCACGCAACAAGCATGCATGGAAATGCTTGCGCTATAGGTTCTCGCTTCGGGGCGGAAATTCCTTCCACAAATATAATTAATATAAACGGGAACGTTTGTTTGGTCCTAGTATACCAGAAATTTCGTGCAAACGGAAGACGCGGCTTGATCCTGCTTGCGCCCCCTTGAAAGCAAAAAGGTCAATCGATTGTTCAACCGATTGACCCCGCATGCTCTGCGCCATGGTCTTGGCGATGCCCGCGATCGACAACGATCTGCGACGGCCCCGCAACCATGGAATGGTCCATTTTCCCGCTTTCCTTCAATGGTCAAGCCCGCCGGAACGCCGCGTGCGCTTCCGCCACAAGCCGCGCGACCGCATCGGCTGATGCCTGGAAGCGCGCGTCCGCGCCCAGCCGCCAGTAAGCCAGAAACTCGATATTCCCTTCACCGCCCGTAATCGGCGAATACGTCAGCCCTTGCAAGCCGTATCCTTCGGCTTCCGCGAAGCCGCACACCCGGGCGATGACCTCCTCATGCACCGCCGGGTCGCGCACGACGCCGGACTTGCCGACGGCTTCGCGCCCCGCTTCGAACTGCGGCTTGATCAGCGCGACGACGCCCGCGCCGGGCGGAATCAGCTGCTTGAGCGTCGGCAGGATGAGCCTGAGCGAAATAAATGAAACATCGATCGCGGCAAAATCCGGCTGCGGGCCGCGCAAATCTTCCGGTTTCAGATAGCGGAAGTTCGTGCGCTCCATGACGCATACCCGGCTGTCCTGCCTGAGCGACCAGTCCAGCTGATTGTAGCCGACGTCGATGGCGTAGACATGGGCGGCGCCGTTCTTGAGCGCGCAGTCGGTAAATCCGCCGGTCGACGCCCCGATATCGAGCATGACGCGTCCTTCCATCGCGATGCCGAACGTTTCGATCGCCTTCTCCAGCTTCAGGCCGCCGCGGCTGACATACGGATGCGGCGCGCCCTTCACCGTGATCGCGGCCGTGCGCGGCACCTTGGCGCCGCTCTTCTCGATCCGTTCGCCGTCCGCGAGCACGAGCCCGGCCATGATCGCCGCCTTCGCTTTCTCCCTGCTCTCGAAAAACCCTTGCTCCACGAGGAGCACATCAATCCGTTCCTTGCCTTTGAGATCCTTGTCTGACATGTGATTCCCGTCCGCTTTCTCCGCGTCAGCTGCGGATGACGCTCGCGCGCCTGCCCGGCCGGGCCCGCAGCTGCTTCACTTCGCTCACGATCCGTTCGACGGTCAGTCCGATCTCCGCACGCTGCTCTTTGATCGAGCCGTGCTCGATGAACCGGTCCGGCACGCCGATCAGCCTGATCCGCATATGGTCGATGCCGCGCAGCGCACAGAATTCCAGCACCGCGCCGCCCAGTCCGCCGTGCACCGCGCCTTCCTCGAGCACGATGACGGGCAGCCCTTCACCGGCGAGAGCGAGCAGCATCGCTTCGTCGAGCGGCTTCAGGAACCGGGCGTTTACGACGCGCAGCTGCAAGCCGTCCCGCTTGAGTTGCTCCGCCGCCTCCATCGCCAGGCCGACCATCGGGCCGCAGGCGAGCACGACCGCGCTGTCACCCTCGCGTACCGTCTCCCATTCGCCGATCGGGATCGGCTGCGGGTCGGGATCGAGGCTCGCGCCGACCCCCGCGGCCCGCGGATAGCGGACCGCGATCGGGCCGCCGTCATAATCGACGGCCGTGCGAAGCATGCGCCTCAGTTCGTTCTCGTCCTTCGGCATCATGAGCACCATGTTCGGAATATGGCGCAGAAACGCGATGTCGAACACACCCTGATGCGTCTCGCCGTCCGGACCGACCAGTCCTGCCCGGTCAATGGCGAAAATCACATTCGCGTTGTGGCGGCAAATATCGTGCACGACTTGATCATACGCCCGCTGCAGGAACGTCGAATAGACGGCGAAAACCGGCTTCATCCCTTCCAGCGCGAGCGCGGCGCACATCGTCGCCGCGTGCTGCTCGGCAATGCCGACATCGAACATCCGGTCCGGGAACCGTTTCGCGAACTTCAGCAGCCCCGACCCGCCGGGCATCGCCGGCGTTACCGCAACGATGCGCGGATCGCGCTCCGCCAGTTCCACCAGCGCTTCCCCGAACACGTCCGTGTACGTCGGCGGGCCGACCGCCTTCAGCACCTGGCCGGATTCGATTTTGTATGGTGTGATGCCGTGCCATTTGTGCGAATCCGCTTCGGCCGGCTCGTACCCTTTCCCTTTCACGGTTAACACATGGACGAGCACCGGTCCCCCGACCGATCTCGCCTGCTGGAGCGCTTCGAGCAGCTTGCGGATGTCATGCCCGTCCACTGGACCGAGATACGTGTAGCCGAGCTCCTCGAACCACATGCCCGGCACAACCATATACTTCAGGCTGTCTTTCACCCGCTCGGCCGTCTTCGCCAGCTTCCCGCCGATCGCCGGAATCCGGTTCAGCAGCTGCTGCAGCTCTTCCTTGGCTTTCAAATAATGCCGGTCCGAGCGGATCCGGCCGAGATAATTGTGCAGCGCACCGACGTTCGGCGCGATTGACATCTCGTTGTCGTTCAGGATGACGATCAGATCTTTCTTCTCGTGGCCGATATGGTTCAGCGCCTCGAGCGCCATGCCGCCGGTCAGCGCGCCGTCGCCGATGATCGCGACAACCTGGTGGCTTTCGCCCTTCAGGTCGCGGGCGATCGCCATGCCCATGGCACCCGACAGCGACGTGCTGCTGTGTCCGGCTTCCCAGACGTCGTGCTCGCTCTCCGCGCGCTTCACGAAACCGCACAGGCCCTTGTACTGGCGCAGCGTATCGAACCGGTGCATCCGGCCGGTGATCATCTTGTGCACATACGCCTGATGGCCGACGTCGAAAATCAGCTTGTCCTTCGGGCTGTCGAAAACATAATGCAGCGCGAGCGTCAGCTCCACAACGCCGAGATTCGACGCCAGGTGGCCGCCGGTCACGGACAGCTTCTCGATCAGAAACTGCCGCACTTCCGCCGCCAGCTCGTCGAGCTGGTCGACCGGCAGCGCCTTCAGATCTTCCGGTCCCCGGATATGTTCGAGCAGCATGCGTAAACCTCGCTTTCGTCTGACAGAACAGCTCTCCGGCATGCCGGTTCAGCCGCCGGGCCGCGAGCCGGTCCGTCGAGCATCGATCGCCTTCCGGCCGTCAAATGCCCTTATCTGCAACGGAATCAGTTTTGCAAAATCATGTGCATGTAGGGCCATTATACCATAACCGGATCGGGCCGGCACCCGACGGAAGACCGGCCGGCCGTTTGTGCGGCAGGCGCCGCCTTCCTCAACGATCGCGGCTCATCAAATATTCGGCGATGCCGAGCAGCAGATCGGGCTTGCGCAGGCCGGCCTCAAGCAGCACCTCTTTCGCCTCGCGCGTCAGCCGCTCGACCTCTGCCCGGCTGGCATCGAGGCCGATCAGATACGGATAGGTAACTTTCTGCCGCCTCGCGTCGCTGTTCGTCTTCTTGCCGAGCACCCGCTCGTCGCCGACGACATCGAGAATGTCGTCCCGGATCTGGAACGCCAGGCCGATCCGCATGCCGAATCCCGCGAGCGCGTTGATCTGCGCGGAGTCGGCGCCGCCGGCCCGGCCGCCGGCCGTCAGCGAGAAGATGATCAAATCGCTTGTCTTGTGCAGGTGGATGTAGCGCAATTCGTCCAGCGACGTGACGCCCTGCTCGCCGAGCATGTCGGCCGCCTGACCGCCGACCATGCCGCTCACGCCGGCGAGCCTGGCCAGATCGGCCGAGATCGCCAGCGCTGCGCCCAAAGGCAGCTTGCCGGAGAGGCCGGCTTCCGCGATCAAGTGAAACGCGTGGGTAAGCAGCCCGTCTCCTGCGAGAATGGCCATCGCTTCCCCGAACACTTTGTGGTTCGTCGGTTTGCCGCGGCGGAAGTCGTCGTCATCCATCGCCGGCAGATCGTCGTGAATCAGCGAATAGGTGTGCACCAGTTCGACGGCGCAGGCGGCCGGCATCGCCGCCTCCGCCGCCGATTCGTCTCCCCTCACCGCTTCCGCGGCGGCGAGCACCAGCACCGGGCGGATGCGCTTTCCCCCGGCTTTCAGCGAATACAACATCGCTTCGCGCAGCCTGCCCGGCACATCCCATTCCGCGGGAATTGCGCTGTCCAGCGCCTGTTCGACCGTGCCGGCCAGCCGCGCGATATACGCCTCAACAGACATGTCGCTCATGAACTCCATTCAACCTAATCTCAACCGTATCTTCCCCCGAAGCGCGAAAAACACCGCGGCATCCGACCCTTATTCCTCGGGGGCGAACGGCTTGCGCTGCAGCCCCTGCTCCGTCTCGATCAGCATCTCGATCTTCCGTTCCACCTGCTCCAGCTTGCTGCCGCACAGCTGGGAGAGCCGCATGCCTTCCTGGAACAGCTCGATCGCCTGCTCGAGCGGCACATCGCCCGATTCCAGCTTCGCGACGATCGCCTCGAGCTGCTCCATCGCTTCCTCGAAGCTGACGGACGCCTCCTGCGGCGCGCCGCCGGATTCACCGCCTTGTTCGGGCATGCCGCCGCCCGTCCGCTCAAAGCTCGTTTCCGCCAAAACCGTCCTCTCCTCTCATGGACCAGATATGGCATTCCAACCTTCCGTCCGTCAGCCGCACGTTCACCATGTCGCCCGGCTGCACGTCCCGGATCGACCGGATCAGCCGCTCAGCCCGCTCGTCGTAGACGAGGCTGTACCCGCGCATCATCACCTTGAGCGGGCTGAGCGCGTCGAGCTGGCGCATCGACATCGCCAGACGCTGTGCGCTGTCCTTCACGGCCGCCCGCATGGCGGCCGCAAGCCGGCGCTCCGCCTCGCGCCGCCGGGCGGCGGCCATCTCCACCCGTCCGCCCGGATGCGCCGCGGCCAGGCGCGCCCGCACGCCGAGCAGCCGCTGCCGGCTCTGCTCGGCCCGGCGCCGCATCCGCTCGCGCAGCCGCTCGCTCGCCCGGTCGAGCCGCTCCGCGTGCGCGAGCAGGTAGCGGCGCGGATAGAGCAGCACCGGCGAGCGCCGGACGCGCGCGAGCCTTTGCCTGCGTGACTCGATGCAGGCCGACAGCGCGCCGCGCATGCGCCGCCTGAGATGCTCCAGCGTCTCCCGCAGCTCCGCGATGTGCGGCACCGCCAGCTCGGCCGCAGCCGTCGGCGTCGGGGCGCGCAGATCCGCCGCGAAATCGGCGATCGTGAAATCCGTCTCGTGCCCGACGGCGGAGATGACCGGGATGCGGGACGCCGCGATGGCGCGGGCGACGATCTCTTCGTTGAACGCCCACAGCTCCTCGAGCGAACCGCCGCCGCGCCCGACGATCAGGACGTCCGCCTCGCCGATCCGGTTGAGCAGCTCGATCGCCCGCACAATCGACGGCGCCGCGCCCTGCCCCTGGACGAGCACCGGGACGAGCGTCACCGCCGCCTGCGGATACCGGCGGCCCAGCGTCGTCAGAATGTCGCGGATGGCGGCGCCGGTCGGCGACGTGACGACGCCGATCGTCCGGGGCACCCGCGGCAGCGGCCGCTTGCGCGCCGGATCGAACAGCCCCTCGGCCTCCAGCTTCTTCTTCAGCTGCTCGAAAGCCAAGTACAGGGACCCAATCCCGTCCGGCTGCATCTGCGTCACATAAAATTGATAATTGCCGTCCCGCTCGTAGACCGAAACATTGCCGCGGGCGATCACCTTCGTCCCGTCGCGCGGCATGAAAGCGAGTTTCCGGTTATGGGCGGCGAACATGATGCACTTGATCCGGCTGCCCTCGTCCTTCAGCGTGAAATACATATGCCCGCTCGAATGGTGGGTGAAGTTCGAGATCTCCCCGCGCAGCCACACGTCGCCGAGCAGTTCGTCCGATTCCAGCTTCATCCGGATGTACCGGGTAATCTCCTGGATCGAAAAAATGCGCGCCTCTCCCACAGGATCACTCCCCCGGTTCCCGCGGCCGATCAACCGATTCCGTGAATCCGCTTCGCCGCGGTCAGCGTGTTGCGGAGCAGCATCGTGATCGTCATCGGTCCGACGCCGCCCGGCACCGGCGTAATCCAGCCGGCGACTTCCGACGCGCTCTCGAAATCGACGTCCCCGGCCAGCTTGCCGTCCGGAAGCCGGTTGACGCCGACGTCGAGGACGACGGCGCCGGGTTTCACATACCGGGCATCAATCGCCTTCGGCTTGCCGATCGCGACGACAAGGATGTCGGCTTGCCGTGCGATCTCCTCCAGATTCGCCGTGCGGGAATGGCAGATCGTCACCGTCGCGTGCTCGCGGAGCAGCAGCATGGCCGCCGGCTTGCCGACGATATTGCTGCGGCCGATGACGACCGCGTGCTTGCCGGCGATTTCAATGCCCGTCCGCTTGAGCAGTTCGATGCAGCCGGCCGGCGTGCAGGGAAGCAGACTGTCGTCGCCGATCATGAGATTTCCCGTGCTCACCGGATGGAACCCGTCAACGTCCTTGTCGACCCGGATCGCGTCGATGACGGCCTTCTCGTCGATATGCTTCGGCAGCGGAAGCTGCACGAGGATGCCGTGGATGGCCGGATCGCCGTTCAGCCGTTCGATCAGCGCAAGCAAATCGTCCTGCGGCGTCTCCGCCGGCAGCCGGTGCACCTCCGAATGAAACCCCATCGCCTGACACGCTTTCTCCTTGTTGCCGACGTACACCTTCGACGCCGGATCGTCGCCGACGAGGACAACCGCCAGCCCCGGCACGATGCCGCGCGCTTTGAGCGCCTCCGTCTCCGCGCGAATCTCCTCCCGAATCGCGCTTGCAATCTGCTTCCCGTCAATGATGGATGCCGCCATGCTCCCACTCCCTTTTCAAATTGGACGGTTCTGCTTCAATGTGTCGAGCTCGTCAAGGACCCGGCCAAGCACACCGTTGACGAACTTGCCCGAATCCTCGGTCCCGAAATGTTTCGCCAGCTCGATCGCCTCGTTCACCGCCGCCTTGGGCGGAACATCGTCCCGCCAGACGATCTCGTAGGCGGCCAGCCGCAGAATCTGCCGGTCGACGCGGGACAGCCTGTCCATCTGCCATCCGGTCAAATATTGCTGCAGCATTCCGTCGATCGCGGATCTTGCGCCGGTCACGCCTTCGACCAGCTCCAATGCCCGCGGCACCGCCTGCCGGAGAGCGGACCGCTCCGCGCCGAGCTCGCTGTCCTCCTGCGACGCTTCTTCCGCGATCATCGCAACCGCGTCCGCGGCGGTCACGTTGTTCATTTCCATCTGGTACAACGCCTGAACGGCGATCTCGCGCGCCAATCTTCGTCTCATACTGCCTCCCGATTGCTAACGGCCCGGCCTTGGAACCCGCGCCGAATCCTTGACTTTAACGAAAAAAACCTATGATTTCCTCCCTGCACCGAACGTAAGGCTGCCACCTCCGGCGCACGGAGGAAATCACAGGGTCTATCGGAACCAGCGCCACCTGTCGCCCAGCCATTCGGTCAGCCGATCCCAGGGAATCGCCGGTCCGGTCCGCTCGTCTTTCATTCTGCCTATGTAATACCCGATCCAAACGAGCAGCGCGAAAAACAGCATATCCCAGAAGCCCGCGATCAGATAAATGATGCCGAAAAACACGCCGGCCAGAACGCCGGCTGCCCGTCCCCCGTGCGTCGTCAGGAGATCCCTCCAGAACATGGCAGACTCCCCCTCTTATTCCACGCGGTTCTTGAACGTCTGGGTCCGCACGATGTTCGCGACAAAGACGGCAACATTCGCCACGGGAATTCCGGTAATTTCCTCAACGTAATCCTTGACGGACCGCTGGATTTCCTCCGACAGCGACGGAATGGGACTGTCGCCGTCCACGACGGCGCGGATCGAAATGTCGATGCCGGCGTCGGTGACCCGGATGCGCGCGCGCAAATCCTGTACGCCGCGCTGGCGGGATGCCGCCTTGAGCGCCAGATTCTCGACGGTCTCGAGCGAAATGCGGATGTCTCCGAAGTCGGTCCGCTGATCGATCGACGGCGCGGCGCCTCCCCCGCGGCGAAGCGCAATATAGAGGAAGCGAAGGCTGATCAGCAGCGAGACGGCGGAGACGATGATGACGGCCGTGCGGACGCCCCATCCGTCATACAGCGAGCGGACCGACGCGATCACATCCGAACTTTCGATGATGCCGGAAGCGGCGCCGAGCGCGGCGAACGAAGCCGCGAGGATGATCAGACTGTAGATGAACAGAAGCAGCTTGTCCAATACTCTGGCCAATTCGTCATCTCTCCCCATAATTAAAATCCCCCCGACGGGCGGCATGCCGTCCACGAGGGGAAAACCCGTGTAAAGCCGTTACTTCACCCGGTGTGTCTCTTCATCCTCCGTCTTCTCGGCCGACTTGAAATGCACGTCATGGATGTGCACGTTCACCTCGACGACCGACAGGCCGGTCATCGTCTCGATCGACCGCTTCACGCTGCGCTGGATTTCGGAGGCGACTTCCGGAATCCGGTAACCGTATTCGACGACGATCGAGACATCGACCGCGGCTTCCTTCTGACCGACTTCGACCTTGACGCCCTTCGCCAGATTCTTCCGGCCGAGCAGCTCGGCGATGCCGCCGGCGATGCCGCCGCTCATGCCCGCAACGCCGCTGACTTCCACCGTCGCGAGTCCCGCGATCACCCCGATGACCTCCGGCGCGATCTGGATCGTGCCGATCTCCGTGCGTTCGAATTCGGCAGCTTCCGCAATGCTTTCCATGCTGCACCTCCCGCTTCATGCTCTGACGCTTCCGGATATCCGGCACTGTGTATGCCGGATTTGCCGGAAACGTGTATTCAAGGGCTTATCCGCGTTTATTTCTATACTATAACATTCGGCGGGAATTATGACAAACCCGCTTCGTCCGCGAACAAATCGTGCTCTTCGAGGAACTTGATATCGAAGTCGCCGCGGACAAACACCGGATGGTTCAGCACCCTGAGATGGAACGGGATCGTCGTCTTGATGCCGTCGACCGCGAACTCGGCCAGCGCGCGCTTCATGCGCGCAATCGCCTCCTCGCGCGTCGGCGCCCAGACGATCAGCTTGGCGATCATCGAGTCATAGTGGGGCGAGATGACCAGCCCCGGATACGCGCTGCTGTCGACGCGCACGCCGATGCCGCCCGGCGGCAGATAGAACTGCAGCGTGCCCGGAGACGGCATGAAGCCCCGTTCCGGATCTTCCGCATTGATGCGGCATTCGATCGCCCATCCGTCGATCGAAAGATCCTCCTGCGTGAACGAGAGCGGATGACCTTCCGCGACGCGGATCATTTCGCGGATCAGGTCGACGCCCGTGATCATCTCCGTCACCGGATGCTCGACCTGGATGCGGGTGTTCATCTCCATGAAATAGAACTGCCCGTCCGGTCCGAGGAGAAACTCGAGCGTACCGGCCCCGACATAGCCGACCGCCTTCGCGGCGCGCACGGCCGCCTGGCCCATCCGCTCCCGGAGCTCCGGCGTCAGCACCGGGCACGGCGCTTCTTCGATCAGCTTCTGCCGGCGGCGCTGCACGGAGCAGTCGCGCTCGAACAGATGGACGACATTGCCGTATTTGTCGGCCATGACCTGGATCTCGACGTGCTTCATGCCCGTCAAATATTTCTCGATGTAGACGCCGCCGTTGCCGAACGCCTTCTCGGCCTCCTGGCGCGCGGTCTCGATCCCGGCGATCAGCGCTTCCTCGTCTTCCGCGATGCGGATGCCGCGGCCGCCGCCGCCGGCCGTCGCCTTGATGATGACCGGATAGCCGATCTCGCGGGCGATGCGGACCGCTTCGTCCACGTCGCTCACCAGCCCGTCGGAGCCGGGAATGACCGGCACATCCGCTTCCTTCATCGTCTGCTTTGCCGCCGATTTGTCGCCCATGCGGGCGATCGCTTCGGCCGGCGGGCCGATGAAGGTGATATTGCAGGACTCGACGATTTCCGCGAAATCCGCGTTCTCGGACAGGAAACCGTAGCCCGGATGGATTGCGTCGCACCCGGTCAGCGTCGCGACGCTCATGATGTTCGCGAAGTTCAGGTAGCTGTCCTTGAGCGGCGTCGGCCCGATGCAGTACGCTTCGTCCGCCAGCCGCACGTGGAGCGCGTCGCGGTCCGCCTCCGAATAGACGGCGACCGTGCCGATGCCGAGCTCGCGGCAGGCGCGAATGATCCGGACGGCGATCTCGCCGCGGTTGGCGATCAAAATTTTATCAAAGCTCAATCGTTGTTACCCCTTTCGACGATGCGTAAGCCGCCGCCGGCATCACTCCGGCTTCACGAGGAACAGCGGCTGTCCGTATTCGACCAGCTGCCCGTTCTCGACGAGCACCTCGACAATCTCGCCCCGCACTTCGGCTTCGAGCGGATTCATCAGCTTCATCGCCTCGAGGATGCAGACAACGGTCTTCTCCGTGACGCGGTCGCCCACATTGACGAACGGCGGCGCATCCGGCGAAGGCGCGCGATAGAACGTGCCGACCATCGGGGATACGATCTGGTGCAGATTGCCCGCCCGGTCCGGAGCTTTGGCCGGTTCGGCGGGTGCGGCGGCTTCGGGAGCCGGCGCGGAAACGGCGGCCGCCGGGGCAGCCGGTGTATGCGCAGGTACGGCTTGCGGCGCCGGAACATAGGCGACCTCGGCCTTGCCCGGCTTGCGGATGACCAGGCGCGAGCCTTCGTTTTCGACCTCCAGTTCCTGCACCGAAGTCGAATCGACCAGTTTGATCAATTCTTTGATCTCACTGAGTTTGAACATGAGCGCGTTTCACTCCTTAAGCGTCTGTACGCGGATGCGGCTGGCCGGTCCGCGCACCGGTTCCTTCACTGAACGTAAGTATTATAGCACAAACCTGAAGGAACTCGTACAATCTTTTTCCTGCCCTGCTATCCGTCCAAGAAAAAAGCCGGAGACGCGCTCCGGCGGCCGTCCGGCCACACCCCGGCGGGCATGCCCCGTCAGGGCACATATTGCACCGACACCCGGTCGGCCGACACATCCATCGTCTTCATGACGAGGTCGACGATGTCGACCGCATCCTTCGTCTCCAGCTTCTCGCTCTGGACGACGACCTTGTACCGGTCGTTCTCCTCCGTTACGACGACGTTCGGGAAGCGGGACTGCAGTTCCTCCTCGATGCCGGTCAATTTCTCCTCCTTCTCCTCCAGACGGCTGAGCTGCTCCATCGCCGCCGACGATTCGCCCGGATCCAGGCTCGTGTCCGAGATGATGCCGTACAGCCGTTCCGCCTCTTCCGCAAGCGCTTCGGTGCGCGCGTATTGCAGTTTCGCAATGTAATCGCCGCCCGACGAGTCGATGCCCTGCGCTTCAAGCTGGCGGAGCACTTCGGCTTCCTCCTCCGTCAGACCGTCCGAACCGTCCGCCGCCCATTCGCTCCCCGGCTCCACCTCGTCGACGACGATGCCGTGATCGTCCGCCGCCGTATGCCGGCCGTCGGGCGAACCCGTGTCAAGATCTTCGGTGAACAAATAATAAGCCGACAGCACGACCATCAGGCTCAACATCGATACCAGCCAAATCGTCTGCCTTCTCGTGTTCATGATTCCTTATCCTCCCCCGTGAATGCATGGTATTCAACCCGTCTTCCGCGGCACGACCGAGATGCGGCCGACCGGCACGCCGGTGCCTTTCTGCACGGCGTCCATGATCAGCGCGCGGACCGTCTTGTTCTCCGCGCCCTTGGCGACGACGAGGATGCCGCGGATTTTCGGCTGGATCCGCTTGACGACGACCGGCGTCTGATCGCCCGACACTTCGTAGAGGACGACCGAGCCGTCCTGCGTGATCTGCGTGATGTGCCGGGTTCCGCCCTGCCCGTCCGTCTCGTCGGTCTGCTGCCGCGTTATCCGGCCGTTCTTCTCGTACACGATCTCTTCCGTCGAATCCACGGTGACGAGCACATCGACCGTGCCGACGCCCACGATTTTCTCCAGCATCTCCTTGAGCCTCGCCTCAATCGGCTGCTCGATCGCTTCGAACGGCGATGCGGCCGCCGGCTCGCGGCTCAGGAATACCTCTTCGCCCTCCGGGGGCGGACCGGCTGCGCCTTCATTCGGCTCGACGCCGCGCAGCGAGATGAACGAATTGACGAGCAGAAGCGCCGCCCCCAGACCGCCGATGAGCAGCAGCCAGCGCAGCGATCGGGCGCGTTTCTCCCCGTCCGGCCCTCCGCCGACAATCCGTTCAAGCCCATCCAGCCATTTCGCCACCCGGAATCCCTCCCGCTAAGCTTCCTGCCGGCCGCCTCAGGCCGGCATCCACACCGTTATCCGTTCCGGCTCCACCCCCCAACCTTGGTGAACGACCGCCTTGATGACGGCGGCCGCTTCGGCGGGCGCCGCCTTGAGCCCCTCCGGCGCCCGACCGGCCTCGCCGGTCTCGCCGGCCTCCGAACCGAATGCGGAGACGGCGCCTTCTGCGCCGATGCTGACGCGCACGGCGTCCACCGGATCGACGGGCTCGATCGGCCCGATCCGGATTTCTCCGCCGGTTCGATCCCCGTCTTCGCCGTCCGCTTCATCCGCGGCCGACCCCTTTTCTTCCGCCGCAGCCTGTTCCGTCTCACGCCCGGCCTCCAGCACGACCATGACCGACACGATCTCGGCGCCGCCTGCGCCGTTTGCGATCTCGGCCTTGACTTCCCGCGCCTTCGGGCCGTTCAGCCGGTTCACCGCCTCGCGGATCGATGTCTCGAGCGCCTGCTCCGCAAGCCGGGCCGTCTGCCGATCCTGCCGGTCGCGCAGCGCATCGGCTTCGCGCCGGATCTCATCCAGTCCCGGCATCCGTGTCGACGCGCCCGCCGATTCGATCCATCCGGCAAAGCCCCGGCCGAGCAGCCGCTCCGGATCTTCCTGGAACAGTTTCAGCAGCGGGCCGAGCATCGCCGTCAGGACGATGAGGCCGAGCGCAAGCCTCGTGTACCGCTCGTACGCCTTGCCGGGCACGAGCAGGTCGACGATCGCGGCGAGGAGGAGGACGGCGAGAATCTGCTTCAGCCAATCGCTCAGCCATGCCATCATGCGGCATGCCTCCCCTCGGATTCAGCACTCCGATTCACCGGATCATGAGCGCCGCGTTGCCCGCGGCCAGCATGATCGTGACGGCGAGGAAGAACATCATGCCGACCGCGGCCACGGCGGCGAACACGTACACCATCGTCTTGCCGATCGTCTCGAGGCAGGTCACGATCGGACTTGATCCGAGCGGCTGCAGCACGGCCGCCGACAGCCGGTAGATGACGGCCAGCGCGATGATCTTCACCGCCGGGAACAGGCACAGAAACAGCAGAATGACGACGCCCGCGATGCCGATCGCATTCTTGACGATGACCGAAGCGCTGAGCACGGTGTCGGCGGCGTCGGAGAACATCCGGCCGACGACCGGCACGAAGTTGCCGGTGATGAACTTGGCGGTGCGGAGCGCCACGCCGTCCGTGACCGATCCGGTCGCGCCCTGCACCGTGATGACGCCGAGAAAGACGGTGAACAGCGCGCCCATGGTGCCGACGCCGATCGAGCGGAGCAGATCCGCCAGCTGGGTCGCCTTGAACCGTTCCGACAGCGAACTGGCGATGTGCAGCACCGCCGAGAAGAACAACAGCGGGAACACGACCGTGTGGATCAAGGCGCCGACCGCGTAGATCATGAACACGATGAGCGGATGCATCACCGTCACGGTGACGACATTGCCCATGGAAGCGAGCAGTGTAAGCAGCAGCGGCACCATCGCCATCATGAACTGGACCATCCCGCCGATCGCGTCCCTGGCGTAGCCGATCGCCGCATTGAAGCTGTTCGCCGCCAGCACGAGCAGCACCATGTAGGCGACGGCGTAGGCGGCCTTGCTGACCGCGCCGCGCTCGAACGCGGACTGGACGGTCTCGAGAATCATGCAGAAGACGGTCAGCAGCACGATCGTGCCGATCAGCCTCCCGCTGTAGATCACCTCATGCAGCAGATAGCGGATGATTCCGGTCAGCGCGGCGCCGATGTCGAGCTTTTTGCCGCCCGGCATGATGAGGTCCATGAAGCCCGGCACTTCGCGATCCGGAAAAAATCCGCCGTATTCGCGCATCAGTTCGGTCCAGTACGCTTCGATCGCGCCGGTGTCGATCGCCTCGAGCTGCTCCTCCGTCAGCCGGCGCGACAGTCCGCCGTCCGTCCGGTCCGCGTCCGTCTCCGCGCCGTCCCCGTAAGACGAAGACGGCAGGCTGGCGGGAGGCGGCTGGCCCGACGCCGCGGCTCCCGCCGGTTCCGCGCCGGCCGCAAGGAGGAGCCAGAGGACCGGCATCGCAAGCAGCAGCAGCCGCAAGCGCCTTACCCCCCTTCGGGCAGCATCCCGATGACCGTCTCGATGATGACGCCGATGATGGGGATGGCCAGGACGAGGATGAACACCCGTCCCGCGACCTCGATCTTCGACGCCACGCTTTCCTGGCCTGCGTCCCGCACGATCTGGGCGCCGAATTCGGCGATATAGGCGATGCCGATGATCTTCAGTACCGTCTCGAGATAGATGCCCGGGATGCCCGAACGGTCAGCCAGCCGCTGCAGCATGGCGATGACCTCCTCGATCCTGCCCGCCAGCGCGAGAAAAACGTACAGTCCGGTGAACGCCGCGAGGAGGAAAGCGAACAGCGGTTTCTGCTCCCGGATGACCAGAATGAGCACCGCCGCAACCAGACCGAGCCCGACCAATTGGATGATGTCCACGCGCGTTCACCCGTCCCATGCGTCCTTGCCGGCTGCCGGAACTACTGAAAGAGAAAGATCGCCTTGATCTCCCGGAAAAGATCGTTCAGCAGCCGGACGACCATAAAAAGCACGACCACGAATCCGATCAGGGTTACCCAATGCGCCATGTCTTCCTTGCCCATCTGCTTGAGCACCGTATGAATCATCGCGATGATGATGCCGATGCCCGCGATCTGGAAAATGGCGCTGACGTCGATACTCATTGCCCGGCCTCCCGCTACAACATGAGAATGACGACAAGCAGCGCAGCCATGAAACCAAGGCTTCTCCACATCTTGCCGTAGCGGGCCTGCTCGTCCCGCGCACCGGCTTCTTCGGCCTGCAGCAGCGCGGCCGCCAGCCGCAGATGCCGAATCTGGTCCTCCCGGTCGCTGATGCCGAGCGCGTCGCCGAGCCGGATGACCGCCGACCGCTCCGGCTCGCGCATCGCGGTAAGGGACCAGCCTTCGTCGACCGCCGCGCGCAGCGCGTCGCGGACGGCGGCGCCGCCTTCGCGCAGCCGCTCCGCCGTGCGGCGGAAAAGCGCGGCGACCGGTCCCGCCGCGCCCGCCGCGGCGCGCTCGAGCGCTTCCGGCAGCGGCGTGTGGCCGAATCCGATCTCGGTCTCCAGCCGCTGCAACACGTGGAGCAGCTGGCGGATCTGCGCCGTGCGGTCCGCGTACCGGGCGGCCTGGCGGAAGCCGATCAGCGTGCCGGACAGCAGCACGAGAATGGCGCCGGCCAGCTTCAGCATGCTCCAGCGCCTCCCGCAAGCCCGGTCGGCTCGCGCGCCGCCGGAATCGGCCGCACAACGCGGAACGCGGTTGCGGCGCCCCGGCGCCGCAGCTCGACGACGGCCGCGAAGGTTCCCTCGTCGATGAGCCCGCGGATCGCCGTCCGGCCGCGCGCGTCTTGCAGATCGCTCGCATGCGCCGTCGCGATGACCGGCACGCCGGCGTGCGCCGCCTCGCGGATCGCTTCGGCGTCCTCCGGCCGCCCGATCTCATCGGCGGCCAGCAGTTCGGGCGACATCGAACGAAGCAGCATCATCATCCCCTCCGCCTTCGGACAGGCGTCCAGCACGTCGGTGCGCGGCCCGACGTCGAACACCGGCACGCCCCGGACGCACGCGGCGATCTCGGACCGCTCGTCGACGACGCCGACCTTGCGCGCCGGCCAGTCCCGCGCCTCCGGCATCGGCCAGCTGCCATAGCTGACGGACCGGATGATGTCGCGCAGCATCGTCGTCTTCCCTTGCTGCGGCGGCGCGACGATGAGCGTCGACATCAGGCTGCGGCGCGCGCGGTCGGCGATGTGCGGCAGGAGCCTTGCGGCGGCGCCGCGGACGTCGCGGGCGACGCGGATGTTGAACGCGCCGATGTCGCGCAGCCCCTTGACGGAGCCGCCTTCCAGCACCGTTCTTCCCGCCAGGCCGATCCGGTGGCCGCCGGGCACCGTGACATACCCGCGGCGCAGCTCTTCCTCCATCGCGTAGAGCGAATGGTTGGTAATCCGCTCGAGCAGGCGGGCGCACAGCTCCGCGGTCGGCCGGTAGCCGGCCGCCGGGTCGTCGGAGACCGTTCCGGCCGCCGTTACGAATGCGAAGCCTCCGGCATGGCCGATCTCGAGCGGCCTGCTCTGCCGGATGCGGATCTCTTCCAGCCCGCCCAGAACGGATGCGGGCAGGGAGCGGATCAGCGACGCCAGCTCCGCGGGCAGAAGATTCAGCAAGCCGTCGAGCATCTTACTCCCCCCTTGAGGGCCGCTTGCCGCTGCGGTACTTGTCTCATCTATATGCCGCCGGAATCGCGGATTATGCCAGGCAAGTCCGGAATGTCGGACGAGATGCTATTTTTTGAGAATGCCGATCAGGAGACAGGTGACGCCGGCCGTGATCCACACCAGCTTCGTCGGCGACAGCTTGTCCGCCAGGCCGGAGAGCCCGACCGCCGTCGTCGTCAGCAGGACGATCGGCCCGACAAACGCCAGCGACGAGTTGACGACGAGCGCCTTGTCCACCTGGTTGAGCCTGAGCATGAGCAGCGCGGCGAGCATCTCGATGCTGCCTGACAGGAGCCGGAGCGTCGCCATCGCCAGCACGAATTTGTTGATCATGTGGCCCACCTCCGTTGGACCGTGCCGTAAAAGGCCGGTCCCTACACTGTATGCGGGCTCGTCCCGCCGCATGCCGGGCACCTGCCCGCGCGGGGATGCATATATTGCTTGCAAGATTGGCAATAGCCCATAACTTGAAGGCAAGGAGAATCGGAGGATGAAACTTACCCCGCGAGGGGCGTGGTCCCCCCATCTGCTCGATCCGGTCGGCGAACGCTCGGGGCTCCGGGCCGACGTTGCGGACGGGCTCATCAACAGACGTTCGGGCGGCAAGACGATGGTGATCGACAAGGGCATCGGCTGGCACGCTTACTGCGACATGATCGACGCAGCCGGCGCCTACATCGACATCATCAAGTTTGCGTTCGGCACTTCCGTGCTCTACCCGACCGGTCTGCTGCTCCGGAAGATCGGATATGCCCGGCGGAACGGCATCACCGTCATGCCCGGCGGAACCCTGCTGGAGACGGCGGTCCGCCAGAACGCCGTATCGGCGTTCTTCGACGCGGTCTGCGCCCTCGGCTTCGACGGCATCGAAGTATCGGAAGGCACGGTCGAGCTCGGCCGCAGGGAACGGACGGCGCTCATCCGCGAAGGCCGGGCCCGCGGGTTGACCGTTTTTGCGGAGTTCGGCAAAAAGGAGGCGGGTTCGTCGATCGATCCGTACGAGCTCCTGGTCACGGCCGAGGCCGACTGGGACGCGGGGGCTGCCCTGGTGACGATCGAAGCCCGGGAATCCGGCACGGTCGGCATGTTCGACGGCGACGGACGTCCGGATCCGGCCGTGTTCGAACAAATCGTCAAGTTGATCCCGGACACGGATCGGCTCATGTGGGAAGCGCCGAGGAAGGAACAGCAGGTGTTTCTCATCCGCGCGGCCGGGCCGAATGTCCATCTCGGCAACATCGCGCCCGGGGATGTGCTGACGCTGGAAGCGATGCGGAGGGGGCTGCGGAACGATACGTTCATGATGCAGAGGGAACAGGCGGTTTGCGATTATGTAATCTAATCGAACAGCGCGCGATGCCCGCCGTGCTTGTGCCGGGATGGCCGGCTCCCCGGGGCCGTGCCGCCGGCCGTGCGCGGCCCCGGTCCGGTTCACGCGCCGGGACGCGGCGTTCGTCACCGTGCCTCGGCGGGCTTTCGCGCTGTTCAGGTTCACGGATGTGATGTGCAGCCGTTCGGGTGCCGGATACGGCCAGCGGCTCGCCACTAAGCGCTGCGCGGGACGTTGGCCGGCCGAGTGCAGAGTGCCGGAGGCATGCCGATGCCGGCTTGGACATAGAATGGAACGAAGCCGCCGCAATCAGGCCGAAACGGCCGGTGCCATTCTTCCGGAAGACACGTCCGTTTTGCGGCGATAGACAAGCCGTATGGCCAGCGTGAACCGTGCAAGGGTTGGGCCGTCGGAGAAAACCAGGCGGCTTCGGGAGAGAACGCCCGTGACCGGAGAAATCATCCTCGTCGCCCTGATCATCGTCGGCATCGTCGGCAGAAGTCCGATCATCTCGACGGCCGCCTGCATGCTGCTCATCATCAAGCTTGTCCATCTGGACCGTTACCTCCCGCTGCTCGAGCGGCGCGGGCTCGAACTCGGCCTATTGTGTCTCACGTTCAGCGTGCTCGTGCCGTTCGCGACGGGACGCATTCAATGGAAGGAGATTCTCGCCGCCTTCTCGTCCTGGCCGGGATGGCTCGCGCTGCTCGGCGGCGCCCTCGCCACCTATGTCAACGGCAAGGGGCTGGAGATGCTCCGGTTCGATCCGCAGCTCATCGTCGGCATGGTCATCGGCTCGATCCTCGGCATCGTCTTCCTGCGCGGCATCCCGGTCGGCCCGCTCATGGCGGCTGGCATTACCGTCATTTTGTACAAGCTGCTCACGTTCATCGCGGACAGGGTGACGTAATATAAGCGAAAAAGAAAAACCGCCCGCTTCGGAAAAGCGGACGGTTGGCCGGAATGCGGTGTATTTCACCTCAGCCCCGCCAGGCGGATGCGTCTGCCGCAGCCGGCTCGGCGGCTTTCGATCAGCGGCGAACCTGCGGGCCGCCGACAAACGCTTGCTCGTTCGTGTCCAGACCGTAGGCGGTGTGCAGCGCCCGGACGACATCGTTCAGCGGCTCCGCGTCGATGACGCAGGATACTTTGATCTCGGACGTGCTCACCATTTTGATGTTGACGCCGAGGCCGCTGATCGTCTGGAACATCTGCGCCGCGACGCCGGGATTCGAAACCATGCCCGCGCCGACGATCGACACCTTCACGAGGCCGCTCTCGCTCGTCGCTTCGCGGTAGGGCACCGCGCCCCGCACCTCTTCGATGACGCGCATCGCCGCGTCAACGACATCGCCGGAGACGGTGAACGAGAAATCGGCTTTGCCGTCCTGCACGCCGCTCTGCACGATAATGTCGACATCGATGCCGGCGTCGGCGAGGGCGCCGAACACTTTCGCCAGCACGCCCGGCACGTCCTCCACACCCATGATGCTGATGCGGGCAACATTTTTGTCATAGGCGATGCCGCGGACGACAATGCCTTGTTCCATCGCTGCTTCCTCCTTCACTTGCGTACCTTCGCGGTCCGTGAAGCTCGAGCGGACGACGAGCGTCACGTTGTACTGCTTCGCGTATTCGACGGCGCGCGGATGGAGCACCGCGGCGCCGAGATGGGCGAGCTCCAGCATTTCGTCGTAGGTGATGGCGTCCAGCTTGCGGGCGTTGCGGACAACCCGCGGGTCGGTCGAGTATACGCCGTCGACGTCCGTGTAGATCTCGCACAGATCGGCATTCAGGGCGGCGGCCAGCGCAACGGCCGTCGTGTCCGAGCCGCCGCGGCCGAGCGTCGTGATCTCGCCCGCTTCCGTCACGCCCTGGAAGCCGGCCACGATGACGATGCGGCCTTCCTTCAGTCCGGCATGGACCCGATCCGGCGCAATGTCAGCGATCTTCGCCCTGCCGTGAACGGGCTCCGTCGTGATGCCGGCCTGCCAGCCGGTCAGCGACATCGCTTCGCCGCCCATCGCCCGGATCGTCATGGCGAGCAAAGCGATCGACACTTGTTCCCCGGTCGTCAGCAGCATATCCATCTCGCGCGCCGGCGGGTTCGGATTAAGCTGCTTCGACAGGTCGATCAGGTCGTCCGTCGTATCCCCCATGGCCGACACGACGACGACGATGTCGTGCCCCTCACGCTGCCGCGCCAGGATGCGCCCGGCGACGTGCCGCATCCGATCCGGCGTGCCGACCGAGCTGCCGCCGAATTTCATTACGATCAACGACAATGCTGTCTCACTCCTATCCGAATCAATCACATACAGGTCAATATTATAGCATCAAGACAGATGTCCGGTATAGAAAATTTCACACCTTGCCGCGCCGGCTGCATGAGAAAGCCGTCCGGCGTTCCGGACGGCCATGCTTCCGCACATCAGGCGCGGGAAATGTATTTGCCTTCGCGGGTGTCGATCAGGAGCACGTCGCCTTCGTTGATGAACAGCGGCACCTGAACGTTCAATCCGGTTTCCAGCTTCGCGTTCTTCGTCGCACCCGTCGCCGTGTTGCCGCGGATGCCGGGCTCCGTCTCGACGACTTTGAGCTCGACGCTGTTCGGCAGGTTGATGCCGATGATTTCGCCCTGATAGCTGACGATGTGGACGTTCATGTTCTCTTTCAGGAAGTTGATCTCCCATTCAAGCTGCTTCTTGTCCAGCGTGAACTGGTCGAACGTCTCGTTGTCCATGAACGTGTATTCGTTGCCGGAGTTGTACAGGTATTGAACCTCGCGGTTTTCGATCTGCGCCCGGTTCACGTTCTCGCCCGCGCGGAACGTTTTCTCGACGATGTTGCCGTTGCGCAGATTTTTCAGTTTCGAACGGACGAACGCCGCGCCTTTGCCCGGTTTCACGTGCTGGAATTCGAGAACGGAGAAAATTTCACCGTCCACTTCAATCGTAAGACCGGTTCTGAAATCGTTGACTGAAATCACTTTTTCTCTTCCTCCCTGCATCATTGGAGCCGGCGCTGCCGGCCCGCCTTGCCTTGGCCTACCCCGTCGCGAAGAACGCTTTCGGGGATGAAGTTAACACGCGGATCCCGGTATCCGTGACGACGACGTCGTCTTCGATCCGTACGCCGCCGAATCCCGGTATGTAGATGCCGGGCTCGACGGTCACGACCATGCCGGGCACAAGCACCGCATCGCTGCGCTGCGACAGCCTGGGCGCCTCATGGATCTCCAGACCGATGCCGTGACCCGTGCCGTGTCCGAAAAACTCACCATAACCATACCTTGCGATGATGTCCCTCGTCAAGGCGTCCGCCTCTCGCCCCGTCATGCCGGGCTTCAAGTTCGCCAGGGCATGTTCCTGCGCCTCGAGCACGATGGCGTAAATCTCCCGATGGCGGTCGGTCGGCTCGCCGACGACGATCGTGCGCGTCAGATCGGAGCAGTAACCCTGATAGTACGCGCCGAAATCGAACGTCACGAACTCGCCCGGCTGCAGCTTGCGGCCGCTCGCGACGCCGTGCGGCATCGCCGACCGCTCGCCGGACGCGACGATCGTGTCGAATGACGGACCGGTCGCGCCGTTCTTGCGCATGAACGACTCCAGTTCGGCCGCAAGATCCAGTTCCGTCACGCCAGGACGGACGAAATGGAGAATATGCGCGTATGCCGCGTCCGCGAGCTTGGCCGCCTCCTGGATGACGGCGATCTCGTCCGCATCCTTCTTCACCCGGAGTCTCTCGGCCATTCCGTCGACGGGCACAAGCTCCACGGGCGAGAGCGCCTTCGACCAGGCGGACCAGTCAGCGTACGACACATGCCGCTCCTCGAAGCCGAGCTTCTTCACGCCCGCTTCGGCGAGCAGCGCCCCCACGGTGTCCATCATGTCCGGCGCATGCTCCACGACCGTATAGTCCGGCGCCTGCGCCGGAGCTTGCGTCATGTATCGGAAGTCCGTCAGCAGGTATTGGCCGCGGGGCGTGAACAGCAACGCGCCCGCCGTGCCCGTGAAGCCGCTCAGGTAACGGCGGTTGACATCCGAAGAAACAAGCATCGCCTCAAGGCCGGCCGCCTCGAGTTCGGCGCGAAGCGCCTGAATCCGGCTCTCCGTCTTCATTAACGTCACGCTCCCTTGCCGTCCGATCCGGCCCGCGCTTCGATCGCCCGGGCCAGCGCCTTCAGCCCGAGCTCGTAGCCGAGGGCGCCGAAACCGGCGATCTGGCCGACGGCGATCGGCGCGATCACCGACACATGCCGGAACGGTTCGCGCTTGTGAATGTTCGACAGATGCACTTCCACCACCGGCAGCGCGACGGCGCTGAGCGCGTCGCGCAGCGCATAGCTGTAGTGGGTCAGCGCACCGGGATTGATCAGGATGCCGTCCACCCGGCCGAACGCCTCATGGATGCGGTCGATCAGGGCGCCTTCGTGGTTCGACTGGAAGCATTCGATCTCGACGCCGAGCCTTCCCGCGGCCTCGCGCAGCGACGCTTCGATCGACTCCAGCGTAACCGTTCCGTATATGCCGGGTTCCCTGACGCCGAGCATGTTCAGGTTCGGTCCGTTCAGCACCAGCACTTTGGGCATGTTGCACCTCTCGCTTACAAATACGCACAGATACATGATATTTTATCACAGTTTGGATACTTTTGAGAAGCGGTCCGCATCGCCGGCAACGCCGGGCACGGCGCGAAGGCCCGGGCGGCTTGCCCGGGCCTTCGGCCGGCCTGTGCGATGGAAAGCCCGGGCCGAACGCCCGGGCTTCCCGGTTCACCCCGCTTTCGCGGGTTCGCCTTGCGCCGAATCATGAAACTCGAACGCGATCGAATAGCCGATGAACAAGCCCCACAGCATATGGATGCTCCACTCCGTCCAGATCGTGGTCCAGCCGATCCGGTTCAGCGGCTCCATCATCCCGGACATCGGCCCGATCGCCGCAAATATGGCGGCCCACCAGGCCGTGCCGTAGAGGATGCCCGCCCACGGTCCGCGGAAGCGGATGAACGCCGCCCGATACAGAAGCGCCGCGACGATGGAGAACAGGATGAACGACGCGATGCCCGCCGCGTGTCCGATCGGCGAAACCAGGAATTTCCGCAGAAAGAACGGTTCAATCCAATACCCCGCATGCACGGACGTGAACTTGAGCAGCTCGCACAGCCAGTGGATCAGCCCCCAGATCAGCCCGGCATAAAAGCCGATCGAGGCCGCGTGCGCCCATGAGTTCGTCCCGCCTTCCCGCCTGCGGCTGCGGGCTTCGTGCCAGATGCCGGACATGGGCGGAACCTCCTTTCCCGCATTCAAACTGTCTGCGATTGCTAGTATGCCTTGCCGCGAAAACCGCCATTCTCCCGCAAGGCTCGCCGCAGCCGTTGGCAATCGCCGCCCGAATCAAGTACAATGATTTTGCACGCCATTTTCGAACCGGCAATTAAGAAAGGTGGAACGCGCTTTGCCTCAGACTAAACCCGCCCTGTACGGCGGCCAGGCCGTTATCGAAGGCGTCATGTTCTCCGGAAAGCATGTGAATGTGACGGCGGTCCGCCGGAAAAACGATGAAATCGTATTCTATGAAATGCCGAAAACGACGAAACCGTGGGTGAAGACGCTGCTCAAAGTCCCGTTTGTCCGGGGCATCGTCGGGCTGATCGATTCGAGCGCCAAGGGTTCGCAGCATCTCAACTTTTCGATCGAGCAGTATGCGGAAGACGAAGCCGGCGCGGACGGCAAAGACACCGCGGAGAAGGACAAGAAGGAAGACGGCGGCTCGTTCTGGAGTCTGTCGATGATATTCGGCGTCGCCGTCGCGGGCGTCATTTCGTTCGTGCTCGGCAAGCTTGCCTTCACCGTCGTGCCCGCGGCCGTGGAGGAGCTGCTCTTCGGCAAATCGTTTGACAATATCGTGCTGCACAATCTGATCGAAGGCTTGATCAAGATCATCTTCCTGCTCGGCTATCTGTACGCGATCTCGTTCACACCGCTCATCAAACGGCTGTTCCAGTATCACGGCGCGGAGCACAAGGTGATCAGCTGCTACGAAGCCGGAGAGGAACTGACCGTGCAGAACGTGCAGAAATATACGCGCCTGCACTACCGGTGCGGCAGCAGCTTCATCGTGCTGTCGGTCATCGTCGGCGTCATTCTCTATTCCATGCCGTTCTTCGAATGGAACAGCATCTGGGAAAGAATCTACATCCGCATTCTGTTGCTGCCCGTCGTGCTCGGCGTCTCCTACGAGGTGCTGCGGCTGACGAACGCGGTGCGCGACATTCCCGTGCTCCGCTATCTCGGTTATCCCGGGTTGTGGCTGCAGCTGCTGACGACGAAGGAACCGACGGACGATCAGGTCGCGGTCTCGATTGCATCGTTCAACCGGATGCGCGAGCTTGACGCCCAGATCTCGGAACAGCCGGGACAAGCTGCTGTCAATGCGTGAAGTTGAAGGGGGAACGCCCATGCGCAGGAGACTCACCCCGGTGTCGGCCATCCTGCTGACGCTTGCCGCGATCGGCCTCGTCGCAATGCTGATTGACAGGCCGATCGATCTCATCATCCCCGCCGTCGTCTTCGGCATCGTGTTCCTGCTCTACAAGTTTCCGCCAGGCCGCAGCCGGCGGGAGTACCGGCCGCCGCGGCCGTCCGCGCGCGAACGGCGGAAGACCGGCGCCGCGTCCCGGCGCAAATCCGCGCCGTTCAAGGTGATCGAAGGCGGCCGGGACGATGACGAGGACAGGCCGAGATACCACTGAAACCGCCGAATGCGCAAAGCGACCCGCTGACGATGGATCGTCGGCGGGTCGCTTTGTCGCATGCGGTTATTCGTTTTCCAGTTCGCGTCTTACGGCGGCCAGCTCTTCCAGCCGCTTCGGATCGCGCTTGAAATATTCGACGAGCGTCTCGATGCAGGTGATCGAGTCCCAGCTCAGGTGATGTTCAATGCCTTCCACGTCCTGGTAGATGTTCTCTTCCCGGACGCCGATCAGCTCCAGAAACGTCTCGAGCAGCTTGTGGCGGTCGACGAGCCGCTTGCCGATCCGCTTGCCTTTGGCCGTCAGGACGAGACCGCGGTATTTCTCGTACACCAGATAATCGTCCTTGTCGAGTTTCTGGATCATCTTCGTGACGGACGACGGATGGACGTCTAGACCTTCCGCGATGTCGGAAACGCGGGCGTAGCCTTTCTCGTCGATCAGTCGATAGATGCGCTCCAGATAATCTTCCATGCTCGGCGTGGCCATCGGCAACCTCCTTGATTCCCCGTCGCACTCGCCCGCGGCTTAAGCTGACGGTATTGGACGAATAATCATTGTACCATATCGCACCGGGATGCGCCACCGTCCGTCATCCGCCTGCCGCCGTCCGGATCAGAAATTGGCCTTGAGCCAATCCGGCGTGATGCTGTTCAGATAAACGGTGATGAGCGTCATCTGATCCGTGAACAGCAGGATGCCGAGCACGACGAGCAGCACGCCCCCGGTCTTCATCACCGCGTTCGAATACTTGAGCAGCGCCCGCGCTGATCCGAGGAAGAACGCGAGGATGAAGAACGGAATGGCGAACCCGATTGCGTACGCGGTCGTCATCGCGAACCAGGAGCCCGGCGAAGAAGCCTGCAGCCCGAGGATCGCTCCCAGAATCGGCCCGGCGCACGGCGACCAGCCCATGGAGAAGCCGATGCCGAAGATGAACGAGCCGAGGTAGCCGGCCTTCGGACCACCGAGTTTCAGTTTCCGCTCCTGCATGAGAAACTTCGGTTGCAAGACGCCGGCGAGAATCAAACCCATCAGGATGACGAGCAGCGCGGAAATTTGCCGGATGAGCTGCTGGTTGTCGCGGAAGAAATCGGCAAACGCGTTGACGCCGTATCCGAGCGTATAGAAGAGCAGCGAGAAACCGAGCAGGAAGAACAGCGTGTGCGACGCCATCTTGACCCGCATCTGGCGCGTATGGGCGCCGGCCCTCAGGTCGCTTACCGAAATGCCGGTGATATAGGACAGATAGGACGGATACAGCGGCAGGCAGCACGGTGAAATGAACGACGCGAAGCCGGCGCCCAGCGCGATCCAGACGTTCAGGTCCATGGCGGGTGAGCCTCCTTGTAAATACTTACAGACTGAGCCTTCGTTTGATGACAAGCTGCGCCAGCAGGACGGCGATCAGCAGCAGCACGACCGTCCCCCCGGGCGCGAGGTTCCAGTAGCCCGCGGCGAGCAGACCGGCGAGCACCGCCGCTTCGGCGATGCCGACCGCAAGCAGCACCGACTGCCGGAAGCTGCGCGCGGCGAGCAGGCCGCACGCGGCGGGAATCGTCAGCAGCGCGGAGACGAGCAGCGCGCCGACGATCTTGATCGAGACGCTGATGACGAGGGCGGTCAGCACGCTCATGATCAGGTTCAGCGTCCGGGTCGGCAGCCCGCCCACCGCGGCGGCGTCCTCGTCGAACGTCATCAGGAACCATTCCTTGTACTGCAAGAGGACCGCAGCCAGCACGAGAATCGTCACGGCGGCGATCCAGATCAGATCCGCGGTGTCCAGCGTGTAGATGCTGCCGAACAGATAGCTCGTGATGTTGACGCCGAATCCCCGGTCCAGCGAGAACAGCAGCGAAGCGAGCGCGATGCCGCCCGCCATCATGATCGCGATCGACAGTTCGGCGTACGTCTTGTACGCTTTGCGCAGACGCTCGATGGCGAGCGTCGCCAGCAGCGCCGCGGCCATGCCGCCCGCAGCGGGCGAGCCGAGCCCGAGCAGGTAGCCGGCCGCCACGCCGGCCACCGACACGTGCGAAAGCGTGTCGCCGATCATCGAGAGCCGGCGCAGCACGAGAAACAGCCCGAGCAGCGGGCCGGCGGCCGCGATGAGCGCGCCGCCGATCAGCGCGCGCTGAAAGAAATCCATGGTGAGTAGTTCCACGTTGTTGGGGCATCCTCCCTGTATCGGACCGGTCAGCGGACGAGCGCCGGTTCTTCCGCAGCGCGGCGGTATTCGCGCAAGCTGTGGGTCAGATCCGTCTCGACGCAGTCTTCCCGGTCGTGCGAGTGGCGGACATAGAATTTCAGTCTGCCCGCTTCCGCCGCGGGCGCATCATCCAGATAGGAACGGAATCGCTCCCGGTCGTGCGACACCATCAGAAACGTGATGTTGTGATGCTGATGCATGTGCCGGATCAAATGATAGAAGCTGTCCTGCGTCTCCGCGTCGATGCCGACCGTCGGCTCGTCGAGGATGAGCAGCGCCGGGCTGTTCACCAGGGCGCGCGCGAGGAAAACCCGCTGCTGCTGCCCGCCGGACAGCATGCCGATCCGCTTGCCGGCCAGATCTTCAATCCCGAGGGCCTGCATCGCGTCATCCACCTTCTGATAATCCGCTTTCGTCAGGCGCCGGAACAGCTTGTGCCGCCCGTACATGCCGGACAGGACGACTTCCCGCACCGTCGCGGGAAACAACGGATTGAACGCGTTCTTCTGCGGCACATAGCCGATCCGCTCCCGCTGCCGGAAGCGCCGGGCAGGTTCGCCGAACAGCCGGACTTCGCCGCCGTCCGGTTCGAGCAGCCCGACGATCAGCTTGAGCAGCGTCGTCTTGCCCGCCCCGTTCGGCCCGGCGAGCAGCGCGAAATCCCGCTCCCGCACGGTGAAATGGAGATGTTCGATAATCGGACGCCGCTCATAGGCGAACGAGACATCCGACAGTTCAATGACCGGCTGATGGCAGCCGGGGCCCTCCGGAATCCGTCCGGTCGGCACGGCGCGTCACCTTCTTCCGAATGCGAGGCCGGCCTGGACGGCCGGCTGTTTCAAGATTCATTGTAAAGCCTTCTTCAGATTTTGCAAATTCATTTCCATAATCGTCACATAATCGTCGCCATTAGCTTCCTGCTCGGGCGTCAGCCCTTCGACGGGGTTCAGCACCAGCGTCTCGGCGCCCGCTTCGTTCGCAAGCGTCCGCGCGAGCCGGTCCGAGACAAGCTCCTCGAAGAAAATGTACCGGATGCCGTTCTCCTTCACGAAATTGACGATCCGCTTCAGGTCCTGCGCCTTCGGCTCCGCTTCCGGCGTGAGGCCCATCACGGCGATCTGGTTCAGCCCGTAATCGCGGCACAGGTAGGCGAACGCCTGATGGGAGACAACGATGTCCCGCCGCGGCAGGCCGGACAGCTCCCGCTCATACGCTTCGTCGAGCGCCTCAAGGCGGCCGGCCAGCGTTCCATAGTGCTCCTCATAGACGGCCGCGTTCGCCGGATCAACCGCGGCGAGCGCATCCCGCACGTTCTGCGCCATCCGCAGCATCGATTTCGGGCTGACCCAGACATGCGGGTCGACGGACCCGTCGTGCCCGTGATCATGCTCGTCCTCATGCTCGTGCGCTTCGGCTTCCGGATCGAGCGGAATCAGCTCGATCCCTTCGCTCGCCTCCACGATCATCACGCCGCTGTCCGATTCGATGCCTTCGAGCAGCTCGTCCGTCCATCCTTCGAAGCCGGCGCCGCTGTACAGGAACAGATCGGCCCGCGAGATGTTGACCAGATCGCGGCTCTTCGGCGTCCAGTCATGCGGCTCCACGCCCGCCGGCACGAGATTCGAGACGTCGACCCGATCCCCGCCGATTTCGGAAGCGAGGAAAAACAGCGGGTAAAAACTCGTCACGACGCCGGGTTTCCCGCCATCCGAAAGGCCTCTTCCGCCGTTTCCTCCGCTTTCGCCGCCGCCCGCGCTCCCGCCGCTTCCTCCGGCTCCGCCTGCTCCGCCGCAGCCGGCCAGCAGCATCGCCGCCGCCAGCAAGGCGGACGCCAAGGCATACCGCTTGCGCTTCACACTGCGTCTTCCGGCATCATGCATGTTTCCAACCACTCCCATCCAGACCGGGTTGCCGACATGCGGCTACCCGGTCTTTTCTCTTAATCGTAATCGTTACTATTACGGTCTCAGTATATCCGCCCGCCCGCAGGCTGTCAATACGCAACAAGCAGGCTGTCAGCCGTGACAGGACGGCCGGATGCAGCCTGCTTGCCAAACTTGCATTATTTTACAACAGCGCCGTTCGGCATATCCTGCGGCACTTCCACGACCGCCAGTCGGCCGCCTTCGGAAGCGGCCAGGATCATGCCTTGCGACAGTTCGCCGCGCAGCTTCACGGGCTTCAGATTCGTCACGCAGACGACTTTGCGGCCGACGAGCGCTTCCGGCTTGTAATGCTGGGCAATGCCGGACACGACCTGGCGCTGTTCGGAACCGAGGTCAAGCTGCAGCTTGAGCAGCTTGTCGGCGCCTTTGACCGGCTCGGCGGCGATGACCTGCGCCACGCGCAGCTCCACCTTCGCGAAATCGTCGATCACAATTTCCGGCTTGCCGGACGAAGCCTTCTCCCCGCCGCCTGCCGGCTCGCCCTTGGCACTCGCATTTTCGGCCTGCGCCGCCGAAGCCGCCGGTTTACCGGTAATCGCGGAAGCGATATAGTGCACCTCCGCTTCGACATCGAGCCGCGGGAAGAGCGGATCGCCCTTGACGACCCGCGTGCCGGCGGGCAGCGTGCCGAACGTTCTGACCGTATCCCATTCGGTCAGCGGCCCCTGCTCGATGCCGAGCTGCCGCCACATCTCCTTCGGCGCGCGCGTCAGGAACGGCTGGATCAGAATCGAGATGATGCGCAGCGACTCGGCCAGATGGTACAGCACCGACTTCAGCTGCGGCGCCGAAGCCTCGTCCTTCGCGAGCAGCCACGGCTGCGTCTCGTCGATGTATTTGTTCGTCCGGCCGATGAACTGCCAGATCGCCGCGAGCGCGACGGAGAACTCCATCTTCTCCATCGCCGCCTCCATGGCCTCGATCGCCTCCCGCGCAGCCGCTTCGAGCGAGGCGTCGTAGGCCGTCACATGCCCCTCGTACGCCGGCACGACGCCTCCGGTATATTTCTCCATCATCGCGACGGTCCGGTTCAGCAGGTTGCCGAGGTCGTTCGCCAGGTCGAAGTTCGTCCGTTCGACGAAGCTTTCCGGCGTGAACACGCCATCCGAGCCGAACGGCGTATCCCGGAGCAGCCAGTAGCGCAGCGCATCGAGCCCGTAGCGCTCGATCAGCACGACCGGATCGATGACATTGCCCTTCGACTTCGACATCTTCCCTTCCTTCGTCTGGAACCAGCCGTGGCCGAACACCTTCTTCGGCAGCGGGAGATCAAGCGCCATCAGCATGATCGGCCAGTAGATCGTATGGAAGCGGACGATCTCCTTCCCGACAAGATGGACATCCGCCGGCCAGAACGTCTTGAACAGCGAATCGTCGTCCGACCCGTAGCCGAGCGCCGTAATATAGTTCGTCAGCGCGTCGATCCAGACATAGATGACGTGCTTCGGATCGCCCGGCACCCTGATGCCCCAGTCGAACGTCGTCCGCGAGACGGCCAGATCTTCCAGCCCCGGCTTGATGAAGTTGTTGATCATCTCGTTCCGGCGCGACTCCGGCTGAATGAAGTCCGGGTTTTCCTCGTAATACTGCAGGAGCCGGTCGACATATTTGCCCAGCCGGAAGAAGTAGCACTCCTCCTTGAGCAGCTCGACGGGCCGCCCGCAGTCCGGACAATTGCCATTCACCAACTGCCGCTCGAGGAAGAATGACTCGCACGGCGTACAGTACCAGCCTTCGTACTCGCCCTTGTAGATGTCTCCCTGCTCGACCAGCCGGGCGAAAATTTTCTCGACCCCCCGCTTGTGCCGGTCTTCGGTCGTGCGGATGAAGTCATCGTACGAAATGTCCAGCTTCCGCCACAGCTCCTGGATGCCGGCCACGATGCCGTCGACGAACGGCTTCGGCTCCATGCCGCGCTCCCGCGCGCGGCGCTCGATCTTCTGCCCGTGCTCGTCCGTTCCCGTCAGGAAATGGACGCGGTAGCCGCGCAGCCGCTTGTATCGCGCCATCGCGTCGCCCGCCACGGTCGTGTACGCGTGGCCGATATGCAATTTGTCGCTGGGGTAATAGATCGGTGTCGTCAAATAGAACGTTTTGTCCGCGTTCGCCATTCCATTTGCCTCCTGTCATGAACTTCCTCATGCATGCAAAAAAGCCCCCGCCCGACATGGGACGAGAGCTTCGCTCACGTGGTACCACCCAATTTCCTCCCGGCCGACCGAAAATTTCAGCCGGAAGCTCGCTTTCGCCTGCATCCGCAGACTGTTCCCTTAACGCGGGGCACGTCCGCCCCTTGCGGCCCGCCTCCGGCTGACTCAAGCCGGCGCCGCTCGAAGCGGAATCCTCCGGGACCATCTTCCGAAGCCCGCGCCATGCCGGTTCGCAGCCCCCCGGCTCTCTGGAATGGGCGGCATCTCCGTACTCATCCCTTCATCGGAAAGGGTATGGAAAGGATTGTTCATTATCCTAACGGATCGCGGCACTTCTTGTCAAGCCGGCGGCTTCCCCGGCGGCGGCACGGGATCGATGCCGCCCGGATGGAACGGATGACAACGCAGGATGCGCTTGATCGCCAGCCAGCTGCCGCGCAGCGCGCCGTGCACTTCGATCGCTTCGAGCGCGTACTCGGAACACGTCGGGTGGAAGCGGCAGGTCGGCGGCTTGAGCGGCGAGATGAAGCGGCGGTAGAAGACGATGCCCGCCTTCAGCAGCGTTCGCATGTCCGACCCTCCCGCCGTCAGCGGTTTCCGGCCGCCGTCTCGGCGCCCGCGCAGTCGCCGCAGTAGCCGAACACTTCAAACTTGTGCTTCACGATGACGAAATCATCGGGAACGTCCGTCGCTTCCATCGGACAATGGGTCAGCGGGTACGTCTTGCCGCATTGCAGACAGATCAGATGATGGTGATGGTCGTGCTCGCGGCAATGCAGCTTGAACTTCACGCCGTCCTCGAAGACGACCTGTTCGAGCACGCCCAGCTCGTCGAGCAGCCGCAGGTTGCGGTAGACGGTGTCGAAGCTGAGGCCCGAATAGAAGCGGCCCATATAGTCATAGACGTCCTTCGGCGACAGATAACCGGGCGTGTCGGCGAACAGCCTGGCCAGCGTCCGCCGCTGGTCCGTAATGCGCAGTCCCTGGCTCGCCATCATCCGAATGATGTCATCCGTATCCAATGATCTGACCTCCGGAAGGTTTGTTCAAAGACAAGAATTTATAAGCCTGGCGGTTATCAATCGATCTTGTCTTTTTGCGCAAAACGGATGCGCCTTGTCAGGCGTACGGCGCAAGCCGTTTTTCTTACCTTCCATCATGCCTGAAAACGCGGTTAACGTCAAACCCGCGGACCTCGCCGCGCCTTACGTCCGCTCTTCCGGCAGCGGCTCGAACATGAGGGCGATCGGCAGATTGCTGCCGGAAGCCGGCGTGAACACGATCTCGACCGTCTCGGCGCGGTTGCCGCTCCGATACAGCACGCACGCTTCGTCCTGGTTCTTCAGGATGCTGCCCTTCGTCACTTCGACGACGCTGCCGCCCACGATGAACGCTCCCGTATAGTGGCCGCCCCGCGCGTTGAGCGAAATCAGCGTGCGCGGCGCGACGTTCACCTTCATCCGGTAGAGCACGCCGTAGTTCCCGACGTTGAGCTCGTTTTTGCCCGTGCCGTCGTCAATGCCCCACAGGTTCGGGTCATACTTGTTGTCGCCGAACATGAGGCGCTGCTTCGTCTGGCCCAGCTGCTCCTCGATCGTGATGCTGCGGTCGGTGTAGTCGAACGAGCCGCGCACATGGACGCCGTCGCGCGGCAGCATCGGCAGCTTCTCGAGCTCCTGCAGCGGATCGACGCCTTGCGGCACGATCACCACGCGATACCGGACGTAATCGTTCGACGTAATGTCCGCGTAGGCGGAGAAAATCTGGTTCGGCTTGATCGGCACGGCGGACAGTTTGTCAGCGAGCAGGACGGCCGATTCCTTCGGCCGCAGGCGCAGCGTACCGGCCTGGACGCCCCGGTTCACCGCATCCAGATAGCGAAGCGTCGACATCTTGCCCGCGTTCGTCGAGTACGGGTCCGGGCCGCCGGCGCCATGGGCGCCGATCGAGATGTCAACGGCCGTTCCGTTGAAGTTCGTGGCGACGAGATACACATTGACGTTGTAAGACATCGCGTTCTGGTTGTAGATCAGGAACCGCGTTTTGCCGGTCTGGATCGTGTCGTAGGCGATGCCGGTCTCGCGCAGCACTTCCGGGCTGTTGCTCCTCACGAGCCGCACGTTTTCCCTTTTGAACGTGTACTCCACCGGCGTGTAGCCGAGCACCTCGGAACCCGACAATGCGTATTTGCCCCCGATATCGGTGAACAGCTTGTCGTACTCTTCCTTCGTGTACAGCACTTCATCCGTAACCGTGATGAATTTCGACACCCGGTGCGTGAGTCCGTGCTTGTCTTCCACTTCCAATTCGACCAGCTTCTCGCCGGATTCGAAGAAGACCGGCTCGTTGCCGACCCAGGTGCGGCGCACGATCGCGTCTTCGTCGTCCGCGCTGAGATCACGGTACTCGATGTGCTCGCCGATCCGGTAGGTCTCCTTGTCGGTCCTGAAATCCGCGACAGGCGGAAGGTTCGGCGGCAGAACTTCAACGGTAACCGAGTATGGTTCGCTCCAGTTGCCGGCCGCATCCATCACCCGGCGCGTGACGGTGTACCATCCGGCTTCGGGAAACACGTCATAACGCCCTTCCCAGACGTCCTGCACGATGGGCAGTCCGTTCGGATGGCTCGCCAAATCCTTGTAGAAGACGACCGTCTGCCCGGCGTGGATTTCGTCATCGGCTTCGATCTCGAACGCGGCGGACGGCACGGCGATGCTCCAGCTGAGCGTAATCTGCCGGCCGGACACGTTGATGCGGCTGTCCGTCAGGTCCGCCCACATTCTGAGCGGCACCATCATGTAGCCCTCCTGGGCGAATACCGGTCCGGGGCCTTTCACGGCCGATCCGTTGACCTTGATGAACGGGCTGTCGGCCTTGAATCTCAGTTCCAGGACGTTCGACTTCGCCACCGCTTCCTTCGTCTTCGCATCAAAGTACAGCGTGAAGCCGTACACCGAAGCGATGCCGTTCAGCGGAATATACGCCGCGCCGTCCTTGTACGTGACCGGCTGCGCGGCCCGGATTTCCTCGCCGTTGAACAGCATGATGTCGCTGTCCTTCGCCAGCTGCAGCACGTTGAATCCCCCGGCTGACGACGAATCGGCACGGGCGGTTGCGAATGGAATGATCAATGCGATAACGGTTAACAGGACAATTGCAATTTTGAACGGTTTCGATCTCATGCTTCTTCTCCTTCTCAAGCCGGCATTCTTTTTTGTTTCGATAGACACTGTTATAGACGCGGACGGACCGGATTGGTTGCGCCCCCCGCCCAAAATCGACGCCCAGGGATGCGTTCAAGATGAAAACCCCCGCCGTCCGGAACGTGCGCTCCGGTCTGACGGGGGCGGCATGGCGTTTTCGACATTCAGACGTACCAGCGATCGAGGATCAGGAAGAAAACAACCGCGCTGATCACGGCCCCGCCAAACGAAATCCATCCCGCGCGGAACCGCTGCTGGAACATGCGGAGAATGCCGAGGCTGAGCAGCGAGAAAATCAGCAGGATAAAAATAACGCCAAGAATGAACAGATCGGCGGATATATCCGACACATTGGTGACCGTCACTTGCGCACACTCCCGACGTAATGGGGTTTCGGCGGGTTCCATGTCCCTGTCCTAACCGCATTATAGCGGAAAAGCACGGGGATCCGCCAGCGGACAGTCCATCCGAATTGTAACCAAAGTGTGACAATTCTATGCGGCCGCGAACCCCCGCGCCGGGCGGAATCATCCGGGGTGCGTCCGCCCGCATGGGCATTCGCGCAATTCATCCTGATGCCGGTCAAACGTCCAAAAGGCACAGCCGGGTAAGGCATAGACTGCAATTGTGATCCCGCATCACACTATAAAAAAACAGGAGGGAAGCAATCCATGAGCTACGCAGGAGGTTACGGCGGTTTCTTCAGAACGAGCACGGGCGTCATTCTGGTGCTCTACATCCTGCTGGTCATCGTGCTGCGCTCCGGTTGGTTCTGATTGAATGCATGAAGCGCGGGCTGCGCGGCGGCATCTTCCGCCTCGCGGCCCGCGTCTTTTATTGGGAACCTCAGACGGCCGGTTTCCCCTCCGGCCGGGCGAATTGACTGTAATACAGTTCGGCATAGAAGCCGCCCTTCGCCAGCAGCTCCTCGTGTGTGCCCTGCTCGATGACGCGGCCGCGGTTCATGACGAGAATGACGTCCGCGCCGCGGATCGTCGACAGGCGGTGGGCGATGACGAAGCTGGTCCGTCCCCGCATGAGGCGGTTCATCGCGTCCTGGATCTGGTATTCCGTGCGCGTGTCGACGTTGCTGGTCGCCTCATCCAGGATCAGGATGGCCGGATCGGCCAGCACCGCCCGCGCGATCGTGAGCAGCTGCTTCTGCCCCTGCGACAGATTGGCCGCTTCCTCGTTCAGCACCGTGTCATACCCGTCCGGCAGCGTCCGGATGAACCGGTCCGCGTACGCGGCTCTCGCGGCCGCGATGATTTCCTCCTCCGTCGCATCCTCCCGGCCGAAGGCGATGTTGTCCCGGATCGTGCCGCCAAAAAGCCACGTGTCCTGCAGCACCATGCCGAACAGGCTGCGCAGCCTGCCCCGCTCCATGGTGCGGATGTCGCGGCCGTCGATCGAGATCGAGCCGCCCTGGATGTCGTAGAAGCGCATGAGCAGATTGACGAGCGTCGTCTTGCCCGCTCCGGTCGGCCCGACGATGGCGACCGTCTGGCCGGGCTTCACCTCGAAGCTCAGATCGTCAAAAAGAAGCTCATCCGGCGCATAACCGAACCGCACGTTCCGGAACTCCACCGCTCCCCGCGGTCCGTCCTGCGCCGCAGGCTGATCCGCCGCGGCATCCGGCGTCTCTTCCGCTTCATCCAGCAGCTCGAATACACGCTCGGCCGAGGCGACGGTCGACTGGATGATGTTCGCGATCCCCGCAAGCTGCGTAATCGGCATGTTGAACTGCCGCGCATACTGGATGAACGCCTGCACGTCGCCGATCGCGATCCGCGATCCGGCCACGAGAATGCCGCCGACGACGCAGATGATGACATACCCCAGATTGCCGATAAAGCCGGTAAGCGGCATCAGAATGCCGGAGATGAACTGCGCGCGCCAGCCGGAATCGTACAGACGGCCGTTGATGCCGTCGAATTTGCGCACTGCGTCTTCCTCGCGGCCGAACGCCTTGACGATGCGGTGTCCGGCGATCATTTCTTCCACATGCCCGCTCAGTTCGCCGAGCGAACGCTGCTGACCCAGGAACTGGACCTGCGAACGCTTCGCGACGGCGGCCGCCGCCAGCGCGGAAAGCGGCAGCGTCACCAGGCAGACCAGCGTCAGCAGCGGGCTGATGTACAGCATCATGGCAATGACGCCGGCGATGGTCACGAGCGACGTCACGAGCTGCATCAGGCTCTGCTGCAGCGTGTTGCCGATGTTGTCCACATCGTTCGTGATGCGGCTCAGCGTCTCGCCGTGCGGCCTGGCGTCGAAATAGCGGAGCGGCAGCCGGGACAGCTTCTCATTCACTTCCCGCCGCAGCGTGTAGACGGTCTTCTGCTCGATTCCGGCCATCCAATATTGCTGAATCCAGGTGAACACCGAACTGACGGCATAGAGTGCCAGCAGGATCAGGATGATGTTCCCGATGCCGCGGTAATCGACCTCCGCCGGCACACCGGCGATGCGTGCCGTCACCACCTCGAACAGCTTCGTCGTAATGTCGCCCAGTAGCTTCGGCGCGATGATCGAGAACGCCGTCCCGAGCACGCCCATGACGAGGATGGCGATCAATTGGCCCGCGTACGGTTTCAAATAGCCGGTCAGCCGCTTCACTGTTCCTTTGAAATCTTTCGGCTTCTGGGGCGGCATGCCGAAGCCCCGCGGGCCGCCGAATCCCGGGCCGCGGGGTCCGGGGGGCCGGTAATTCGTCTGCGATTCGCGGTTCCCTTTCATGCGATCTCCTCCTCCGTCAGCTGCGTAGCCGCAATTTCCCGATAAACTTCGTTATCCCTGAGGAGCTGCTCATGCGTGCCGATGCCCGCGATCCGGCCGCCGTCCAGGACGATGATCTGATCCGCGTCGACGACGGTGCTGATGCGCTGGGCGACGATCAGGACGGCCGCATTCCCCGTCTCGGCTCTCAGCGCCTTGCGCAGCGCGGCGTCCGTCTTGTAGTCGAGCGCCGAGAAGCTGTCGTCGAACAGATAGATGCCGGGTCTGCGCACGAGGGCGCGCGCGATGGCCAGACGCTGTTTCTGGCCGCCCGACAGATTCTTGCCGCCCTGCGCCACCTGCGCGTCGAACCCGCCTTCCATTTCTCGGATGAACTCGAGCGCCTGCGCCGTCTCCGCCGCGCGCCGCACTTCCTCGTCGGAAGCGTCCTCCTTGCCCCAGCGGATGTTGTCGGCGATCGTGCCCGTGAACAGCATCGCCTGCTGCGGAACATAACCGATCCGGGCGCGCAGCTTCTCCTGCGGCCAATTCCGCACGTCTTCACCGTCCACCAATACACTGCCGCTCTCGGCGTCATAGAAGCGCAGGATGAGGTTGAACAGCGTGGTTTTGCCCGAACCGGTGCCGCCGATGATCGCCGTCACCTCTCCCGGCTTCGCGGTGAACGAGATGTTCGCGAGCGCCGGCTGCTCGGCGCCGGGGTACCGGAAGGTGACGTCCCGGAATTCGATCAGGCCGCCCGCTCCCGCCTGCTCCGGCCGTGCGGGGCGCGCGGGGGAGTCCGCATCGCGGACGGATGCGGGAAGCTCCAGCACTTCCCGGATTCTGCCCGCGGACACGGCGGCGCGCGGCAGCATGACGAACAGCATCGACATCATCATCAGCGAGAACAGTATCATCATCGCATACTGGATGAACGCCATCAGATCGCCGACCATCAGTTCACCACGGTCGATGCGGATGCCGCCGAACCAGACGATGGCGACGGAAGAGAAATTGACGATCAGCATCATGGCCGGCATCGTGAACGCCATGAGCCGGGTAGCCTTGAGGGCCGTATCGGTCAGTTCCCGGTTCGCGCCGTCGAACCGCCGCCGCTCATGCTCCGTGCGGTTGAACGCACGGATGACGCGCACCCCGGTCAAGCCTTCGCGCTGCACCCGGTTGAGCCGGTCCAGCTTCGCCTGCATCGACCGGAAGAGCGGCATCGCCTTGCGCGAGATCACAAAGATCGTCAGCGCCAGCACCGGGATGACGGCGATGATGACAAGCGCCAGCTGCCTGTCCTTGGCCAGCGCCATGATCATGCCGCCGACGGCCATCATCGGCGCCGCCGCCATCATGCGCAGCATCATGATGAGCGTCTGCTGGACCTGCGTCACGTCGTTCGTCACGCGCGTCATGAGCGACGAGGCGCCGAAGCGGTCAAACTCCCGCATCGAGAATCCGCTGACATGCCGGAACAGCCTGCTGCGCAGATCCCGCCCGAACCCCGACGACGCCCGGGCGGAAAAGTAACTGGCCGCGATATTGCAGGCAACGCCGAACGCCGCCGTCAGCAGCATGAAGACGCCCGTCCGCAGAATGTAGGCGGTGTCCCCTTTCAGCACGCCGATATTGACGATGTCCGCCATAAGCGTAGGCAGATAAAGTTCGGACAGCGACTGCAGCAGGACCAGCAGCAGCACGAGGACGGCAAGCCGGCGATACGGTTTGAAATAACGAAGCAATCCGGTCACGTTCAATCACCTTTCCAGTGAAATTCGTTGCAACGGGTCAATGGCCGTCTTCTTCCGCCGGGACGGACCGGTCGGCCGTTCCGGCCCCGGACGGCGCATCGTTCGCCGAAGCCGAGCCGGGTGCGCTTGACGGCTCCGCCCCGGCCTGACCGGGTGCGCCCGCCCGGTCAGGCGATCCCTGCGCCGGCCTGTGCGGCTCTCTGCCCGTTGCCGATTCATATTGCCGCCAGAACGTCTGCTGCCGTTCCGACAGATAGTCGGTCACTTTCCTCATGGTCCGGATGAAATGCAGGCATTCCTCTTCCCCGAGATAGTCCGCCAGCCCGGCAAACATTTCGAGACGGGATCGATTCATGCGCTCGATGTATTGCCGTCCCTGCCCGGTCAGCCGGATCCGGACGACCCGGCGGTCCGACGAATCGGCGAAACGTTCGGCGAGTCCCTGCTCTTCCAGCCGGTTGATGTGCTGCGTCACCGTCGGCGACGTGACGCGAAGCCATCCGCCGATCTCCGACACCGTAACGCCGCGGCCGTCGTCCCGGGAGTGGATGAAGTGCAGCACCATCAATTCGCCCGGACGGCGCGGCGCGTCTCCGCCGCCCGTCCCTTTCAGCGATTGCCTGGAATGCGCGAATGTTTCCATCAGCAGCCGGGCAATTTCTTCCCGCTTGTCCGGCTTCATGCGAACTCCCCCTTTTCCGAAAGTTTATGGTCCGCCATGCATCCTTACGTCCACTAAACTCAGGAACGGCATTCGGCAGCCATATTATTAGGATACTAATTATTTAGGCTACCTAATTATATACCCGGAATGGAGCGTCCGTCAATAACGTCATATATGCATGCGAAGGGCGCCGGAACGTTGCCGGCGCCCGCATTCCCGTCGTTACAGTGTAATATCAATCAGCCGCAGCAGCGCGAAGATCGCCCCGGCAGCGGCGACAAACGCCGCGTCCCGCCGCGTGAAGCGGATCGGAAGCGCCCGTACGGCCGCCCGCCTGTCGCTGCCGAAGCCGCGCAGCGTGAGCGACACGGCCACCCGGTCCGCCATCTGCAGCATGGCGAGCAGGAACGGCACGAGCACGGCGGGCAGCGCGCGGAACGGAATGCGCCCCGGCGGCACCGGGTGCTTGCCGCGGGCGACGCCGATCCGCGCGAACCGGCTCCACTCCTCCGCCATGAGCGGAATGAAGCGGAACAACAGCGACACCGACAGCCCGACGGAACGGATCGTCCGCTGCGGCAGACGAACGGCGGAGAGCAGCCGTTCCACGGCCTGCTGCAGCCGGTACGGCGTAATCAGCGCGAGCAGCGGCATGCCGAGCAGCATGACCGCGAGCAGCCGCGCCATCAGCCATACCGTATCGAGCGCGGCGCCGGCGTCCCAACCGAACGCGGGCGTGAACCTGGCGCCGGTGAGGAGCGCAAGCGCCGCGGTCAGCGCGAGATAATAAAGGATGACGCCGCGGTACGGCCGAATGAGCCGCGCGACGGGCAGCATCAGCGCGCAGACGACGGCGAGGCTTGCGGCCGTGTCCGCCGGACCGTCCATCGCGAGGACGCCCGACGCCGCCAGCAGGTACGCCGCCCACAGCGCGCGCGGATCGAGCCCGGCGAGACGCCGCAGGAGCGCGGAGGCCGGCTTCCCCTGCGCGGCGGAAGCCGGCGGCCGTTCCCGGGCCGGCCGGAAGCCTGCGATATCCGGCCCGATGCGCCCGGCATCGGCCGCTAGCGCGCAGGCTTCCTGCAGCCGCGCAGGCTGCAGCGCCCGCAGCGCCGCGGCCGTCCGCAGCGCCTGAGGCAGCGCCTCGGGCGGCATGACGCTGCCGCCCGACAGCACGGCCTGCGCCCAGGCCGACGCCGGCGCCGCCTCGCGGATTTCGCCGCCGGCGACGACGACGATGTCGTCGATGAGCGGCCACAGCGCGTCCAGATCATGCGTCGCGATGACCGCGCCGCCGCCCTCCGCGCGGTGGGCCGCGAGCCGGGCGCGCAGCGCGGCCGCGCCGGCGGCGTCAAGCCCGGCCGTCGGCTCGTCCAGCAGCAGCCACGGCGCGCCCGCCGCATGCAGACATGCCCAGGACAAGCGGCGCTGCTCGCCGCCGCTGAGCGTCCACGGCACGCGGCCCATGACGGCCGGTTGCAGCCCGGCCTTCTCAAGCGCCGCTTCCGCCCGGGCCGGCCGCTCATCCGCCGGCACCGCATACGGGCGCATCGCATAGATCAGCTCGCCGCGGACCGTATCGGCGAACCAGGCCGACTCTGACCGCTGCATCGCCAGGCCGAACCGCAGCAGCCGGTCGCGCCGCGGCCGACGGCCCTGCCAGAGCGGCACGCCGCCGAGCGTCACGCTGCCGGCGTCCGGCCGGCGCAGACCCGCCATCGTCTCGAGCAGCGTCGTCTTCCCCGCGCCGTTCGGCCCGACGACGGCCGTGATGCGTCCGCCGCGGAATACGGCTGAAACATTCCGCAGCAGGGCCGCGCCGCCGTCGCCGTGCACCGACAGCCCGTCGATCCGCCAGTCTTCGGCCGGACCGCCGCCGGTCCCGTCCATGCCGCCCTGTCCGGCGGTTCCGTCGGCGGAGTCCGGACCTTTCGCCATATCCCCGTTCGTCATCTCCCCGTCAAGCACCGCCGGAACACGCTCAGGCTCATCGAACGGCAATGCGCCGAACGCCGCAAGCGACCGCGCCAGCTCTTCCGGCACAAGCGGCAGCGGATCGAGCGGAATGCCGCGCCGCTTCAAGGCCAGCGCCGTCCGTACGGCATGCGGCGCCTCGCATCCGAGCCGCTCGCATGGACTCCCGGCCTCTCCCTCCGGCAGGAAGAACGATTCGGCCGGACCGTCGAACACAATGTTCCCGTCGAGCAGCCCCACGACCCGGTCGCCGTGCGCGATGTCCTCCGCCGCATGGGAGATCCAGACGACCGCCGCGCCCGCTTCCCGCAGACGGCGCGCGCCGCTCAGGACATGCGCCCTGCCGGCGCTGTCCAGCATCGAGGCCGCTTCGTCGAACACGATGAGCGGCGCGCCCGACGCGATGCAGCCGGCGGCGGCGAGCATCTGTTTCTGTCCGCCGGACAGATGCTCGACGGGAAGGCCGCGCCGCTCCCACAGGCGGCACAGGCGCAGCAGCCGCTCGATCTCGGCCTGCGCCTCCTTGCCGCCGATCCCCCGCGCTTCGAGCGTGAGCGCCAGATCTTCCCACGGCGTCGACCCGACGATCGCCGCTTCCGGATCCTGCGTGACATAAGGAAGCGGCCGGTCCCCCGCGAAGCCGCGGGTGATCGAGCCGGACAGGGCGGCCTTCCCGCCGGCCGCCGTCTCCGGAATGCCCGCGATCAGCCGGGCCAGCGTACTCTTCCCGCTTCCGTTCGGCCCGGTGACATGCAACCATTCGCCGGGCGCGATTTCCAGCTTGTCGACCCGCAGCAGCGGCCGCCCGTCTTCCAGCCGCACGTCCGCTCCGCATATGCGAAAACGTTCCGCCTGCGTCATTTTTTGATCAAACCCCTGTACCGGCAAGTCCATCCATGTTACAATGCGGTTGGTTAACCATTAGACCAGATTAAGGTTAACAATTAAGGAGCGAAATTGCAATCATGAATTTACCGATTCGCGGCATTGTCTACACGGCGCTGTTCGCCGCCATGTTCATCGTCATGAGCATGATCAAGATTCCGCTGCCGTTCTCGCCCGTTCCGATTACGCTGCAGAATCTCGCCGTCATGCTGGCCGGAGCGTTTCTCGGCGCGCGGGGCGGTTTTCTCAGCATCGGCCTGGTCATCGCGCTGACCGCCCTCGGTCTGCCGCTTCTGCACGGACAAGGCGGACTCTCCTACGTGCTCGGTCCGACCGGCGGATTTCTGTTCGCTTTTCCGTTCTGCGCCGCGGCGGTCGGCTGGTGCGTCGGCAAGCTGCTGAACACCGGTCTGCACGGCAGGAACCGCGCCCTTTTCACGTTCGCGCTGTTTGTCATCTTCATCGGCTGCGGTTCGCTCCTGTCCTATCTCGCCGGGGTGCCGTGGCTGGCGAAGGTTTACCATCTTACCGCCGCCGGCGCGATCGCCGCGGGCTTCACGCCCTTTATCGGGGGCGACATCGTCAAAGCCGTCGTCGCCGCCATCGCGGCCGCGGCGCTGCTGCCGCATGTCCGCGGGCTGCGGATTCCGGCCCGGCCGGCCGGCATTCGGGACAACGGGACGGAAGCCTGACTGCACATAACAAACCTCCGGCCGTCTGATCACCCTCAGATTGCCGGAGGTTCACATTTGCCTCAGCCTTCAATCAAGCCTTGTTCGACAAGGAATTCCCTTGCCACGTTCTCCTCTTTCAGGCCTTCGGCATCGACTTTCGCGTTCAGCTTCTGCATCGTTTCGTCGTCAATTTTGCCCGCCAGCCGGTTGAGCAGCTCTTCGAGCTCGGGAAAACGCTCGAGCGCGTCCATGCGGACAAGCGGCGCCCCGTGGTACGGCGGGAAGAACGATTTGTCATCTTCGAGGATTTTCAGCTGGTGCACGACGAGCATGCCGTCGGTGGCAAACGCATTGATGACGTCGACCTTGCCTTCCTCGATGGAAGGATAGCGCAGCCCGGCGTCCATGCCCTTCTCGTCCGCAAACTTCATGCCGTACACTTTCTTCAGGCCCGGCAGTCCGTCCGGACGATCAAGAAATTCGAATTCGGAACCGATCACCAGCCGGTCCGATACTTTCGCCAGATCGCTGTACGTGGAAAGACCGAGTTCATCCGCCAGATCCTGCTTGACCGCCAGCGTGTACGTGTTGTTGAACCCCCATGGTTCCAGGAGCTTCAACTGATCCTGTTCCACGAGCTCCTTCGCTCTGCTCAGCGTCTCTTCCGCCGTTCCGGTCTCCTCCTGATAATAGTTCGCCACGATGGTACCGGTGTAATCGATATACATCTGGATATCGTTGTTCAGCAGCGCCTGCCATGCGACATTGGAGCCGCCGAGGTTGACTTTGCGCTCCACCTTGATCCCGAGATGTTCCTCGATCAAGGTCGCCATCATATGGGCCAGAAGAATGTTTTCCGTAAAGTTTTTCGACCCGACCGTCAGTTTCGCCGTTCCGCCGCTGCGATCGCCTCCGCCGCCGCAACCGCCGAGCACCAGCACCAGCGCCAGCGCGAGGGCCGGCAGCGCCTTGACAGCTTTCATTCATCACGACTCCTTTCCCGATGGATACTTCAGCCTAAAATATTCATGGAACGATTCTGAACAGGTTATGAAACCAATCGCATCAAAGGAAATCCGGGATATAGTCGTTCACTTAAAAAGTACATAAATCCATA
>JGI25329J36429_1000090_pt1:2500-62464 | contig 62464 bp, 47 predicted proteins | sample HigsolmetaAR204D_FD_36429 | JGI IMG/M metagenome (IMG submission 36429)
TTTTCTTGTCCCCAATCGGATTCCATCCTAATCCTACAGGGTAGCTGCCATATAAAATGTCTCCATCCCAAAGTTCAAGAATTCTTTTTTGCTTTTTTATAATAATTTTCGGTTTCTTTATTTTAACCTCTTTGTCTATCTCAAATCCGTTTTTATATTCAAATTTTTCAGGATTTGTAACTCCACACATAACTCATTTATACATCCTTTTCATTATATAATTTTACTTTTATCAAGATATATATCTCTTATTATCTCTTATTATCTCTTATTATCTCTTATTATCTCTTATTATCTCTTATTATCTCTTATTATCTCTTATTATCTCTTATTATCTCTTATTGTTTTTCTGTTTTATTTTCTGTTCTCTTAATTTAATATGAATAAATTTAATTATTAAAGGAACCTTCCCAAAATTCTTATTATTTTCGGGAATAAAAAATGAAAGTTCCGGGCCCAAGTCTAAAACTCATTCTGTAGGAAAATAATCTCATAGCAACTATAAAAAATCTTATACATAAAATGCAGAGTGTATATTTTCTTCCACTCTGCATAATTTCATTTTGTTATATGGTGTTATATTATTCTTTTATGCCTGTCAATTAAATTTTTGGATTTAATCGCTTTTGCTTTGTGATATATCTTCTTCTTCCATTTTCATAGCTCTTAAGGCTCTTCTTTTTCTCCTTGCTTCTTCGGAGGCATATAAAATAAAATCCTTTATAATCCCCGGCCGTTTGATATGTTCCAATACCAGCTTAGGATGGGTGGTATCACCGGTATAGCAAGTGATTGTACCCAGTTTAAATATCCTTTCCCAAAAGCTTCTTGTAAGGCGTACATCCTGTATCTTATACATAAATGCATCGTCTTCGGTGATACTCAAAAAGCCGGATGTTATTGTTAATTTTTCTTCCGATATAGTATACTTTGTATAACTTAAAGGAAGTCCAAAAAATAACGTACGTTTTCTTTCTATATATATCATTGTTAACCCCTTTAAAAAATATATATTTTATTTAACTTTGAGCTCTTTTGTCATTGTATCATTTGTAACAACCAAATTAACATTTGATAAGTCCGCATCTTCCTCAACTTCAAATGCCAATATGGCAGATATTTTCTCTCCGGCTTTTATATTCGTATTAATGAATAGCAGATTATTTTCCAAAAGGACCGACTGAGGTCTATATGTGGTTTCATCATTTATATGAAGCATATACCTTGCGTCTGATTTAATAAGGTCTAGTAGTTTTTCACTATCCGTTATGTTCTCAACCTCAAATTCAACCACAAAAAACCGATATCCTTGTTTGGCATCGATGTAAAAGACCTGATTGGTTTCATCGTCGGATAATGTATCAACCGTACGATATCCTACATACTGAAAATCAAAATTTGTCTCCCCTATAACTTCGGATAAAGTATATTCTTTAGTTTCGCTTTCATTTCGGTTATTATCCTCGTTAACCGTATCAGTATTACTGTCTTTAGAATCATTTTCTGCAATATCATTTATGTCTTCTTTTTCTTCAGAAGCGGAAGTTTCGTTTATCTTACTGTAACTTAGTAAATCCGCGGAATAATTTTTATCATACTTTAGAAGTAATCCGGCCATATATTCCGCCACTGCATTTATGTTATTTTCATTTAACGGATACTTTTTCATACATCCCGTAAGCAAAAGTGCAAATATACATATAAGTACAAAAGAAATTTTTTTCACAGCATTAAGCCCCCAATCTCCCGTATTCGACTATGCTAAGTATATTTTATATCAATAATCTTACCATTAAATTTTATCTTCTTCAACTAGAACCAAATGATAAATTGGTATGATTATGTCAAATCCACCTCGAACCAGAATTCCACACCCATATTGCGGTTTATAACACCACATTCTCTGTTATGGGAATTCATAATTGCCTTTACAATAGAAAGACCGATTCCGCTTCCGCCGTATTCCCTCGTCCTTGCCTTATCTACCTTATAGAATTTAATCCATATCTTATCCAGTTCATCTTCCGGAATATTTTGGCCTGTATTAAAGACAGCCACCCTTAATACGTTTCCCCTTGGTATAAGTTTTATTTCAATAATATTTTGGCCGCTTACATGGTTGAGGGCATTACTGATGTAATTTGTAACCACCTGTTCTATCAGATACTCATCTGCCCATACGTATATTGGCCCGTAATCTTCAAAATGGATGGTTACATTTTTCTGTTTAAAAAGTATTTCCGTAGACATCAGTACCGATTTTATTAATTGAACAATATCAAACCGTTCAAAATTTACCTGATTGTTTCCGAATTCCAACTCATTTAAAGTCAGAAGTTTCTTAACCAGTTGATTCATTTTATTTGCTTCATCAATTATAACTTCACAGTAAAAGTTTCTGTTTTCTTCGTCTTCGTTAACATTTTCCATAAGGCCTTCTGCATAACCCTGAATTAGTGAAATCGGAGTTTTAAGCTCATGGGACACATTGGAAAGAAATTCTTTGCGCATTTCATCAATTTCTATCTTTTTCTGAATATCGTTTTTAAGCTCATTGTTTGCTTTTTTAAGCTCTGATATGGTTTTTTGAAGCTTATCAGACAGAATGTTGATGCTGGCTCCAAGTTCNGCAATTTCGTCTTTCCTGTTAATTGGGTATTTTGCTTCAAAATCCAGATCTGCCATACGTTTGGCGATATTGGAAAGATCAAGAATTGGCTTTGTAAACCTGCTGCTTATTATAAACATTGCAATTATACCTATAATAACTGCAATCAGGCCTACATATCCCAAAAATTGGTTTGACAGATTAACGCTTTCTTGAATACTTTCAAAATTAGACCTTAAAAATACAACCTTATTGCCATCCACTAAGCCAATTAGATCTATATAATTGGCATCCAGCCTACTGTCATACAGCCTGTATATAACATAATTCTCACATTCTTCTATAACTGTTCTGTTTTTGCTATTGGCATTTCTGCTCATATAGTCTCTTATTAAAGATTGTATCTGGTATTGTTCTCTGTCGCCAAGATCATTCGGATGAGGATAACTGGATACCGGTGCCCCAGCAAAAGACATCAGAACATAAATATTGACATCACTGCTTGAAGACAGCTTCTCCATTGTTAATGTGTCTTCTTCGGCCAAAAAAATCTCTTCTTTACTGTTGGCATATATATCCTGAACTTTGTAAAAAACATCTTCCAACTTGTCTACTTTGCAATGAAGATAGTAATCGGACAAAAATGTCCGGTTGATAAACCACGGTATAAATATTGTAAATGCTATCAATGCTGCAAGTAATACTGACAGCTTAAACCTTATGGAATGTTTCATTCATCCACCTCAAATTTGTATCCAAGCCCCCAAATGGTCTTGATATAACTGCCCTTATCCCCCATTTTGCTTCTTAGTTTCTTAACATGGGTATCTATAGTTCTTGCATCCCCAAAATAGTCATAATTCCATACATTATTAAGAATCTTTTCTCTTGACAGGGCAACTCCCTTATTCTTGACAAAGTAGGACAAAAGCTCAAATTCCTTGAAGCTTAATTCTATGGGAACGCCGTCTATTTTTACCTGATGGGCCGCTTTATCAAGAGTAATTCCCCCAACTTCTATAACCTCATCGTCAATTCCTGCTGTTCTTCTAAGTACGGCTTCCACCCTTGCCACCAGTATCTTGGGACTGAATGGTTTGGAAATATATTCATCCACTCCGAGTTCAAATCCAAGCAGTTCGTCTTTTTCATCCCCTTTGGCTGTAAGCATAATTATAGGTACATCGGAATACTGTCTTATTTCCCTGCATACCTGCCATCCGTCGACTTTCGGCATCATGATATCCAATATGATTAAAGCAATGCCTTTATTGGAAAAAAATATATCCAAGGCCTGCTCACCGTCTTCTGCTTCAATAACTTCGTAATCGTTTCGTACCAGGAAATCTTTTACCAGCTTTCTCATTCTGCTTTCGTCATCGACGACCAGTATCTTTAGCTTTTCCATGGGGCACCTCCGACTTAGATATGTAAAATTAATTATATATTAGCAGTTATCTATGTCGAAATTGTGAATTTATTTTAGCTCCTGAGGATAAACAAGTCCCCATTGCATACGGATTTCATCCATTATATTCATAACATCCAGGGTACTTTGCAACGGATTTATCGGACTTTCAAGCAGACCTTCCCTTAAGCATCTGTTAACTTCGGCAGCTTCATATTCATAGCCGTTAACTATATATGGTTCTTTAAATGCCTCAACACATTGAAGATTATTGTCATATAAAAAGGCAGAGTCAGCCTTAAAGAATTTTTCCACTTTTATATAACCTTTTTCACCAAATATAAGGGCATCTGAACCTAATTGAGCACATAAAGCAGTGCTTAAATCTGCCAGAGTTCCGTCATTGTAATGAAGCAAAATAACATTTTGCTCGTCAACCCCGCTTTTGCCCATAATTGCGCTGCTGTATATCTTATCAGGCAAACGGTTAAGAAGATATGTGGCATAGGTTATGGGATAAACCCCTAAATCCAAAAGGGCACCGCCGCCCAAATCAGGATTGAACAGTCTGTGGTTATAATCAAACTCAAAGCAAAAACCGAAGGATGCCCTAATATGAAGGACTTTACCTATCCTTCCTTCGTCAATCCACTTTTTAATTCTTTTAGTAGCCGGTAAAAATTTTGTCCACATGGCTTCCATTAAAAATACTTTATTTTCTTTTGCGATATCGATTAATTGCTTCGTATCCTTGCTGTTTAGAGTAAAAGGCTTTTCACACAAGACAGCCTTTTTATATTCTAGGCAAAGCTTAGCCATTTCCTTATGTTCTGTATGGTGAAGTCCTATATACACAACATCTATATCAGGGTCTTTTATAAGAGCCTCATAGCCTGCATATGCTTTTTCAATTTGAAATTCTTTTGCAAATTTTTCTGCCCTTTCTGCACTTCTTGATGCCACTGCTGCAATGCTGCAATCCTCCAATGCTTTTAGTGCTGAAGAAAATTGAGTTGCAATTGAACCTGTACCAAGTATACCCCAACGTATTTTTTTCATATAATGCATCCCTTTCTTAAAATGTTTATAAAATTCCTTCCCTAGACAATTGCTTAAATAAAATTTATAAATTCATTTTACTATCTGAAAATATTAAAATCAATTTATTTATATATAATAAAACTTTTATTATTTCTTCCAGCTTTTAAAGCAGAATCAAAACTTTTACTATTACAACTAAATATCACAATTATCATAATGGATAAATCCAGAAATTAACTCATTATAAGCTAAACAGTAACATTATAAAAACTCTTAAAAAAATAAGCCTGTTTCTTACCTGGAAACAGACCTTTATGTATTACTTCAGAATACCATAAAATTATACCTGAAGTAATTTATATTCGTATATATCGTCCACCGTATGGTAGCCTACCTTCTCATATGCCCGTCTGGAAAGCATATTTTTCTTGTCCACAAACAGAGTACAAAAATCATAACCTTTATCAAGATACTTTTTACTGATATTATATATATTTGTTGCCGCATAACCTAGTCCTCTGTATTCTTCCGGTGTATAAACATAGTTTATAGCAATCCCATGGACGAGCTTTCTGCTTGCAGCGGCCATAGATACAACAGTTCCATTATTGTCTTCAAAAACATACAGCCTATTGTCGTCAATCATTCTTGTTGTCTTAACCAGCGCCGATTCATAATCTATTTCTTTAGCCAGTGCTTCAATTTGAAACTGTATCATCCAGTCGGTCAACATTTTTACTTCATGGGATAATGCCAGTCTTGTATATCCTTCTGCCGGTTTAATTTCATTTACCTGCGTAATTACCATAATGTCTGCTTCCAACCTTTGCACAAATGTGCATTTAACCCTTTTTCTGTACTCATCAATAAAGGCTTCACAAACCTCATACTTTGCACTGATACCTTCAAAATTTATCTGATTATCCGCCATATAACCGGCCAGCACCATAGCCGCTTCGCGAATGTCTTTGCCATAATCCTGGACATAAACTGCCATATTACTGTTCGGAATGTTGCTGAAATGCAATACAACCCGGTCATCATCCGTAATCACGCCAAACAGAATATCACATAAATCCGGATTATTTTTGCACTGATATGCATTATAAAGCACCAACTGACTGACTGCTTCATTTTCCAGCAGTACCGATTCATAATCCAATAAATATTCTTCGGCATTATTATAGACCCTGACAATCATATTGCTTTCCTTCTTTCTGCGGATATTTATACCCCATTATTAATCTTCCCATTTTTATGCATTTTAAACTCTTATATTTGCTAATATCATACAGTATAATTATTATACAGTTATTGGGTATAATTACTTTGTCTTATTTTTCTATACTTCGAATTCATTATCTGTCATAATGCAATTATACTATTATTTTCCATATATTGTAAATAGTTAAATAAATACCCGGTATTATAATTTGACAAAAGCCAGTGGGATTAAATAAAAATCCCATTGGCTTATTGTCATCGGCAAAATTTACTTAATATCCTTACCCATTTTCTTTTTCTTTAATGCAACGGTAGATGCTCCAAGCAAAACTACTCCGCCAGCTATTGCAGCTGCCATACCCGGTATTGATAACTTCTTCTCTTCTTTTTCACTATCCTTATCCGAAATGGTTCTAATATTATCATCTTCGATAGAAGTTCTCTTAAGTTCATCTATGACTTCTTCCGCATTTTCCTCAGAACCTGTTGCATATAATATCTCATCAGTTTCTTCGGCTAAATCTTTTTCTTCGGCTTCCTCAAAGGCCTGAATTTGAATTTTAAATTCCTCTTCTTCTATGGCAGTATCCTCAATTTCATCTTTTTCCATCAAAATCCCGTCAGATGCAGTGGCAGATACCGGTGTGTCGCCTGTATCTGTTATATCAGCCCCTGCATTATCAACATCTGCGTCGGGGGCTTCAAGCGGCTCTGACTGAAAGATTACCGGATCGCTGGCCACAACCTTAACCAAATCCTTGCCGAATAAGTCGTACAATATTTTTGCATTTTCCTCACTGTAAGGAGTTATGCCTACTTCAACATAATCTTTTGCAATTCCGGTGTAGACCACCATAAATCCCAATTTTTCTATATCTTTTACATGGTCAACAAAAAGATATTGATCCATTTCTCTTTGCTTTTCGAACAAAGCCTGGTCTTGTGTGTTTACCGTTCCTACGTATGCAGGCGAAGAACCGCCGCCGGACTGCGCAAATGCTGCTCCTGTCCACATTGCTGATATACATAAACCAAGTGCAAAAGTTTTTATCATATTTTTTCTGATCATATTATCCTCCTATCAAAATTTATTACTTTGTTAAGCGCTTACAATAATTAGACGAAGAAGCAGCTTTTTAGTTCCAATATAATTACGTATGTTTAATAGTAAATTTTGGTTATGCAGTCTAAGTTGTGCTATAAGATTTTATTACCTTGCATATACATAGAGTATAGAGTAACGCAGGAGGCAAATTATGGATGAGCATAATTTTTTTGATATTGCAGTGGCTGAACATAGATTTTGGCTGCAGATTATGGGTGACCACGCCAGATTTATATTTTTCTCATTGGCCCCAAATGAAATAGAATATCTCCAAAGATCACAAGACTTTATTATAGCTTTTGATGAACTTCTTGACGGAGTAAACAACATATCGGGAATCGATGAGCTTGAACGGATTACGGATCAGGCTTATAAAATGTCTCTTCATTTGCGTGAATTTAAACTTCTTCTATTGTCACTTACCTTAAATTCGGATATAAAAATACACCTTTCTTCCACCTTCATAAATGATATGCTGAATGAACTGGAAGAATATCTGANAGTTTTGTCTTTACTGCAATCTAAAGAATCCATATTGTTTCATCCCCTGCATTATCATCTGTTGTGGTTAACAGACGCTGTCGGGCATGCCGCTTCTGTATCATCGAATTTGGACCCTGTCGAAAAGGATATGATTGATAAATGCAGCCATTTTGAAACCCTATTTGTTGATCTGCTTCTTAAAGCAACAATTATGAACGGATACATTCGGACGCAGATAAATAATTTTCCGGCCCTTGACCGGTTAAACAAACAGGTAGAAACAGCGATAATTTTATTTAAAGACTTTTTGGAAGAAATCAGGGACCAAAGAATAAGCGGACAGGTACTTGGAACTCTCTTTCCTCTTATGGCTGATCATATGGCAAGGGAAGAATGTTATTATCTGTGGAAATTATCCCAAACGGCCGGCCTGACCAAGCGTCCTGACTGCAATCCTGCAAGCCCAAGAATTGAAGGATAATTATCCTGTTTACATATTAGTTATTTTATCACATAAAATATAGTAACCTATATCCTGAAAGGAGATTATATGGAATTCCAACAAAGCAGAACCTTTTCAAATCTGCAAAATGCTTATGAACTGGAACTTATGTTGAGTACTATTTATTCTATATATGGCGATATAGCAAGGCAGTCAGGCTATCAGGAAATCGGCTTTATATACGATACATTCCAAAGAAACAGCAAAGAACATGCAAGGATCTTGCTAAGGCAGATGAATCAAGGTCTTCTTCCTAATCTTGAAGAAGCCCTTGCTGCTTCCGCTCAAATTGAAAATTACAAAGGGTCTCAGCTCTACAGGCAAAATGCTATTATAGCCGGGGAAGAAGGGTATACGAATCTGGAATCGTTATTTAACGGTATAGCAAATATCGATCTTAACCATGCTCTCCAATTTGAAGAAAATTACAATAATCTTCTGAGAAACCAGGTTTTTTGCAAACCACAGCCTCAATTTTGGATATGTATGCAATGCGGCAACATCATGAACGGCTTATGCGCTCCTGAAGTCTGCCCCGTATGTGGTTTCCCGCAGGGTTACTACCGCCTATATAACGTCGAAAGGGTTTAGCTGCCAAAGAAAAAAGGAGGCAGCCAAATAAAGCCGCCTCCTTATGGTTTAATTAGTTTGTAAATAACTGTGACCAGTAAATTACACCATTTGCCTGGTATACACCGATACCTATTTTATTAAAGTTACCGTTCAGTATATTGGCTCTGTGTCCGGAAGAATTCATCCAGGCATTTACAACTTCCTGTGGTGTTCTCTGACCGTAAGCTATATTTTCTCCTGCTGTCCTGTAAGAAATTCCGTATTCCTGTAGTACGGTAGAAAATTTAGAACCGTTCGGTCTTGTGTGTGAAAATGACACGGATGTTTCCTGAGCCCTTTTATCTGCTGCCGCTTTCAAAGTAGCATTCGTTGTTAAAGGAGCAAGTCCAGCTTTTGAACGCTCAACATTGACAAGCCTTAATACCTCTTCTGCATAGCTGTTGCTGCTTGTAGTATTGGCAGACGTATTAGAAGAATTTGTATTCTTCGATGTTGTTCCGGTTTCCTTAGGTTTTGAACTTGAATTAGAGTTTGTTGCATTTGTGTCCTTCGGTGTGGTAGTGGTGGTTTTCTGAGTATTATTGGTACTCTTTTGACCTAATGAAGATAATATATCATTCAGAGCGCTTATATTATTGATATTAGCATCAGTAATATTAGTATATCCTTTATCCTGCAGTTTCTTTACTACATCATTTACCGAATAGCAATCGGACAGGTCAACATTATTATATATATAAGTTGTTGTTTTACCGGACTTGTTTGCTGTGGCTGTATTGTTAGCAGTGTCGGTGCTGTTATTAGCTTCAGAAACAGTATTCTTAGTTACTGTATTAGTCTTGCCGGCATTCGAAGCATTGTTACTGCTTACTGTATTTTTAGTTGAAACAGTATTATTTGTATTCGCTTTCCTACTGCCGGTTTTTGCGGCATTTCCTGTATTATTAACGGTTTTATCTTTCTTTTCTGTATTTGAATTTTTTAATTCTTTAGTATCGTCTCTTTTTGCATTTTCAGTTGTAGGGGCAGCCGTTTCTGCCTCAGAAGCCTTATCTTCTGTCGCTTCGTTTCTTTCAGTTTCCTGAGTAAATTCAGGCAGCTTTGCCATATTCTGTGTTTCATCGGCATCCTCTTGTATAATAACTTGCTGTATATTTTTATCTATATTTAAACCTTCATTGGTAACAAGCTGATTGATGCCGAAAGTACCTGCACAAGAAAGTGCCAGTGAACATATAGCTACAATTAATTTCCTCATTGTTTTAACCTCCTATTTGGTTTCTGTCTTGCTGCTCCTTAAGACTACCATAGTAGAACAATTGTTACAACCGTAAAATAATGGAGAACTACATAATTTATGTATAAAATATGGTATCTATCACCAAAATATTTGCTATATATTTCATAAAATCATTCAAGATTCTTCCATCTGTTGATTGATTAAATGCCGAATTTACAGATATTTTAGAGATATTATTATATTTTGATTCCGTTTAAAATCATTACAATTTCAACTGAATTTTGTAACTGATTTTAAGCTAAAATAAATTTCATTTTTTTAAAATTATTATTACAAATTCATTAAATCCAGCAGAACTTTTCCACTATTATGTTATTTATTATCATAAAATTGGAATATTTCTGCTGTTTCTAACAACAATATTATTGCTTATATATATTTTCTTACGAAAGGAGATATAAATATGAATAAATTTAATGACAGCAGAGCAACGCCCAAAAAAAGAACGAAAGAGGATAATGATAATTACACCGATATCAACAAAGAAAATGATACGAAGCAGAAAAATACATCCGAAATTATTCAGCCTAATCCACCCTCCGCTACCCCTTCCTATCCTGACGAAATGCCCAGCCGGGATGTAAGAACAGAAATATAAAAAAAGAAAAACACCTGCTGTGATGCCATTTTCCGGACGTATGTCCGTATACGGCATTTGACGGCAGGTGTTTATATTAGGATGTTATATGATAATATTTATAAAGATAATTTATATTAGTTTCCGATAATTCTTTTTAAAAATTCTCTTGTACGTTCCTGCTTGGGATTGTTGAAGATCTCCCGGGCTGTGCCTTCTTCGGCAATAACACCTTTGTCCATAAATACAACCCGATCGGCAACCTCAGCGGCAAATCCCATCTCATGGGTTACTACCAGCATGGTCAGCCCGCTTTTGGCCAAATCTTTCATTACGTTAAGAACTTCCCCTACCATCTCCGGGTCCAGAGCGGATGTAGGTTCATCAAAGAGCATAACATCCGGTTCCATTGACAGTGCCCGGGCTATGGCTACTCTTTGCTTTTGCCCACCAGAAAGCTGGCTGGGCTTTGCATTTATATATTGATCCATTCCAACTACTTTCAAATATTTCATGGCAGTTTCCACTGCTTCTTCTTTTTTGCGGCCCAAAACCTTAATCTGCCCTACGGTGCAATTGCCTAACACATTATGATTGTTAAACAGATTAAATTGCTGGAATACCATTCCCATCTTTGTTCTGTACTCCTGCAAATCATGCTTATCTGACAGGATATTTTTCCCTCTGTAAAATATCTCTCCGCCACTGGGCTTCTCCAGTAAATTTATACAACGAAGAAGTGTTGATTTACCGGAGCCGGAAGCCCCGATTATACAAACTACCTCTCCTTTTTTTACATTAAAATTTATATCCTTTAAAATCTCGTTTGATCCGAACCATTTGCTCAGATGCCGAACTTCTATAATATTATCCAACTTTCTCTTCCTCCTTTAGCCAAAGCCTTACTGCCCGGCCTTTTTTGCCAAATCTTCCGGTCTTGCAACCTGCATCTGATTTCCCGGAATAACATTAAAGTGTTCAGGTCCGTCTATTTTCTTTTCAAGCCATCTAAGTAACCTGGTAACAGTCAGAGTCATAATAAGATAAATAATACATGCTACAAGAAAAGGTTCGAAGAACCGGAACACGTTTCCGGTTATGGAACTGGTCTGGAAGAATAATTCCGTAACCGATATTACATTAAGAACCGAAGTATCCTTGATATTAATTACAAATTCGTTGCCTGTAGCAGGAAGAATATTTCTGATAACCTGCGGCAAGACCACATAAAGCATAGTCTGGATATGATTCATACCGATGGCATGGGCAGCTTCAAATTGGCCCTTATCAATAGAAATAATTCCGCCGCGGACAATTTCCGCCATATATGCTCCGGTGTTTATCGAAACAATAAAAACACCGGCAAACATCCTGTCCATATCTATATTAAAAAGCATAAGAGATCCGTAATAAATAACCATAGCTTGTACTATCATCGGGGTTCCGCGAAATACTTCAACATAAACCGTAAGTATGGCATTTACTATTTTCAAAATAACTCTTTTTACCATGTTATCCGATAAGGGTATTGTACGGATTACTCCTATGATAAGGCCNATAGCAAATCCCANAACCGTACCAATAATANAAATAAGGAGGGTTACACCGGCTCCCCTAAGAAACATAGGCCAATAATCAACAATTACTTTAAAAAACCACTTCCATGTCATTATGGTTACACCAAACCTTTCAATTAAAATCAAAATCTAAGATTAAATTTCATTTATAAGTCTTTAATATTTATAAAACCCTCTAAACAATTTAAAATATGCCGAATTCGTGTTTAGGTATCATTACTAATATTTATAAATCTCATCACTAAAATTACTTGCATAAATTTAATTACCATATCGAATATTCATAATCAATATATGTTCTTTTCCAGTATCTAAACAACACCATAAAAACGGAGGCTCTCCAAGCGTTATATTATATAGGACAGCCTCCAAATCATATTTCTTATTCTGCTCCGGGTTGATTTTTGATAGCCTCGTCCATTATTCTAATCCGTTCTTCTTTAGAAATGTCAGCCAGAATCTTATTGATATCATCCAACAATTCGCTTCCTTTGCGAAGNCCCACAGCAATTGCGGTATCGTCAGGAGATGTTTCAAAACCGTCTTCAAAAACAACCATAGCAAAATTCGGATTGGCTGTAGTAGCACTTACAGCCTCAGGCCTTTCGGACACATATCCGTCTATAGCNCCGGATTCCAAGGCTACTCTCATAGCGGCAAAATTATTCATGGCTGTCTGTTTATTTACACCTTCTATCTGATCGATTACGGTATAATGGAAGGTATTGAGCTGTGCGGTAATTTTTGCTCCCGCAAAATCGGATAGTTTGGTCGCATTTTCGTACGGGCCGCCTTTTTTCACTACCATAACCAGATCAGACTCATAATAATTATCTGAAAAGTCAATGGATTCTTTACGTTCCTCAGTTGGCGACATACCTGCTATTATGGCATCAATTTTACCTGAAACAAGGGCAGGCAATAAGCCGTCCCAGTCTGTTTTAACTATAACCAGTTCTTTACCGAGACCTTCGGCAATTCTTTTTGCTATTTCAACGTCATATCCACCGGCATACTCTTTGGAGCCGTCAATCGGAACCGCCCCGTTCGAATTGTCAATCTGAGTCCAGTTAAACGGAGGATAATCCGCTTCCATACCGACCCTAAAGTAATTTCCGTCATTAGTTTTTTTACCGCATGCCGCTGTCAAAACCATTATTATGGCTGTAAAAATAACCAGTACTGCTGCTTTTCTTCTCATAAATTTCCTCCTCTTTAAAAACCTTATTTTCGTAACTTTTCCCTAACCCTATCTATTAAGGTTTTTATCTTTGTCCAATTAAATATGTAATCTTTACATAATTTTCCTTTCATAAAATAACCGAATTAAAACCTTTTATTAATGTAATGCTTTAATAAATAGACACTTTAATATATGAAAGGATTTCATCAAGAAAAAAATACAGGACAAAGATTCAGAGGATAAAAAAACCTGAGACTATCTCTCAGGTTATTAAACGCAATAATCCTCCTGTCCCCCCAATGAGATAGCGCAACTCATAAAGCCGGGCCACTTTATGAGACAGTCCTGCAGCTCTTAACTGCAGGCCCAGCATATAATACCGAGTATATTATATGCTTCGGCGATATTTCCTTCTCCCCAGCCTCATCGCTTCTCAGGCTCCACTGGGGACTGTTAAATACCGCGCCTCTACCTCACTGTCTTTAAGTGAGGCTTCTACAATATTCATTTATTGTTGCTATAAGTCTACAACATGCTCTTCTATATGTCAATAACAAATAATAAAAAATAGTACAAATTATATCCAAATTTTACTAAATATAATACATAGGAGCAGGATCTCTCTCCATATAGTCTTCGATAATATCCTTCAATGTATATTCATCTATGAATGAAAATACCCTTTCATCGATTTTATTCCAAATGCTTTCCCTGATAAAACTTTCTATAGGATTGGTTATAACTTCGTCTTCCATAGGAACAACAGACAAATCCCCTTCCAGGGCTCGCAGTATCATCCCGACGGTTATCTCGTCGGCATCATAAGCAAGCACATATCCGCCTTGGGACCCTTTTATACTTTTTACCAGTCCGGCCTTGCGCAGGGCTGAAAAAACCTGTTCCAGATAACTTTTTGATATATCCTGTCTTTCTGCTATACTGACCAGTGGTACCGAATCATTTTGAGAATATAAGGCCAGATCAATCATAGCCCTAAGGCCGTATCTTCCTTTTGTAGACACCTTCATAATACATCACCCTTCAAACAACAATTTATTTTTATTCATATTCAAATACACGAATTGTTTCTATTACAACAGGTTCTGCCGGTATTCCGGCTTCTTCGTCAAGTTTTTCGACTTTTGCCACCGCATCAAGTACATCATATCCTTCATAAACCTGCCCGAACACCGTATGTCTTCTAAACAGCCAGGGAGTCCCCCCTACTTTTCCGTAATTTTTTACGGCTTCTTCGCTAAATTCCACACCCAGGTTCAATCCTAACCAGGTCAGATAATCCTTTGTGTATGTTTCTTCAGACTGAACTATGAAAAATTGGCTTCCGTTAGTGTTCGGCCCGGCATTGGCCATGCAAAGTGCTCCCCGGTACGGATGCAAATCATCCGAAAATTCGTCTTCAAAGTCTTTCCCCCATATACTTTCACCGCCGGTACCGTTCCCGTTGGGATCACCACCCTGTATCATAAAATCTTCAATAATTCTATGGAAAGTAAGGCCGTCATAATATCCTTCCCTGGCATGAGTTATAAAATTTTCGACTGCTTTGGGCGCTTCATCTTCAAAGAACTTAACAAATATCGAACCGTAATCTCGTATTTTAATTTCCGCTACCGTTTCTCCTTTTTCAGGTTTTTTAAACTGTTTTGAAGAGCCTGCGCATCCGCTTAAAGAAAAAATTGATAAAAGCAACAATATAAATAAAGCCGCTTTCTTCATCTTTATCCTCCCCGTAAAGCATATAGTTAAGTAAAATTTGTTTCTCCCAATAACTATCTCTAACTTTCATATTCTNATTAACACTGTTAAATTGTAAATTCTTTAATTAAGAGAAAACTATCATGATAAATATTTTAATATTTGCCAACTACTTAATCTTTATCATAATTAACGCTTCAATATTTTGATATGAGCCGCCGTCCCAAACTTCATAATTTACACTTTTTGCAACAATACATAAAGAGGCACTGGCACTTTCTACTATAAACCTAGCTTCGTCTAAAGACATTTCACCGACTTTTTCATCCCTGTCTGTAAACCTGTCAAAGATTTCATTCAGCGAAAAACTGATAAGCTCATTTTTTTGGCTGTCTGTCAGCAAAAGATTTCCTAAACTATCATTATCATTTTCATGGATTAAAATATATTCTTTATTTTCTCCGTCAGCAAGTTCGTATGATACCTGGTTATCCTTACCATAAAATTCAGCTTCCATAATATAATCGTATCCCGATACGTTTATAAATACCCCACTTGGCAGATAAAGCCTGTATACTACGGGATCTCTATAATCCGTTTCGTATTGGGAAAATCCGAATGTTTTTTCAAAATCATACGACTGACTGTAAGCCTTAAGCCAATCAATATCCTTAGTATAATTCATCCGGCTCAGATACTGAACCGAACTTATTATAACCTGTTTATCCTCCTGCGATATATTTGCATTCGGAACGATCTTTCCGTCCTTTAGCATATTGTTTTTTTGAAGCACTTCAGTCAGCCGGCTGATCTGATTATTTCTGCTTACGGTAAACGCATCCGTTACAGGAAAGACAGATATCAGGGAAAGAACAATTAATATAGGCGCAACTATATTAGTTTTACTGTTTGGTCTCAGGCTGAAAATAAATGCCGTTACCGTCGAAAAGATACCAAACATTATAACATAATACCTGCCTGCGGTTATTCCCAACTCCCCAATTTTAAGCACGGACGATACGGTCTGGAACAATACAACCGGTATCAGAACCTTCGGAAATATCATTCTGAAATATATGGCTATTTTGCTTTTAATAACACAAGCCAAAAGATACACGGTTATTACCGTAATGGAATAAGATACCAGCAAAGGCTCCATAAGATTGTCTTTCCAGAAGTCGCCGGTTATATTAAGAANTATATAAAGCAGTAGTATAAAAGTAAAAACAACCGTTATCGGAATAATAATATATNATATAAGGCCTTCCAAAAATTTTGAAGGTTCTATGGCTTTTATTAACTGCTTTTCATTATTATCTTCCAAATTTAGGACAGAATCATTTGCATCTTTGTTATAAGCAGGATATAAAGGAATTAATGAAAGAAAATGTAAAGGAGCATATAAAAAAGCGATCGCATTCAGAACATGCCTGTATGCTTTGCTGTTTATATCCGCAATCAGCATATCTANAGCCATCAGAATCAGGGCTATCCCCAAAAACATAACAGCCGAGTAAAATGCCACAGTAAAAAAACTTTTAAATACCGCCATGAAGCTGTCACTAAAACCAATTCTTGATTTCATGGACGGAATCCATATAAATAAAATCAAAAGTATAAATAACAGGACAATTGTTCTTACAGCAATTTCAGTACTGATTTCTTCAACAGCAAATTTTAATATTAAGTAATATATAATGGCTCCGATTACAGCAATGGTCGCGAATATAAGCCTGATTTTCTCCGACCTAATAAAGCGTTCATAGCATAATTGCAGCACCATAAAAAGAGCCGCACCGATTATAAAAGAAAATAACAGTTCAAAATAATTATCATCAGCCTCTTTGGTTATATAATAGGATGTCAGAATGGCCGAATAAAAAAAGAAAACAATCGTCAGCGGAAAACGCTTTATCGTCCCGGTAAATCCCTGTAATGTAGATGTCAGTTTTTCTAAATGCTTCATGTTCTGGCCTCCTGTCAGCAATTCATAGTTTACAGACCAATCTGCTTATATATAACATTATATCATATGAGTTATTAAGTTCCAAGGTATACCATATTTTAAAGTAAAAATAATTTATTTAAAATCATTCTGTCATAAAAAAGTATTACCATCTCACAAACAGGATATTAGCCTCTTTATGAGATGGTAACCGATTCTGCATATATTTATTAATCTATGTGTATTCTAATATTTAATTTTTTATATGTGCCGATATTCTTCTAATTGGTCTCTTCTTTTTCTAAAATATTGTCTTTACCGACCGGAAGCACCAGAGCAAGGAATATTCCCGCAAATGCCGCCAGGGCAAGACCGGATATGCTTACAGTATCTGTAATAGGGATACTGTCACAACCGATACCCAGCACAAATATGATTGCGGCAATCATCAGGTTTCTGCTGTTACCAAAATTCAGTTGGGATTTAACAAGGATACGTACTCCAACAGAAGAAATCATACCGTATAATACTATACTTATTCCGCCGGTTACGGGTGCCGGTATACTGTTTACAAAACCGCCAAATTTACCTATAATGCCTAGTAAAACCGCAATCCAAGCCGCAACACGGATAACTGCGGGATCATAATTTTTTGTAACTGCTAAGACTCCGGTATTTTCGCTGTAAGTTGTATTTGCAGGTCCACCAAGCAAACCTGCCCAGGATGTTGCAAGACCGTCTCCAAGTAAAGTCCTGTGTACCCCCGGATCAACCATGAAATTCTGACCCACAACCGCACTGTTGGTTGTTATATCACCGACATGTTCTATTAAAGTAACCAAGGCAATCGGAGCTATCGCAAGAATAGCATCAAGTTCGAACTTAGGCATAAGCAATAATTGCTTCATTATATTTTCGTCCATGAAAGAGAACCATTCTGCCTGTCTTACAGGAGTGATATCTACAAGACCAAGAGGAATGCAAACTAAATAACCTGCAATTATAGCAAACAGAATTGGCATCAGATTATATATACCCTTTGCAAAAACGGAGATGCATATGCAAGTTGCCAGTACAACCACCGTTACCAACACAGCCTTAAAACTAAATACCTGCTCTCCGGTCTCAGTTGTCAGGAAGAAAGCGTTGTTAATGGCTACACTACTAAGTCTTAAGCCTATAACAATTATTATGGGTCCGGTTACAATTGGCGGAAGCAACTTATTAATTTTTTCGTAGCCAACAAACTTAATCAGTAAAGCAAATACCGCATACACAAGACCGGCCACAATAAGTCCGCCTTTTACGGCAGCCAGTTTAGGAAGAAAATCAGGATCCCCTATTCTGGAATTTCCTATAACTGCCATGATTCCTACCATGAAAGCGAAACTTGAACCCAAAAAAACAGGAACCTTCTTTTTCGTTATCAAATGAAATAACAAGGTTCCTGTTCCTGCACAAAATAGAGTAATTGATGTATCAAGCCCTGTCAGCGCTGGTACTAATACCGTTGCACCAAACATGGCCAATACATGTTGAATGCCAAGTATTAATTTTTTGTGTAGTGATTTCCTTTCCATATCTTTCTCCTTTGACTTTATTTTCGGCAAACTTTCGTAAAAAAGTTTAACCTTTCATATATTACAGTATATTTTATAAAAAATCAATAGTAATTTAAAATTTTTATTTTTCTGTCTTAAACCCCATATAATACCGGGGTCGGTTTAAACCTCCCCCGGTATTTAAGCTAATATATAATTACAGTAATATATATTTCAAAATAAATAATACAGTCAATACATACATTAAAACGCTGATCTTTTTCTCTTTTGCCTTACCTGCAATCAGGTTGATAATAACGTAAGAAATAATGCCAAAGCAGATACCTTCTGAAATACTGTACATAAACGGCATAGCTATTACGCACAGGAATGCAGGTATAGCTTCTGTCATATCTTCAAAATTAATTTTAACAATAGAAGTAATCATGTAGAAGCCTACTACTATCAAGGCAGGTGCTGTTGCAAAAGAAGGAATAGCAAGGAAAATAGGTGACAAAATGATTGAAACAGCAAATAATACTGCGACTACAAATGATGTTAGACCTGTTCTTCCGCCTTCGGAAACACCTGTAGCACTCTCTACATAAGTAGTTACGGTAGAAGTACCGAGTGCGGCTCCTACAGTCGTTCCGATTGCATCTGCCATAAGGGCTCCCTTAATACGAGGAAGTTTCCCGTCTTTATCAAGCATATTCGATTTAGAAGAAACACCTATCAAAGTTCCAAGAGTATCAAAAATATCAACAAAGAGGAATGCAAATACAACTACCAAAAAGTCCATTGATAAAATACCTGAAAAATCCATCTTAAATGCTACATCTTTTAATGCGGATAACTGAATTCCGCCGGAGAAGTCAGGCAGCAAGGAATAAAATCCTGCTTCTGCATTAACTTCATAAAGACCTGTAAGCTGGCAAATGATTCCCAAAATCCATGTTGCCAGTATTCCTAATAAAATACCGCCCTTTACTTTTTTAATCAATAATACTGCAGTAATAATGATACCTAAAAGTGTAAGAACTATTGTGACATTTTCGGTTCTNGTAACACCTTCAGCGGTAAATGAATGGAACTGAACCAGAGTTGCGGAATTATCTTTTACAATACCGGAATTCTGAAGGCCTATAAATGTAATAAACAAACCTATACCGGCACTTACCGCATATTTTAATGTCATAGGGATTGCGTTAAAGATAGCTTCACGAACATTTGTTAAAGATAACAGAATAAAGATTATACCTTCGATAAACACTGCTGCCAATGCCACTTGCCATGAATAACCCATGGTAAGTACTACCGTATATGCAAAATACGCATTTAAGCCCATGCCGGGAGCAAGCGCAAACGGATAGTTAGCCAAAAATGCCATCAACAAAGTAGCAATGAATGAGGATATCGCTGTTGCCATAAATACGCCGTTGGGATTCATTCTGGCTGAACCTTCAAGGCCAAGAATATCATTAAAAGCAGTCATGGTGCTGGGATTCACAGCCAGAATATACGCCATTGTCATAAAGGTTGTAATTCCGGCCATTATTTCCGTCTTAACATTGGTGTTGTTCTCTTTCAGCTTGAAAAGTTTTTCTAACATAAGTATCCTCCCACAAAAAAATTATTCCGTAATAAACGGACCTTTATTACGGAATAATTGTATCAAATGTTACTTTTGTTTACAAGCAAGCCACTTATTATATATTTTAATCTTATTTATTAGTATATCTCTTAATAATTTGCTGTTTTATCGGATATATTGTCGGCCTCACTTTAAAATTAATATAAAATGTCAATTGAGGCTTATTCTTCATTCTCTTCTTCTTTAGCATTTTCCTCAATTACTTTTTGTTGAACATCCGCAGGTGCCTGCTCATATCTTGCAAATTCATAGGAGAATTCGCCGATACCGCCGGTCATGGATCGAAGATCGGTTGAATATCCGTATAACTCGGCCAAAGGTACGTCAGCAAGTATTTCCTGTTTGCCGTTTACGGGATTCATGCCTAGTACACGGCCCCGTCTCTTATTGAGGTCACCCATAATATCGCCGGTATACTTATCGGGAACGACAACCCTCATAGATACAATCGGCTCAAGAAGTACAGGCGATGCTTCCATAAAACCTTGCTTGAATGCCAAAATTGTGGCCAGTTTAAACGCCATTTCGGAGGAATCTACGGGATGGTATGAACCGTCTACTAATGTTGCTTTAATTCCGACAACAGGATAACCGGCCATAGGTCCCTTTAATACGCTTTCCTGCAAACCTTTTTCTACAGCAGGGAAATAGTTTTTAGGTACGGCACCGCCGAAGATTCTTTCTTCAAAGATGTAAGGCTTTTCAAGATCTCCGGAAGGCTCAAATTCAATTACAACATCACCGTATTGACCGTGACCGCCGGATTGCTTCTTATGTTTACCNCGTACACTTACTTTCTTTCTGATTGTCTCACGATAAGGAACTCTGGGTTTGGTTACTTCAATATCAACTTTATATCTTGACAAAAGTTTGCTTACCACAACTTCCAGGTGCTGATCTCCGATACCGTAGAGTAATGTCTGTCTGTTTTCAACGTCATTTACTACTTTAAGAGTAAGATCTTCGTCCATCAGCTTAGCAAGAGCCTGTGATACCTTGTCTTCGTCGCTCTTATTCTTGGTCTTGTATCTCATGTATGTATAAGGTACAGATACCTCAATCGGATCATATTCAACCGGAACCGCCTTGGTTGCCAGGGTATCTCCCGTAGCGGTAACATTAAGTTTTGCCAAAGCTCCGATATCACCTGCATGAAGTTCATTAACTTCAATCTGTTCTTTTCCGCGAAGAATATAAATCTTGTTAACCTTTTCTTCGGTATCCTTGTTTGTATTATACAAAGGAGTATCTCCCTTAAGTACACCTGAGCAAACCTTAAGCAATGAGAATTTACCGATAAACGGATCGACTATGGTCTTAAATACTCTTGCGGTAAACGGTTTCTTATCATCATAATTGGCCTCAAAAACCTCACCGTTTGAGGTGTTCTTGCCTTTAATGGTCTTCTTTGTCGGATCGGGGAAATACTTAACTATAGCCTGCATAAGCATAGTTGTTCCCTGAGCATTTATACCTGAACCCATAAGAACAGGTACAATGGAACCGTCTATAACGTTAGTTCGAAGTGCATGAGAGATTTCTTCCTGGGTAAATTCTTCGCCGCTGAAATATTTATCCATTAATTCTTCACTGGTTTCTGCAACTGCTTCCAGCAAATCCTCTCTGAACTTCGAAAGAGTTTCCTTACAATAATCCGGAATTTCGCATTCTACATAATTGCTTCCTGTCGTGAATTTTCTGCCGGCCATTTTTACTACATTTACAAATCCTACAAACTTATTGTCTTCTTTGATAGGAAGATGGAAAGGCGCAATCTTATGGCCATACAATTCTCTTAACTGATCTACTACCTGACTAAAATTGGCATTTTCTACATCCATATCGGTGACGAAAAAGATTCTGGGTAAATTAAATTTCTCACAATATTCCCACGCTTTAATTGCACCAACTTCAACACCGGCCTTTGCTGATACGACAATGACAGCCGCGTCGGCAACAGCTAATGCTTCTTCTACTTCTCCCACAAAATCGAAATAGCCCGGTGTATCCAGGAAGTTGATTTTAACCCCTTCATAATCAATAGGTACTACTGTGGTGCTTATGGAGAACAGTCTTTTCTGTTCTTCTTTGTCATAATCACTGATGGTATTTCCTTCTTCTACTTTTCCTTGGCGCTTAATGATTCCTGTAGTATAGGCCATAGCTTCTACCAATGTTGTCTTGCCGCATCCCCCGTGGCCTAATAAAATAACATTGCGTATTTTTTCAGAAGTGTAAACATTCATACCTATTCCTCCATTACATTATTTAGTAAGTAGTAGAGTAACAAACTAGTCACCTACGTTATTACCCGCTATACCTCTTAGTCTATTTTACTAAATTTGCATACTGATTACAATAGTTTTATAATAAACTTAACAAAGTTATATTTTCCAAATGCAAAATTTCTCGGAATAATTGATAAATCTACATTNTTACGTATTTTTCCATTATATTTAATGTCGTAACGCGTTAAACCGTTANGCTTTAAACCGTAACGCTGTGAATAATCAGAGTATTGACATAAGGATTTTTTAAGAGTATAATCGGTCCAAGTACCCGGTTAATGAAAATATACGGTACATAAGGAAAGTAAAGGAGTATGTCATATGATTATTGTAATGAAACCTCAGGCTAAACCCGAATCCATACAGCGTATAAAATCTATAATTGAATCAAAAGGCTTGCAGGCCCATATATCCGCCGGTCATGAAGTTACTATTATAGGTGTTGTGGGCGACAAATCAAAGCTGATGGATCAAAACCTGGAGATTTTTGAGGATGTAGACAAAATTGTTCCTGTTACAGAAAGCTATAAGCTTGCCAACAAAAAATTTCATCCGGAGCCTACAAAGGTTAAAGTCGGAAACGTGGAAATAGGCGGGGATACTACCGTAATTATTTCCGGCCCCTGTGCAGTAGAAAGTAGAACTCAGCTTCTTGTTACCGCCCATGCCATAAAGAAGGCCGGCGCCCACATTCTCCGGGGCGGAGCTTATAAGCCCAGAACATCTCCGTACGCATTCCAGGGTTTGGAAGAAGAAGGTTTGAAATATATGAAGGAAGCCAAAGAAGAAACAGGCCTTCCTGTAGTGTGCGAAGTCACAAGCCAAAATGCCATTGAAGCCGCCGTAAAATATGTGGATATGCTGCAGATCGGCGCAAGAAATATGCAGAACTTCTATCTCTTAAAAGAAGCCGGCAAGACCGGTTTGCCGGTTTTGCTTAAGCGCGGCCTTTCTGCTACTATTGAGGAATGGCTAAATGCTGCCGAATATATTATAGCCGAAGGAAATCCCAATGTAGTTCTGTGCGAACGGGGAATCCGCACCTTTGAAACATCTACCAGAAACACCTTGGATATAAGTGCCGTTCCGGTTATAAAATCAAAAAGCCATCTTCCTATCATAGTAGATCCAAGCCATGCTTCCGGTGTAAGAGCTTATGTAAAATCTCTTTCTATGGCGGCTGTAGCTGTGGGCGCAGACGGACTGATGATAGAAACCCATCCCGATCCTTCCACTGCATTAAGTGACGGTCCTCAGTCATTGTCCTTCGATCAATTTGAAGATTTGACAAAAGAATTAAAACCGCTTATACAACTAATGGGTAAAAAATTTTAAAATTAATAAAATTTTATGTACGATTTATTTATATAAGTATTGTCAAAATTATATGCCCTTTATCGCAAAAAGTAATTTATAATCAAACTTATTATTTAGGAGGATAAACCGGATAAAATGAAAGATCAAAACAGCGACTTTAAAATAAAAATCATAGGATTCATAGGTTTTGGACTTATAGGCGGTTCTATTGCCAGGGCCATAAAAAAAGTAAGGCCCGATATCAGCCTGTATGCCTATGATTATCACCCCAATCCTCCAAGCAGTGGTTATAAAGAAGCCCTGTCCGACGGGGTTCTTGATTTTGTTACAGGAAATCTTGAAGAAGGATTTCCCGATTGTGACATTATTTTCCTTTGCGCCCCGGTGCTTTCCAATATCTCATACCTGCCTAAACTTAAATCCATAATAAAGCCTTCCTGTATTCTAACCGATGTGGGCAGTGTAAAAGGCAATATCCACGAAGCCATAAGTGAACTTGGGATGGATGAAGTTTTTGTTGGCGGCCATCCCATGACCGGTTCGGAAAAAACAGGCTACAGAAATTCTTATGCTTTATTGCTGGAAAACGCTTATTACATACTTACGCCTACGGATAAAACACCCAAATTTAAACTTGATGTTCTCAAAAAACTGGTCGAAGATATCGGTTCAATACCTATTATACTGGACCCTAAGGAACATGATGAAATCACTGCTGCCATCAGTCACCTTCCCCACATCATAGCAGCAACATTGGTAAACCTTATAAGAGAGTCCGATAACTCTGAGAAGATGAAGCAACTTGCTGCGGGAGGTTTTAAGGATATAACCAGAATAGCTTCATCCTCACCGATGATGTGGCAAAATATTTGCCTTACCAATGCCGGCGTTATAAATACCATACTTGACCGTTATATAGAAATGCTGAAGACAGCTTCTAACGCCCTGTCCGAATTGGATGAAGATTATTTGTATACCATGTTTGAAACAGCCGGTGAATTTAGAAACAGCATTCCCAATAAATCGGCCGGTTTAATCAACAAAGTCTACGAAATATATGTTGATATTATTGACGAAACGGGAGCTATAGCTACTATTGCAACCCTTCTGGCAAATAATAATATCAGCATAAAAAATATCGGTATTATACATAACAGAGAATTTCAGGAGGGGGTACTTCACATAGAATTCTATGATGAGCAATCCGAAAATGATGCCATAGATTTGCTAAGCAGGCATAATTACCACGTTTATGACAGGTAATAAATCTGTGTTTCATAAAATGGGTAATACGAAAGATACGTAGAGTTTACTAATATTATATTATGACTATATAATAGGTGCTTTAAAGATACCAAAAACATTATAAATGATACTATGCTTGCTAAAGCTATTATAAAACTAGATACGAAGTTAAACTTCAATATATTAATATTTAAAAACATTAATAAGAAAACGAGGAGCCAAATATGATAATTAAGAAAAATGGTCCCTTAAAGGGAAACTTATCAGTTCCTGGAGACAAATCCATTTCTCACCGTGCTGTTATGCTGGGAGCTCTGGCCAAGGGAAAGACCGAAATTGACAATTTTTTAATGGGTGAAGACTGCCTTTCTACAATCTCATGTTTTCGCAAGATGGGAATACATATAGAGCAGGATATTCGAAATCGTAAAGTTATCGTATTCGGCGAAGGATTGGACGGGCTGAAAGCGCTAACAGAAATCTTGGATGTGGGTAACAGCGGCACAACTATCAGGCTTTTGTCCGGTATCTTATGCGGGCAAAATTTTTCATCTGTCATAACCGGAGATACTTCCATTCAAAAACGTCCTATGGGCAGAATCCTTACACCTTTGCAGCAAATGGAAGCAGATATTGAAAGTGTCAATAACAACAACTGCGCTCCTTTGCGTATAAACGGACCGAAAAATCAAAGATTAAAAGGTATACATTATAAATCTCCCATAGCTTCTGCCCAGGTAAAATCCTGTGTGCTTTTAGCCGGTCTTTATGCCGACGGAGAAACTCATGTAACCGAGCCTGCCGTATCAAGAAACCATACGGAGATTATGCTGTCATATTTCGGCGGTGATGTAAAAGTAACAGGTAGTACAGTTTGCGTAAAACCAAGACCCAAGCTTTCCGGAAAAAAAATAAATGTCCCCGGAGATATCTCTTCCGCTGCTTTCTTAATGGCTGCTGCCTTAATAGTACCGAATTCCGAGATACTTATTGAAAATGTCGGCATAAACCCCACCCGCGACGGAATCTTAAAGGTATGCTCTATGATGGGAGCCGATATAAAACTCTTAAATATTAAAAAAGACGGAGGAGAACCAGCGGCAGACATTCTTGTTCGCCACAGCAGTTTAAGAGGAACAGAAATCGGGGGAGACCTAATACCCACTTTGATTGACGAAATTCCCATTATAGCCATTCTGGCCTGCTTTGCCGACGGAAAAACCGTTATAAAGGATGCACAGGAACTAAGGGTCAAAGAATCCGACCGGATTGAAGCCATGGTCAAAAACCTTTCCGCCATGGGTGCGGATGTTGAAGCCACCGAAGACGGAATGATTATTAACGGAGGAAAACCCCTTCGCGGTGCCGTTATCGATCCAAAATTTGACCACAGGATAGCCATGTCCTTTGCAGTAGCCGGTCTGATGGCAGACGGCGAAACCGAAATCCTTAATCCGGAATGTGTGAATATATCATTTCCCGGATTTTTTGAAAAGGTGTCAGGNACTGTAAACAAAATGTGAACGAAACGTTCACAATTTGTTTACAGTACCTGACACCATATTTATTCAAACTGAGAATTATATAATTTGTAATAAAACCCTTTCTTTTCCATAAGCTCTTTATGGGTTCCCTGTTCGACCACATCTCCCTGATCTACAACAAGTATATTATCTGCTCCCTGAATTGTTGACAGTCTGTGAGCTATAACAAAACAGGTCTTATTTTCCATCAGTTTTCGCATGGCCTTTTGAATTTTTATTTCGGTTCTGGTATCAACATTTGATGTAGCCTCATCCAGTATTAGCATTTTGGCATCCATTAGCATAGCTCTTGCTATGGTAAGAAGTTGCTTCTGGCCTTTTGATATGTTCATTCCGTCTTCATTGATTACAGTGTAGTATCCTTGCGGTAGCCGTTTTATGTATGAATGAATTCCTGCTGCTTTTGCTGCGGCTACTACTTCATCCATAGTGGCATTTTCTTTTCCGTAAGCTATATTATCAAATATGGTTCCGGAAAACAGCCATGTATCCTGAAGCACCATAGCATATGACCTTCGAAGGCTTTTTCTGGTTACGTCCCTGATCTCGTTACCATCAACCCATATGGCCCCGCCCCAAATGTCATAAAATCTCATTAACAGATTAATAATAGTAGTTTTTCCCGCACCGGTAGGGCCGACAATAGCCGTAAGACAACCTGGTCTTGCATACAAAAACAGGTTTTTAATAATTTCCTTATCGGGAATATAACCGAAAGAAACTCCTTCCATTTTAACTTCGCCTTTTACTTCCGAAAGTTCGTTGGCATTTTCCTTATCGGGCAGCTCAGGTATTTCATCCATCAGTTTAAAAACTCTTTCTGCCGCCGCCATTGCAGACTGTAGTTCGCTTATAATATTGGCCATCTCATTAATAGGCCCTGAAAATTTACGGCTGTATTGCACAAATGAAGAAATATTTCCGAGTGTCATTTTTCCGAAAAGATATAATACGGCGCCAAGTACTGTTATTAAAGACAAAGACAGATTATTTATGAAATTAACCGTAGGCCCGGTCATACTTCCGTAGTACTCCGCCTCAAAATAAGCATCAACCGTTTCTTTATTGATCCGGTCAAATTTCTCCATAACCGAATTTTCGGCAGCGTATGCTTTAATAGTCATTTGCCCGGATACCATTTCTTCGACAAAACCATTAAGTTCTCCCAGCTTCTTTGAACGGGTCCGAAACAAAGGCCGTACCTTTTTAGCCATATACCTGGTATAAAACAGGGATAATGGTATAGTAACCAGCATCACAAGCACAAGTATCGGTGATATAATAATCATCATAATTAATGATCCGAAAACGGTAATAAAGCTGGTACAAACCTGTATGAAATCCGACGATAACGAAGTGTTTATTGTATCTATGTCATAAGAAAACTTGCTTATTATATCGCCTGCCTGATTACGGTCAAAGAAGCTTACGGGAAGTTCCACAAGTTTTGAAAATAAATCTTCCCTCATTTTATGTATTATTTTCTGGCTGAACCGAATCATCAGTACCGATAAAATATATGACAGAACTGATGATACAATATAAAATGCAATCATCCATCCTGCATAATATAATACGGTTTGAAATACAACCAAACCTTTGCCTGGTTGAATGGCGTCTATCGCATACCCTGATAACATGGGTCCTACAAGTGCCAGAAGATTGCTGCACAATGTTAGTATTATTGCCGCTATTAAATGTACCTTATAGTGGGACACATACTTCCAAAGTCCTTTTAAAACATATCCTGTGTCTTTCGGTTTGTCTGTCTTATCGCTTATCTTGGGTCCTCCCCCTTGGGGATTTGTAGCCATTATAACACACCTTCCAACTGTCCAAATTGAGACTGATATATTTCCTGATATACGCTGCAGGTTTTAAGCAGCTCTTCGTGGGTACCGTAACCGACCATATGACCTTCTTCCAGCACCAAAATTTTGTCAAGCTTCATTACCGAACTTATTCTTTGAGCTATTATGATGCTGGTAGTACCCTTATAGTTATTTCTGATAGATTTTCTAAGCTGGGCATCCGTTTTATAATCAAGAGCACTGGAGGAATCGTCAAGTATCAGTATTTCAGGCTTTCCTGCCAAGGCCCGGGCAATTAAAAGCCTTTGCTTTTGCCCTCCGCTTAAATTGCTTCCTTTAATCGTCAATTTATGATTCAGTTTATCATCTTTATTTAAGATAAATGAAGCTGCCTGGGCATCTTCTGTCGCTATTAAAACATCTTCCTTTGTAAGCCCCCGTCCCAGGTTTATATTTTCATATATACTTTCGGCAAACAGAACATCATTCTGAAAAGCCACACCAAACATACCCCTGAGCTTCTGCTTGTCAATACTTCTAATATCCACACCGTTTATTCTAATGCTTCCTTTATCAACATCATAAAAACGCATCAGCAAATGAACAAGGGTGGTTTTCCCTGAACCTGTGGACCCTATAATCCCCAGGCTCTCCCCTTTTTTTATACCAAAACTTATATCTGTAATAAAAGGTTCATGGGTATAGGAAAAACATACATTGTCAAATTCTATATGATAACCCGAATTCTTCGGTTCAAACGGTATCTCCTTTAAATCTTCCTCTGTATCCAAAACCTCAGCAATTCGTTTTGCTGAGGCACTGGCTTTGGAAACACCTATAAATATACGGGTAATAGCCATAACTGCATGAAGCATTATCATAAAATATGACAGGAATGCTACAATTTTTCCTGGCTCGGATGAACCGCTGTTAACCCTAAATGCACCTACAATTACAACCAAAGTCAAACCCATATTAAGAAGAAAATTCATGGCCGGATTTGTAACCGCCATCAAAGTCCCTGCTTTAAGTTCCTTGTCCACTACTTCTTTATTGACGGATGAAAACCTTCCCTTTTCATATTCATTTTTTGATAAAGCCTTAATAACCCTGACACCGGTTATATTCTCACGGACCACCCTGACCATTTTGTCCACGGTTTCCTGCAAATTAGTATACAGAGGTATACCTTTCTTTGATACCAGGTAAACAATCAGAGCCATAAAAGGGAAAACCCCTATAAGAATTAGAGTAAGAACAGGCTCCAAGGTACTGGTTATAATTATACCACCGATCAGAATAATCGGAGCTCTGACACCGATACGCTGCATCATCCCAATCATATGATGAATATTATAAGTATCTGAGGTCATACGGGATTCTAAAGAGGGAATTGTAAAGTAATTCAATTGTCTTCCTGAAAGGCTGAGAATTTTTTGGAACAGATCATGGCGAAGAGTTTCTGTGGCATCCCTTGCTACTTTTGAGGCCATACGGTTAGCCACTATGTTTAAAGTCCTGGCACCAACAGACAAAAGCAGCATTCCAGCGCCCCACCACAAAATCAATGAAACACTTTTTTTCGGAATAACATCGTCCAATATATACGCCAGGACCCACGGCAGCCCTAGATCCATAAAAGTTCCCAAAATCTTTATAAATAACCCCAAAGCCATCCTGGGATAATACGGTTTTAAATATGCAAATACTCTTTTCAAAGCTGTACCTCCGTCGCATTAAGGTGTCAGGTACAGTTAACAAATTGTAAACAACTTTGTTCACAATTTGTTAACTGTACCTGACACCTTCTAATATTATATTATAATTTTACCATATTAACAACAGCAAAAAAATAATACATATGTTATATCCTATCATATTTGCATATTTATTTAAAATCTGGTGTCAGGCACTGTTAACAAATTGTAAACAACTTCGTTCACAATTTGTTAACTGTACCTGACACCAGATTCAGTTCTTCTTTATCCACTTTGCTATATCATTTATAACCCGGCTGTCAACGGTTCCTTTAATGCTGTATTCCGTAACGTCTGTTCTGCCGTTTGATTTCATAAATAAATGATTAAGATTATCATATAACTTAAAAGTCACATTTTCCTTATTCTTTAAAAGCTCCTTCCAGGCTACAAAATCTATATCCGCAAATACCTGAAAGTCTTCGTTTCCCTGAGCTATAAAAATAGGTATTTTAAGTTTCTTGACAATCTTTGGTATATCTATCTGATTTAGGCTATACCAATAGGATGCGGGATAGTTTAAAATAATATCTTTACTGCCCTCTTTCAATTCCTTGATTTTTTTTATGGCTGGCTGTATCTGAGCCATATAAATTTTAAGCATTTCAGGAGTAACAGATTTATCTGCCTCAAGCAATTTTCTTGTTTGGTCCACTATTATATCTTCAAGCTTTCTCGGGCTTCCGGCCAGACATACTATTCCTTTTACTTCCTTATTGTCCGCAGCAATTTTAGGGGCCATCATTCCTCCAAGGCTGTGGCCTATTATATAAATCCTGTTCTTATCCACTGATTTCAAGGTTTTGGCATATTTTATCGCCTGGGCTGCATCGTTTAAAGAATCGTCCTGTATGGTAAACTCAGGTTTGGAACTTAACGGAGTACTCTCATTATAACGAATTACCGCTATGCCCTGTTTTGCCAGTCCATGGGCCAAATCCCTGAAAGGCTTGTTTGCTGCTATAGATTCGTCGGCATCATGATCCCCCGAACCTGGAACAAGTATAGCAACCGGAGGCTTCTTTACATTCTTCGGAAGAGTAAGTATACCTTTTATTGGCTTCTTTTTATCCCCGAATGTAATAATTTTCTCTTCAAAATACTTATTGGATACAGGTTCCGGCTCATAAGGGGCATAAGTTATCCATAAGCCATCCAGCTTCTTATTAGTGTTATAGCTGAATTGAATCAAAATACCGCAATTGTCATAATTCAGTATAACATTGACAACCGTATTGATTTTTACTTTTTCTTCAGTTATACTTCTTATGCCTTTATAACTTCCCAAATCGGTTACAACTGAATTCCATACTTCTTCTAAATATTCAAGTGTAAGCTGTTGTTTAGCACCAATAGAAAGAGTATTATAAGTTTCTTTAAACTCTCCCTTGTTCATCTGTAGAGCCAGTTTTTTGCTTAATTTCCCCAGTTCCGACAGTTCTTTATCCTCAAACTTGGTTCCGGTATCTTTTTTAGCTGCCTGACTGTCTTTATCGGATTTTTTATTGCCAGTACTGCTTGCAAAAATAACTGCGGTATTAATGTTTATACCGGTATCTTTTGCACTGACTGCTTTCGTATCCTTACCTGTCAATGATAAAACACTTAGCAAAGTAACGAGAATAAATAATGATGCTGTCTTTTTCATTTCATTACCCCTTTATAAGATTTATATAATAGTGTCTTGTAAAAATATATATTACTTACTTTAAATACTACCATATTTAAGGGTGTCAGGCACTGTTAACAAATTGTAAACATTTTCGTTCACAATTTGTTAACTGTACCTGACACCCTTAATTTTCAAATGCGTTGGCCATCATCAGCTTAATCCTATTCAGTTGATTTACAAAGGATAATCCGGGATCATAGTCTATCGGGACTATATTTGCAAAAGGATAAAGCTCTTTGACAGGTTTTATCATTCCCTTGCCGGTCACATGGTTAGGCAGGCAGGCCAGGGGTTGGACACAGATAATATTATGAATTCCCTGTTCTATATACTCTATCATTTCTGCGGTAACCAACCAGCCTTCCCCCGTCTGATTGCCAAGAGAAAGGACCCGGGAAGCCAAACATGCCAGTTCTTCAATAGGTGTCGGAGGAATAAATCTTTTGCTTTTACCCAATTCTTTTTGAATTACCCGGCGATAAGCCTGTATATAATTAATGGCAAAGTTTCCGAGCATCATATTCAGTTTCTTCCCGGCAAGATATCTGTATCTGAATCGTGCATTAAAAGCAGAATATAGCAAATAATCCATAAGATCGGGTACAACTGCTTCGGCCCCTTCCTGTTCAATTATATTTACAATGTCGTTATTGGCGGTCGGATGGTACTTAAGCAGGATTTCGCCCACTACCGCCACTTTAGGTTTATTAATGTTTCTTAATTCCAAACGGTCAAATTCTTTTATTACTGATCTAACGTTTGATTTAAATTTTCTTAAGCTGCCGTCCCTTATATTGTCTTTAGCAATTTCCATCCACTTCTCAAGCAAAAGATTGGCTGATCCGGGAAAACGTTCATAGGGCCTTGTCCTGTTTATAAGCCTCATAAATAAATCCCCGTAAAGTAAGGCCAAAAGCGCACGGTTTAAGAGGCCAAATGAATATTTAAAGCCCGGCTGTTTTTCCAAGCCTACTGTATTAACCGATATCAGCGGAATATTCGGAAAACCTGCCTGCTTAAGGCCAAGCTTAAGCAATGCAAAGTAGTTGGTTGCCCGGCAACCTCCGCCGCTTTGGGTAAGGATTACCGAAGTATTGTTTATATCATATAATCCCGACTTTAATGCCTTAACAATTTGGCCCACCATTACAATAGCCGGATAGCAAACATCGTTATTTACATATTTTAAACCTTCATCAATAGCCTCACGGTCAACGGCAGGCAAAATTTCAATCCTGTAGCCGCTTGTATTGGCAGCCTCCTTTATCAGTTCAAAATGGATCGGCGCCATCTGGGGAGCAAGTATGGTATGGGTATGCCGCATGGCTTTTGTAAACAAAGGTCTCCTGTATGAGATCTCTTTTATTGTGTGTTGTATGCCGTTTCTTTCCCTTTCTTCCATAGCGGCCAAAAGTGAGCGGATTCTGATCCTTGCGGCTCCGAGGTTATTGCCTTCATCAATTTTTATCATAGTATACATCTTCCCCGCAGCGGCAAGTATTTCTTCGATTTGATCTGATGTTACCGCATCCAGCCCGCAACCAAAGGAATTTAATTGCACCAGCTCAAGATTCGGTTCTTTGGATACCAGGTAAGCCGCCCTATAAAGCCTTGAATTATACGTCCACTGGTCAACTACTCTAAGTTCGAAATCTAAATCCGTAAGATGGGCAACACTGTCTTCGGTAAGTACGGCAAGTCCGTAAGAAGATATAAGCTTTGCAATGCCGTGATTAATCTCCGGATCGACATGATAAGGTTTTCCGCAAAGGATTATTCCTTTTTTATTGTGTTTTCTAAGATACTCTAAGGTTTCTTCTCCCTTCTTCCTTATATCATTCTTATATTTTTCTCTTTCTCTTACAGCCTCAAAAACCGCTTCCTTTGCTTCTTTGTAAGTGACTCCGAAATCCTTAAATTCTTCTACAATCCTTTTTGTCAATGCCTTTTCATTGTCCAGTGACAAAAATGGAGATATAAATTTTACCTGTTTTGCTTTTATCTCATCTATATTGTTTCTTACAACTTCCGGATATGAAATCACAATCGGGCAGTTGTAATGATTGTTAACATTGGGGTATTCTTTTTTCTCATACACCACCGACGGGTAAAAAATGGTATCCACCCCCTGCTCAATCAGGCTTAAAATATGCCCGTGACATAGCTTTGCAGGGTAGCAGGCAGATTCGGAAGGAATGGTTTCTAAACCTTTTTCAAAAATCTTTTTACCGGAAGGAGGAGAAAGCACCACCCTAAATCCCAGTTTAGTAAGCAAAGTAAACCAGAAAGGATAATTTTCATACATATTTAGGACACGGGGTATCCCTATAACTCCACGATAAGCTTTCGATATAGGAAGCGGCGTATAGTTAAATGTTCTATGATATTTGTAATCATACAGATTAGGAAGCTTCTTATCATCCTTTCTGCCGCCTTTTTCACTTTCTTTTTTACTTAAACTGTCAATCCCGGTCCTTTTTTCTTTGAATCCTTTGCCTTCTTCAATACTTACAGACAAGCCACCTCTTTCACATCTGTTACCGCTTATATAACTGTTGCCGTCTGAAAATGTATTTATCGTTAACAAGCAGTTATTCTGACATCCCTCACACCTTTTTACCGAGGAATGCATAGTAAAGTTTTTTAAGTCTTTGCTTGACAGAAGTGAACTTAACTTACCCTCTTCCTCATGTTCTTTGGCATAAAGAGCCGCCCCGTAAGCTCCCATCAGTCCTGCAATCTCAGGGCGTACTACATTTATCCCAAGTACCTGTTCCATAGCCCTAAGTACGGCATCGTTATAAAATGTTCCGCCCTGAACAACGATATGTTTTCCCAGGTCCTCTTCTTTCCTAACTTTAATAACCTTATATAGGGCATTTTTTATAACCGAATAAGCCAAGCCTGCTGACAAATCGGAAATACGCGCTCCTTCTTTCTGGGCCTGCTTTACCTTGGAATTCATAAACACGGTGCATTTTGTACCCAAATCCACCGGCGTATCGGCAAATAAACCTTGTTTGGAAAATTCGTCTATTGATAAATTTAAGGAGGAAGCAAAACTTTCAAGGAATGAGCCGCAGCCTGAAGAACAGGCCTCATTTAAGAGGATATGAGTTATGGCACCGTCTTTTATCTTTAAGCATTTCATATCCTGGCCTCCGATATCCAGGATAAAGTCCACTTCAGGCAAAAAGTATCTTGCTGCCTTATAATGGGCAACAGTTTCAATCACGCCAAGATCCACATGGAGTGCCGCTTTTATAAGAGCTTCTCCGTATCCGGTAACTGTTGATTTTACAATGCTTGTCCCTTCTGAAAGTCTTTCGTATAAATCTGAAAGTATGGCTACCAGCTTGCCCACCGGATTTCCTTCGTTTTTAGAATAATGGGAATACAGGATTTCTCCCTCTTCTCCTATAAGTACTACCTTGGTTGTGGTAGACCCGGCATCAATTCCCAGATACGCCTTTCCCTTATATTCAGACAAATCTTTTCTTTTCACTTTAGCCCTGTCATGTCTTTCTTTGAAATCCTTGTATTCCTCTTCGTTATTAAATAAAGGAGCCAGGGTGATAACCCTATCTTCTTTTTTATTAATTAACTTTTGAGCCTTATTGCAAAGACCTCTAAAACATACGGGGGCTTCTTTTGCGGCAAGCAGCGCAGCACCTATGGCAGCAAAAAGCTGTGAATTTTCGGGACATATAAACTCCTGACAGGCATCTTTAAGGCTTTCGGTAAACCGTCTGCGCAGCTCTGATAAGAAATACAAAGGCCCTCCCAAAAAAGCCACCCTTCCTCTTATGGGTTTTCCGCAGGCCAGTCCCCCTATGGTCTGATTTACCACAGCCTGAAAAATAGACGCCGCAATATCTTCCTTTCTTGCCCCCTCATTTAATAAAGGCTGTATATCGGTTTTGGCAAATACTCCGCACCGGGAAGCTATAGGATATATTACCCTGTAATTTTTGGCGTATTCATTAAGACCTGCCGCATCGGTATTAAGCAAAGCTGCCATCTGGTCGATGAAAGCACCGGTTCCTCCGGCGCAACTGCCGTTCATGCGTTGCTCCACATTCCCTTTTAAATAGGTTATTTTCGCATCTTCACCGCCCAGTTCTATTACCACATCGGTTCCGGGAATAAATTCTTTTACCGCTTTCGTGCAAGCCACAACTTCCTGCGAAAAAGGCAGATTAAGCCACTTAGATACGGATAAACCTCCCGAACCTGTAATACTTACACTACATGACGATACTCCGAGATTCTTATAACAGTCGGCAATCATCCTGGCTACGGTTCCGGTCATATCCGAATAATGCCTTTCATAAGCCTTATAAATCAATTTTTTATTTTCCAAAGCCACAATCTTTACGGTAGTTGAACCTATATCTATTCCCAGATTTACTTTTGCCATAAGCCTACTCCCCAATTATTATTTTCTTAGNCTAATTTTCAGCCAAATGCAAACAACACACTTATGTATTATGTTCATTTTAAGACAATTCATTCAAATAAATGAANAATTTTACTTTATGTTAGTTACATTAAAATAATATCCTAATTTTTCATTTACCCGTATTTTTTATTAGTTTGCCTAAATGAAATAAATTACTATGCTTATTAGTTAAAACAATATTCTTAATTAAAATAAGCTCGATCTAGAAACTCTCTACGTAAACAAGAATTATTTTATACTCTATTCACTTTTATCAGCCGGATCTTTCCGATAATCATATATTGTATAAATTAATCAGGTAAAAATCATAGGCATATCTCCGGTAAAAAATAAGCCTGAATACTCAAAATATTAATGAGTATTCAGGCATTATTAGGGACTTTATATGGTTAATACTTTCGAAAATAAAATCAACTAGTTTAAAAACATAGCATATATAGTATCTGGATTAACTGCATATGAGTCACTGTAAAACACTTTACATAAACCAGATCAATAATAAATCTAATAATAATATTATTAAAACTAATAATAACATTCTGCCTTTAAAAATTCTTAAAAACAATAATACTTAAAATCAGTCCGTTATGATAATTAAACCCGGATACAGTTTTGATTATAGATTTACAACCTTTGTAGCCACTTTCTGAGCAAANATCTCATCGTGTTCAATAAATACAATGGTAGGCTTAAAGGATAAAATCAGCTCTTCCAGCTGCATTCTGGTAAATATATCAATATAATTCAAAGGCTCGTCCCACAAAAATATGTGTGCAGGCTCTGCCAGGCTTTTTGCCAGTAAAACTTTCTTTTTCTGTCCCATGCTGAAATCTCTCATATCCTTGTCAAATTGTCCTCTCTCAAAATCCATCTGACGAAGGACAGCCTTAAAAATTGTTTCATCCAGCCCGTACCTGTCCGTAAATTCCTTTAATGATCCTTTTAAAAATGATGTATCCTGCGACACATATGATATTTTAAGCCCGGAAGCCACATATACCTTCCCCGTATATTCAACATCGGTGCCAAGTAGAAGCTTAAAAAGAGTCGTCTTTCCGGATCCGTTCTTTCCTTTTATAGCCACTCTGTCACCGACTTTTACACTAAAATCTATATCGGATGCTATTTTTCTGCTCCCGTAATAAAGGCTTACTTCTTCCAGATTAATTAACCCTTTTTTATGAAACGGCAGTATATTTATCTTTAAAGGTTCCGCCTGTTCTATATTTTTTAGCAGGCTTTTCTTTTCCTCTATGGCTTCCTGTCTGCGCCTTTCAATAGCTTTTGCCCTCTTCATCATCTTTGCAGATTTATGTCCAATATATCCCCTGTCAAACACATGACCGCCTATTTTTGAGGCTTCGACTTTATTGGCCCAACCTGNGGTAGTTCTTGCAGCATCAGTTAATGAATCAATTTCTTTTATCAGCTGTTTGTTTCTTTCAATTTCAAAATTGTCCTGCATGGTTTTGTTCTGATACCAGGATGAAAAATTTCCTTTTTGAACTTCAATATTGCAACGGTTGATTGACAGGACATGATCTATACATTTATCCAAAAAAGCCCGGTCATGGGATACAAGAATAAATCCTTTCTTTGATTGCAGGTAATCAGCTAATATATTTCTTCCTTCCATATCCAGGTGATTAGTAGGCTCATCGATAAGAAGGAAATTATTTTTCTTTAAGAAAAGGGCAGCAATCATAATCTTTGTCCGTTCCCCGAAACTTAAAGTATCAAAAGGCTGATCAAGAACAACAGTTTTTACCTTAAGTTTAGCCAGTTCTTTTTGGATCAGCTCTTCTATAATATATCCGTCATGTTTTTGATATAGCTCCTGTATCTNCCCGTATCTGTGAAGATCGCCGTTTTTAAGGCATTCTTCCATTTCCATTTCCCATTCTTTAAATGGCGCAATAATATCCTTTATGACATCCATGGTATTTCTGTTCTTAAACTCTACTTCAAAAGGGAAATAATCAAAACTTACCGAAGCCGTAATACTGCCCTTATATTCATATTTACCCATAAGCAGTTTTAAGAATGTTGTTTTCCCTCTTCCGTTTCTTCCTATAAAACCCAGTTTCCAGTCCGTGTCTATCTGAAAACTGACATTTTCAAATATCATATCAAAAGCGCTGTCATAGCTGAAAGATAAATTATTAACCGAAATAAGCGACATAATTACTCCCCCCTATATAAGTACGGCACAGTAACCGTAAAAAAACACCAATGAAATTTTGTTCTCGTCCGTTAAGTAAACTGTTATAATTTCTTGCTTCGCAAAATTGACATATTATTATATTAAAATAACAACAACAGATTAGTAAACAGAAAATTTATTATGCCGCATCCAAATTGATAAATAGTATCCGGTCCAGTTACTTTTTAAATACCAAAATGAAAGGATAAAAAAGAAAGGATATATCTGAATTTTATAATATATCCCTTCTTTTTTTACATTATAGATTGAAGATTATAATTAATTATCTAGAAAAAATTATACCTGTTATTATTGTCACTATTATTGTCATTTAAAAAGATATCAATAAAATTCAAATAGTCCTGATAAGAGAAAAGTAAATCCATCACATCAGCTATACTATCCATGCTTATCTTACCGTTAGGAAATGCGGGTGAAATAACCCAATCAGGCGCTTGATTTACTCCTGCTGTTCCTGCTACCGTTTTTGCGGCAAGCCCGTTATATTTACTTATTCCTGAAGACTTAACCGTACCGGCAGTAAAATCCTCTTCCATGTATTTCATTACCTTAACCACATAATTCTGGGTTTCTTTAAAAGGAGGAACTCCGCCGTATTTCTTTACGTTATTCATACCNGCATTATAAGCAGCCAAAGCGAGTTTTACATCCCCGTTATATCGTTTCAGCAAATCGGAAATATATTTTGACCCCCCCATAATATTTTGCTCGGGATCGAAAGGATCGGTAACTCCCAATTCTTTAGCTGTTCCGGGCATCAATTGCATAATCCCCTGGGCTCCCGCTTTTGATACCGCATTGGGGTTAAAATCCGATTCAGCCTTGGCTATGGCTTTAAGAAGTTTTACCGGTACGTTATATTTTTGGGATGCTTTTTCAAATATTTCATCCAGATTAGTTGTTTTATTAAGGTATGTGTCAAATGATTCGCCGCCTGTCTGACCGGCTTTCTTTATTCCTGTTTCATAATCGGTTGTTTGAATATTGNTTATACCGTTTATTTTTGACATGGCTCCTCCTTTGTAAATCTTCGGTCTATAAAAGTATCCCTGTATAAGTTATATACTTCTTTATAACAAAGTTCTTCTTAATTCTTCCCCTGATTTCATTGACAAATAAGCCGGAGCAATATCAAATACCGTCTTTGCCCCGTAAATTCCTTCTTTATTGAGCCTGTATGCAGCCCTTGCATATGCAAGAAGAACATTTGCCGTAAAATCAGGATTGGAATCGAGTTTTAAACTGTATTCGATAACATGGGTATTCTCATCATTAAGTCCGGTTTTTCCGCTGTGGATTACCACACCGCCATGGGGCATTNTGTTATGATTTTTTTCCAGTTCTTCTTTNGAAATAAAATGNACTATTGTATCATAATCACTGAAATAATCCGGCATAGATTTGATTTCGNTCTCAATGCGCTTTAGGTCTGCCCCTTCTTTAGCCACTACAAAGCATTCACGGATATGTTTTTGTCTGGGTGTAAAATCAGGCAGTTCACCTTTCCTGACTCTGTCTAATGCTTCCTCAATAGGAATAGTATACTGCCTTGCATCCTCAACGCCCTCAACCCTGCGGATTGCGTCTGAATGGCCTTGACTTACGCCTTTGCCCCAGAATGTATAACCTTTACCTTTAGGCAATATCACTTCTGCATACAAACGGTTAAGGGAAAACATTCCCGGGTCCCACCCGCTTGCTATTATACAGGTCTTTTTGGCTTTGCTTGCAGCTTCGTTGACCTTCTCATAGTAATCCTGTATCTTGGCATGAGTATCAAAACCGTCTACCGTATTAAATAATGCAGCAAATTCCGGCCCTTGAACCGGAAGATCCGATTTGCTTCCGCTGCATAAAATCATTACATCTATTATATCGGCCATTTCCCTGGCTTCCTTAATATGATAAGCCTTGGATTTTTCTGTGGCAAGTGTTAAAGTCTTGGGATCTCTTCTTGTAAATACTCCAACCAGTTCCATATCTTCGTTCTGCAAGATTCCAAGTTCCACTCCTCTTCCCAGGTTACCGTATCCCAATATACCTATCCGAATTTTGTTCATAAGTACCTCCCCTGTAACTACTATTTGTTTATAGCAAAATTCTGATCCGATATTATTTCGAAATAATAGATAAAACATAAAAAAAGCTTCTTTAATGTTATAACATATTACATAAGTAATGCGCAATAAAATTTAGGATAAAAAGTAAAATTAACGGATTAACTCAATAGATTGAACCCTTCTGATTAAAAANAAAAAGCTTTCTCGTATGAAAAGTCCAAAACAAAAAGGACTTAATGCAAACGATAATGTATGCATCAAGCCCTTTTCTTAAATTATACGAATTTAATATTGCTAAATTAGTTGTTCAAAATTTACGCTTTCAATCTTGCCTCAAGAGCATCAAGCTGAGCAGCCAGCTCTTTCGGAAGCTTCTGTCCGTAATTTNCATAGTGTTCTCTGATGGAAGCTACTTCAGCAAGCCAAGCTTCTTTNTCAACAGTCAGAAGTTTCTTCATATCTTCCTCGCTGACATCAAGGCCGGTAGTATCTATAGCATCCAAAGTAGGCAGGTAACCGATTTCGGTCTTAACAGCCTTGCCCTCTCCTTCGGTTCTTTCGAAAATCCACTTCAGAACGCGGCTGTTCTCACCAAAGCCCGGCCATAAGAACTTGCCGTTTTCGTCCTTGCGGAACCAGTTAACATAGAAGATCTTAGGAAGCTTATCAGCATCTGTCATCTTGCCAATATCAAGCCAGTGCTGTAAGTAATCGCAGATATGATATCCGCAGAAAGGAAGCATAGCAAACGGATCACGGCGTACTTTACCGATCTTATCGGAGATAGCTGCAGCCGTAATTTCAGACCCCATAATTGAGCCCATAAAGATACCATGCTCCCAATCAAAGCTCTCATGAACAAGAGGAATGGTTGTAGGTCTGCGACCTCCGATTAAGATTGCGCTAATAGGCACACCGTTAGGATCCTCCCATTCAGGAGCAATAGCAGGGCACTGACTTGCAGGAGCTGTAAATCTTGCATTCGGATGAGCCGCCGGGTCTTTGGAATCCGGAGTCCAGTCATTGCCCCTCCAGTCAACCAGATGATCCGGAGCATCTGATCCGATGCCTTCCCACCAAACATCGCCGTCGTCGGTAAGGGCAACGTTTGTAAAGATTGTATTCTTTGAAATGGTGTGCATTGCATTAGGATTGGACTTCATTGATGTTCCGGGAGCCACGCCAAAGAAGCCTGCTTCAGGGTTGATGGCGTAAAGTCTTCCGTCTTTGCCAAACTTCATCCATGCAATGTCGTCACCGATAGTTTCAACTTTCCAACCGGGAATTGTAGGTATAAGCATTGCCAGATTGGTCTTTCCGCATGCACTCGGGAATGCACCGGTTACATACTTAACTTTGCCTTCGGGACTGGTAAGTTTAAGAATCAGCATATGTTCAGCCAGCCAGCCTTCTTCACGGGCCTGTACTGAAGCTATACGAAGAGCAAAGCACTTTTTACCGAGCAATGCATTTCCGCCGTAGCCTGAGCCGTAAGACCAAATTGTCTTTTCCTCAGGGAAGTGGCTGATATATTTCTGTTCCATAGGAGCACAAGGCCATGAGGAATCCTTTTCGCCTTCTTTTAAAGGTACACCTACAGAATGTAAACATTTTACAAATTCACCGTCTTCGCCCAAAGCTTCAAGGACTTCTTTACCCATCCTTGTCATAATTCTCATGTTTACAACAACATATGGGCTGTCGGTTAATTCAACACCTATTTTTGAAATAGGAGATCCGATAGGGCCCATGGAGAAAGGAATAACATACATAGTTCTTCCTTTCATGCAGCCGGTATACAGATTTGTCATTGTTTCTTTAAGTTCATCAGGATTAATCCAGTTGTTTGTAGGACCTGCATCATCCTGAGATTTGGATGCTATGAAAGTTCTTTCTTCAACACGGGCAACGTCAGAAGGATGACTGCGGAACAGATAACATCCTGGACGTTTTTCTTGGTTCAAAGGAATAGCCATACCGGAATCAACCATCTCTTTTAAAAGACGGTCATTTTCTTCCTGTGAACCGTCACACCAGTAAATCTGATCCGGCTGACACATCTTAGCCATTTCTTCAACCCATGCAAGTAGCTTTTTGTTTTTTACTTCAGCTTTAATAGTGATCACCGCTTTCTATATAGTTTAGTTTGAAAGTTAATGGTATTAATTTTTCTCAACAGGAAATTATATAAATTTCCTATGATGAAAAATTTTGGATGTTGCCTGACATAAATTATGGCAACAATTCCGTACAAAACTGATTATACCTAAAATTCTCAAAAAATGAAAGGTTTAAAAATTAAAATTTCATTAATAAAACAGCCCAATTACTTTTTTCACTTAAATTTAGAAATCATAACTGAGCTGTTTTACTTTATTATCCTATAAAAATTAATTGTTTATAATTTAAACTAATTTTATGTAAACCTGCCGATTATTTTAGTTATCCAATAATTTTTTCTTCTTTGTCCAGCTCATCATGTTACGAAGCTCTGCTCCTACTTTCTCCAGCGGATGTTCAGCCTCTATTTTTCTCATAGCGTTAAAGTGAGGACAGCCTATTTGATTTTCAAGGAGCCAGTTCTTAGCAAATGTTCCGTCCTGAATATCCTTAAGGACTTTTCTCATGGCATTCTTTGTCTCTTCGGTTACGATCTTGGGACCTGTAATATAGTCACCGTATTCTGCGGTATTGGAGATTGAATATCTCATTCCGGCAAAACCGCTTTCGTTTATCAGATCTATGATTAATTTCATTTCATGAATACATTCAAAGTATGCATTGGCAGGATCGTAACCGGCTTCTACCAGTACTTCAAAACCTGCTTTCATTAATGCGGTAACTCCTCCGCACAATACGGCCTGCTCGCCAAAAAGATCTGTTTCTGTTTCCTCTCTGAATGTAGTTTCAAGAACACCTGCTCTTGCTCCGCCAATACCCAAAGCATATGCCAAAGCTAAGTCTTTTGCTTTTCCTGTTGCATCCTGATGAACTGCCATAAGACAAGGTACACCCTGTCCTTCCAGATACTGGCTTCTTACGGTATGGCCTGGACCTTTAGGTGCCACCATCATTACATCCACATCTTTAGGCGGGATAATCTGACCAAAATGAATGCAGAAACCATGAGCAAACATTAATGCATTTCCGGGCTTTAGGTTAGGTTCTATAGATTCCTTATAAAGCTTAGCCTGCTTCTCGTCATTGATTAAAATCATAATAATATCTGCTCTTTTTGCAGCTTCGGCAGCGGTGTATACTTCAAAGCCTGCAGCCTCTGCCTTGGACCATGATTTGCTTCCTTCATACAGGCCGATAATAACTTTTAATCCGGAATCTTTAAGATTTAGAGCATGGGCATGGCCCTGGCTTCCATAGCCTATTATGGCTATTGTTTTGCCTTCCAATAGTGCTAAATTGCAATCCTGTTGATAATAAATCTTTGCCATAACATTTCCTCCATTTTTAATGGTTTATATTATGAAATAAATTTTATCGAAATACTTAAATATCAAAACTATAATTAGGCATTAATTATAATAACTTATTAATCATAATTTCCACTCATTAGTCATCAAAATCCGCTATATCCCCTGAGCCCCTCGGAAGTCCCGTAATACCGGTACGTACCAGTTCCAAAATTGTAAATGGCTCCAGCAATTTGATAAAAGCATCTATCTTATTCTGATTTCCGGTTAATTCAATCATAAGTGATTCCAAAGCCACATCGACGATTTTGGCCCTGAATATATCCGCTATGGATATGACAGACTGCCGTTCTTCTTCTATGGCTTTAACCTTTACCAAAATTAATTCTCTTGTAACCGATTCACCGCTTGTAAGCTCTTTAATTTCGATAACATCTTCAAGTTTTTGAAGCTGTTTTCTGATTTGATCAAGTATCTGGTCATCCCCGTGAACCATTATGGTCATTCTTGAAATAGCAGGATCATGGGTTTCACCCACACTTAAGCTATCAATATTATAGCCTCTTCTGCTGAACAGTCCGGCAACACGGCTTAATACTCCGGCGGTATTCTCCACCAGAATTGATAATATCATCCGCTTCATAGTATTCTCCTTCCCTATGTACAAAATATCCTGTACCTGTATACATTGTACCATTTACATCCCGCAACTTTATAATAATAGCCCCGACACCACAGTACAACTGTATAGGGGCTAGTGCTGTTAGTATCAATATCATTTGAATTGAATGTATTGTAACAGGAACACATTTGTTTGTCAAGCATAAACAGTAAAGTTTTTATGCAAATTTTGTGTATAATAATACAAAGCTAGACTATAATAAACAGACCTATATTACGGACAATACCCGATTTTAAATAACCGTATTTTATTATAATAAGCCTTCTTCTTAAAAAGCCTTCTTTACTTAAGTTTGAAAACCTTAAAATAAGCTCCAGTTTTTTGTCGTCCAGATAATCCCTGTATAATTCTGCAAACTCCTTTGCCTGTATCTGTAAAGCCTCAAGTGCTTTTTTCTGCTTCTTTATATTACCTATTCGGTCTAGTACATACATAAGAAATCCCCTGTTTCCGACCACGTTTGCTTCATGCTGGCGATAATACAGGGTGGGCTCCGATATAAAGCTGATCTTTCCAAAAGAAGCAGCCATAAGCCCCAGCCATCCGTCATGGAATCTGGCATTTTTAGGGAGAGGTTTGCTTTGCAGTATCTTTCTTAATGCTCCGTTTATCATTACGGTACAGCCTATTAATTTATTCTCCATAAGCAGATGAGCAAGATCAGTAAGTCTGGGATTTAATCTTCCCGATCTGAAAAATGATTCATGAATAATGTTTAATTTACTGTCGGTAACGTAAGCATCCGTAAAAACAGCAACAGGCGTATCTTTTCCGAACTGAATCTCCATCTGCTTCATTCTTTTCAGGGTCTTTTCTATTTTGTCCTTCTTCCATACATCGTCCTGATCGCATAGCATGATATAATCTGATGTTGTATTATTTATTGCATTAAGAAAATTTTGTGTAACCCCTAAATTTGTTACGTTTTGGCTGATTTTTATTATATCCGGATACTGCTTTTTGAATCGGTTTAAAATTTCCATCGTAGAATCCTTTGAACCGTCATCCACGATATATAGCGTAATATTCTTATAAGAAGAGGTAAGAATTGATACTATCTGTTCCTCAATATATTTTTCACCGTTATAGGTTGCCATAATCACAGTAACCCTGTCCATGCCGCACTTCTCCTATACCAGATCATTTTTTTTCCAATAGTTCTTGTTCATGCTGCAACGTATTACAAAATTCATTGGCAATTTATGATACATCAGCCCTAAGCGATATCCCAAATATTTAAACCCGGAAGTCATAATTAGGTCAGGTATTAATAGATATCTTTTTTTATCAATTAAGTACTTTACAGAATTTTTCACCAAACGGATACCTTCCGATTCGGAACCTGCCTTAAGAAAAATATCCGCATACTGCCTGTGGGATACTCCAAGGTCAAAATTTCTTGAAAACTGCTGCAAATATGAATATACATGAGAATGTATTACTTTTGCCTCTGCCTGGTACGCAATCTTATATCCACCATGTATCATAGTGTATGCCATAATCATATCCTCGTTAAAAATGGTTCTTTCCACAAAACCTCCGAGTTTCTCGTAGGCATCCCGCCTGTAAGTGGCACATACGTTGGAGCAAAAGTACGTTTTAATACCAAACTTTTCCAAATCAGCGTAAGACTTTACCATACTTTTGGGAGGATAGTTAAATTTTCTGGTATACCGCTCTATTAAATCTGCCTTCTCATCCGGCAGCTGTCTGGCATAGGTGGCTGAAACCAAATTATCTTCATAAGGCTCAAGAAGTCTTTCAATAAGATATTCGTCAGCCGGTACGGCATCCTGAGTCATATACATAAGAATATCGGCATCCGATAAAGATGCACCAAACCTTCTGGTTCCACCATGGTCGAAATCTTCTTTTGCTATATAATAAATTTTGACATCGACACTTAATTCCGGAATTTTTAATTCTTCTTTATCTGCTAAATTATCCTCAGTTTTAAGTATAAGTATGTTTTTGGGTCTTATCGTCTGTTTGTCAATCATATTAAGCAGCTTATTAAATTTATCATCCGGTCTGTAAACAGGAATAATCAAATCAACCTTTAGTTCTTTTATATTATTTCCGCTTATCATATAATTACCTCGTTTTGTACTTAAACTTTTTAATTTTGTCAGTTTTTTGATTCCAATAAGGATTTTATAAGTTCCGGTGCTGTTCCCGCATCGGGCGCATAGCCATCCGCTCCTATTTCCCTGGCATACTGCTCTGTTATAACCGCCCCGCCGACAATTATTTTAGCTTTTAAACCTTCTTCTTTTGCCTTCTTAATTATATTTTCCATCTCAACCATAGTTGTAGTCATCAATGCCGACAAGGCTATTATATCCGCAGATTCNTTTTTTGCTTCCTTAATAATACTTTCTGTCGGAACATCCTTCCCTAGATCAATCACACGATATCCGTAATTTTTTAGCATTAATGCAACCAGATTTTTTCCTATATCATGTATATCCCCGGATACGGTGGCAATTATAACAGTTCCCTTATTTTTTGCGCTGCCGTTTTCTTTTGTCAGCATCGGCTCCAGATAATCGATAGCCAGTTTCATTGCTTCCGCTCCGGCAATCAGTTGGGGCAGGAAATATTTCTGGCTGTCAAATAATCTTCCCACTTCGTTAATCGCTGGTATAAGTATATTATCGATTATATCACCGGGTAAGGTTTTCTTGTCCAGTTCTTTATTGACCAAATTAATTATATCCTTTTTGTTTCCTTTCAATACGGCTTTATAGATTTCATACTTTCCCTCATCCATTAATGAGCTATAATCCTGACCTTCATTTTTTTCGGCCGGTTTTTTATCATCGGTTTTTAATTCAGATATTACATTGTCTTTTTTTATACCGCTTTTGTCGGATGCTTTAGATTCGGATACTGCTTGCTGTATATTTAACTCCCTTACGTTTTCGATATATCTTTGTGCTGCCCCTTCCTTACCAAGCAGCAAATCTGCCGCCAGAACCGTATTCATAAGAAGCTCCTGCGACGGATTGGCTATTGCCATGGTAAGGCCGGCCTGTATGGCAAAAGCCAGGAAGGTGCTGTTTATATTTCCTCTTGCGGGAAGTCCGAAAGATATATTGGAAAGTCCTATTATTGTTCCTATACCAAGCTCATTTTTGCAATACCTGATGGTTTCAAGGGCATCAAGGGCTGCCCTGGGATTTGCCCCGACGGTATTTACCAGTCCGTCAACTATGATATCTTCCCGGGTTAACCCCAATTCGTACGCCCTATCCAGTATTTCGTGGATTATCCGCTTCTTTTCTTCTTTATCCTTTGGCAGGCCCGCATCGGACAAGGGAAGCAGAATAAACATGGCCCCGTATTTTTTTGCAAGGGGAAGTATTTTATCTATCTTTTCTTTTTCCAAAGAAACGGAATTAATCATTGCCCGACCAGGATAAATTCTCAATGCCGCTTCCATTGCCTCGGGATTGCTGGTATCTATCAGTAAAGGAACATCTACAGCCTTAGTTACCTCTTCGACAGCTTTGGCCATGATTTCCTTTTCGTCAATTCCACCCATTCCCACGTTTATATCAAGAAAATCCGCTCCTCGGCTTATCTGCTCGACGGCCATACCGACAACTATAGATAAATCCCCTTTCAATAAACTTGCCTGGAGGTCTTTTTTACCGGTCGGATTTATCCTTTCTCCTACCACCATAAATCTTCCATTCAAATCTATAGGTACGGTATTTTTTTCGGTTGCCAGCGCCCTGTAATGGCCTATTTTAATCTCCGGAACTTTTTTATCTTTAACAGCCTCTACCGTCTGCCCTATATGCTCAGGAGTAGTTCCGCAGCAGCCGCCTATTATTCCGGCACCACAGTCTACAAGTATTGCCATTTCTTTTGCAAATTCATCCTTATTCATTGGAAAAACGGTTTTACCGTCCTTAAGATACGGAATACCTGCATTGGGCTTAGCCATAACCGGAACATAAGCTATTTCTTTCATCTGCCTTATCATGTCATGCAGCTTGTCCGGCCCTACCGAACAATTGACACCGACCGCATCCGCTCCCATAGCCTGCAATACAGTAACTGCTGTTACAGGATCGGTCCCGTATAAGGTACGGTTATTCTCCTGATAAGTTAAGGAAACCATAACCGGCAAATCGCATAATTCATGAACAGCCAAAAGAGCTGCCCGGCATTCCTGAAGGCTCATCATTGTTTCTATAACAAAAAGGTCAACTCCTGCAGTCAAAAGGACGCTTATCTGTTCCTTATATACATTAATAAGTTCCTCAAATGGCATATTTCCGTGGGGAGCCACCATGCGGCCTGTCATTGTAATATCACCGGCAATGTATATCTTTCTTTGATTACCTGTCTTTTGTCTGAATACTTCAATAGCCTTTTTGCTAAGACCAACCAGCTCCCTGTTATAATATTCCATATATTCTTCTTTGCCGTATTCCGAAAGTTTAATTCTGTTGGATGTAAAGGTAGGTGCAAAAAGGATATCAGTCCCTGCTTCCAGATATTTAAACTGCAAATCAATAACTTTTTCTTTATTATCGACCATCCATTGTTCCGGGCAAAGTCCGGGTTGCAGCCCTTCTTTTTGCAGGTTACTTCCTGTAGCTCCGTCCAAAATAATTATTTTCGATTCCGCCAGTTTTCTGAATTCCTTCTTTGTCATCTATTAACCTCCAGCTTAAATTTTAATACCACATAAAGTTTATATAGATAAAATTTATTCTTTTCGGTAATGTTAATGTCAATTATATATTATAAAAATTTCTATAACAAGCAATAAATGGATATAATTATATTTTTCGATCAGGAATAAGTATTAAAAAATCCGCCAATACTGTTTTTATAACAACAAAGAAAGAGGCAGTATTATGATGAATTTCAATGGTTATATTGATACGGGAAATCAATTTAACGCAGGATTTTCAAATTCCAGTTTAACAGGTTTTTATTACATGAGTAATCCCCAGATACAAAAATGTCTTGACGGTTTGGACGAAGAAACCAGAAAGGAAGTAATGAAGCATATAGATGAGTTTCAAACCGTAGAGCAATTGGAAATGTTCATAAACCAAAAAATCGGCAAAGGAAAAAATTTTTATTAAGAGGTGATTAGCATGTCATATGTAGCTCCCGCAATAAAGGAAAAATTTGATACCCTATCTCCAGAATTGAAAAATGTAATTCTAGAGAGAAATGTAGAATTATATACAATCCATGATCTGATAAATGTATTGGACGAAATAGTAAAGGAAGCCGAAGCTGAGGAAGAAGAAAATAACTAAAAATATTTTATTATAAGATTTTCTTAGTATATTGAAAATAACAATATAGCCGTCTTATCCCTTCTGTAAAACAACACCTGCCGTAATTTGAGCTTTATAGCCTGACATTAAACCCTGTGGCAGCACAAATCACGGCAGGTGCTTATTATATACAGTAATACTGTTTCTTGTTTTTAATATAAACCTACTGTAAAATTAGTTATAATTTTATCTTAACCATCTACTGTTAATTAGACTTTACTTTCAAAAGTCCATATATTTTATCAATCGTAAGAGGCTTGCTTAGGAGATATCCTTGTCCAAAACTGCAATTATGATTAATAAGGCATTGCATTTGTTCTTGAGTTTCAATTCCCTCTGCGACCACATCATATTTGAGGTCGGCAGCCAGTTTCAGTATATTTCTTATTAATAAGGTATCAACACCCTCTTCGGTAATTGCATTAATGAAACTTCTGTCAAGTTTTATTATATCAATCGGAAATTTCTTAAGGTAATTCAGCGAAGAATAACCCGTACCAAAATCATCCAAAGCTATTCTTATTCCCCTTGCCTTAAGCTTTTTAAGGCGTTCTATAACACTGTCAACATTTAATATATCGGCTGTTTCAGTTATCTCAATAGCGATTTTACTATAATCCACAGCGAAAGCGGATAATATCTGTTCCCATTCATAGAAATTAACTTCACTGGTCAGGGTTTTCGATGATAAGTTAATAGCCAATTCTATATCCATAAAACCTTGTTTTTCTAAAAGCATCTTTTGTTCCAGAGCCTTTTTTAAAACAAGCCTGTCCAATCTGTAAATCTGACCGGTACTTTCAGCTATCGGTATAAACTCACTGGGAGAGATAAAACCTTCCTTGGGATGATTCCACCTAAGCAAGGCTTCCAAGCCGACTATTTCCCTGCTGCATAACTTATACTGAGGCTGATATACCAAATAAAACTGGTCTTCATCTATGCCCTGTTGCAGATAATTTATCATTTCTGAAACTTCCGTTTGCCTTTTCATCAATTTATCGTCATAAATCAAAAATCTGTTTTTGCCCTCTTTTTTTGAAGTATACATGGCAATATCCGCATTTTTCAGCAGTTCCGAAGGGCTTTTGCCATGATCCGGATATATAACAATACCCATGCTCGTTGATATATAAAACTGTCTGTTTTGATATGTCCATATCCTGTTGACATAATTTAATAGCTTTTCAACATTTTCCCGAATAACAGGCAAGGAGCTGTCAGAAAAAAGAATTGCAAATTCGTCGCCACCCAATCTGGCTATTAATCCCTTGTCTTTAATTTGTTCAACCATATTTTCGGTAAGATATCTTAAAAAAACATCTCCGGCCTGATGACCTATTGAATCGTTTATATTTTTAAAATTGTCAATATCCATATATGCTATGGCAAAGCCCGCCTGTCCATCATCTATACGTTTTTTTACTTCCTGCTCAAACATTATTCTGTTAGGAAGTCCTGTCAGTGAATCATAGTATGCCATATATTTAATTTTCTCTTCATACTTTTTCCGTTCTTCAATATCCGTTCCGATGGACACATATATATTATTTTTGGTTTCGGTTTGAGACAGTATTTTACTGCTCCACAATATATCAATTTTTCTGCCGTCCTTGGTAATTATCGGCCCTTCGTAATTTAATGCACTTTTATTGGTCTTAATTTTATTGTATATATAAACAACAAGATAAAGTCTGTCTTTGGGGATTAGGGCATTCCATCCCAATCCGTTTACAAGTTCCTCTTCCGTATAACCGGTTATTTTTTCGCCAAAAGGATTAATATTTAAAATGTTTCCATGATCATCCCAGGTTATGATAATGGACGGTGCTTCCGTAAAAATATTTTCGTTAAGTTTCTTTTGAAAATCTAGTTCCGATTCAAGTGATATCAGTTCTTCGTGGGCAATTTTCAGTTCCTGATAGGCTTTTTCTCTTTTACCGTATTCCAAAAGCCACAGATTCATTCGTTTTTTTATAAGCCAAAAANCCATAAGAGTTGTTAAAATAATATAAATACAACCCTTAAATGTCTGATAATATTTATANTCTTTTATATCGGAAAACCATATCATAAGCAGCGAATCCGAAAGCANAATCCATAAACTNCCAAACAATGCATATAATATTGATATCTTATATGCTTCCTTTAATAAGCTTTTCTTATGTTCGTTTTGGCTGTTACTTTTAGTTAAACTCATTAGTATATGCGCTCCTATATTAAATACATGACTATATATTACCATTTATTGCTTTAATTATAAATAGTATGCTATAATTTGTCAATTATGTTATATATTTGACACATTTCGACTAATCAAATGGCTTTTCATGTATTATAAAAGGTCATTGTATTTTTTATCTGTTTATGTCTGCCAAAACAAGCTTATGATTTTATTTAGGTCTACCTTTTATTAATACTATTAGGTTTAAGGCCAATTACCATCTTACCTTCCAGCGCTCACTATAATCGTCCACTGAATTACTTGCAATGTAATTCTTTTTTATGCACCCTTCGCTATCTTGCCTTTCCTTAAGGAATCTTAAATATAAGTTTTCATCCGGAGGCAAATCCACCCAACAGTCCATCCAATCGGATATGTAGGCTCCGTTGCAAATAATAAGTCCGTTTATGCCCTCATATCCCGGAGCCAATAAGGGTTTATTATACAATATGGCATCGGCAAAATTTTTAAGTATTGCTATATGTCCGTTTTCAGGCCCCTGTTCCTTATATTCTTCATAATATATATCCATCTTTGGAAAACTTTCATCGCTTACAAAACAGAATTCTCTTTCATCCATGTCATAAAGGTACAGTTTTAATACCCCTTCTTCTATAACCGCCTTGCCTTTGGTTCCTGAGTATTCTATTCGGTTGGTTCCCGGATATTCACCGGTTGAAGTTATAAAAACAGCCGATGCTTTATTTTCATATTCGCCATATATTGTTACGTCATCTTCAACAGTAATATTATGATAATNGCCGTATTTGCAAAATGCCCGAAGCCTTTTTGGCATACCGGTTATCCACTGCCATATATCAAGATTATGATAAGCCTGATTAATAAGTACTCCGCCACCTTCCCCCATCCAGGAACCCCTCCACTTTCCGGAATCGTAATATGCCTGGGAACGGTACCAATTGTTTACAATCCAGATAAAGCGCTTCATATCACCCAGAGTCCCTTCTTCAACCAATTCCTTTAACCTGGCAAACAAGGGATTAGTCCTCTGATTATACATAATGCCAAATATTTTACCCGATTTTTGCGCCGCTTCATTCATCTTTCTGACATTCAAAATATCAATTCCCGACGGTTTTTCAGTCAGTACATGCAGGCCTGCGCTAAAGCAATCAATAGCCATAGAAGGATGCAGACAGTGGGGGGTGGCAATCAAAACAGCATCAACCTTACCTTCATTTATCATCAAACGGTAGTCGGAATACAGGAATACATCCGGTCCTAAATTATGTTTTGCCCATTCAAGCCGGCCTGAATCAATATCACATACGGCGGTAAGCTCCAGTCCTTCGGTCTTTCCCTGAAATATAGCGTTTGCATGGGCAGTCCCCATGTTTCCTATCCCTATGATTCCCATCCGAATTTTTTTCATGTTAAATAATCTCCTTATAATAAATATCTTGATTAAAACTAGTAAAGATATGATTATAAGACTGTTCTAAATGGCACAGATATCATGACAATTAATTAAATATCGTGACAAATGCCATTTAGAAACAGTCTCTTATTTAAATTGAGGTACTTGAGCAGGCAAAATTGCTTGGCGTAATTCTATAATTTTAATGATTTTATTCTAAGCAAATCTGTAATAAAGCTTTTATTACAAAAGTTTAAATATTATTAATACCACCGCTTATTTAATTTACTAAGATGACAATTATTTATAATTACCGACAGTTATTTCATCGGGAGGAAGGTTTTCTATGGAAGCCCCTTTTTCATAAAATCTGACCGCATTCTTAAGAAGTCCTTCAACAGTATAAAAATCATCGTCTTTAGATAAAGGTAATTTTACTATTTCTTTTTTACATCCGGCTTTATAAATTGCCGCTATAAGTTCTATGGTCATACGGCCGTCAATACCGGTTATAAGCGGCCTGTTACCATTCTCTATCGCATTCAGCACATCCTCGATTTGCCCGGTATGCCCTTCGTAGGTAAGGTCGGGAATAGAATTATAGTACTCCTCTATCTTTGCAATCAATTCTTTGTTGCCGCCTTCAACGGGAAAACCGTTAGGCCTTGACATTTCGGCTTTAACGTCCCAAGGAGCAGCTAATTTTGCGTCTGCGCATTGTAAAACTATTCCCTGTTCTTCCCCATGGTGTACTACAGAGCTTGTAACCTGTGCCAGGCTACCGTCCTTATAACGAAGTACAGCAATGGAAAGGTCTTCAACTTCCGAATTATCATGCATAACATTGGCAAGCATAGCAGTTACTTCTTCCGGCAGAGAGCCTTCGATCCAGTTAAGCATGTCAATATGATGAACGGCGTGATTTAGAGTAGGACCTCCTCCTTCTTTCTCCCATAAACCGCGCCACCATAAGTCATAATAGCAGTGGCCTCTCCACCAATAAGAATTTACATGGGCGCAGCAGATTTTACCTGCAATACCGCTGTCTGCGGCTTTCTTTAATTTATATATTGAGTTTCTGAAGCGATTCTGGGCAATGACAGACATAACCACATTATTTCTTTTTTCTGCTTCAAGCATGGCATCGCATTCTTTAAGGCTGGCGGCCATAGGTTTTTCTACAATAACATGCTTGCCGGCATTCATAGAGTTAATGGCTATTTCGGCATGGACGTAGGGAGGTGTGCATATATGGACCAGGTCAATCTTAATATCCGATTCCAGCATTTTTTTGTGGTCATCAAAAATTTCACAGTCCAGATTATATTTTTTCTTCATTGCCTCGGCTTTTTCCGGATATATGTCACAAAGGGCAACTATTTTACAGCGATCCGGAAACTGCAGCAAACCGTTTATGTGCATTGGTGCTATATTTCCTGTTCCGACAATTGCTACATTTAACATGATATCTTCCTTTCTGATTTTTATTTTAAACAATCTTGGTGGCCTGCATTTGGGCTTTTACGCTTAGTTCTGCCGCTTTAAAGGCATGCTCCTGTGTCATGGCATTTTCGGTTCTATTGATACAATCAAGAATAAGTTGTCCGAAGAACGGATATCCTACCTTGCCGGTAACATCAAAATGATACTCCCCTTTACCGTTTACAAGGAAAACATGATTGGATGTACCGTCATTCATTCCGACATTGACATACTTTCTAAGCTCGATATATCCTTCAGTTCCAAGTATAAATGTACGGCCGTCACCCCATGTACTAAGGCCGTCAGGTGTAAACCAGTCTACCCTGAAGTAGTTAGTTGCCCCATTGTCTGCCACCAATACAGCATCCCCGAAATCATCAAGCTCAGGATATTGCGGATGATTGTAATTGGCTATCTGGCTCTTAACAACGACAGCATCCTTGGCCCCGCTGTAGTACAGGAACTGTTCAATCTGATGGCTTCCTATATCACATAAAATGCCTCCGTAGTATTCTTTTATAAAGAACCAATCCGGCCGGCTTGGAGCATTAAGTCTGTGTGGACCGAGACCAAGAACTTGTATTACCTTTCCTATGGCTCCCTCTTCAATTAACTGTCCGGCAAATACGGCTGCCTCCACATGAATGCGCTCACTGTAATAAACCATATATTTTTTCCCTGTCTTTTTAACCATATCTTTGGCTGCCTGTAACTGAGCAAGCGTGGTTAATGGAGCTTTATCGGTAAAATAGTCTTTGCCGGCAGCCATTACTCTTAATCCCAGCTCGCAGCGCTTGCTGGTAACAGCAGCCCCACAAACCAATTTTACTTCCGGATCATTTAATATCTCTTCTTCACTGGAAGCAACTTTTACTTCAGGAAAAGCGGCGGTAAATCTCTTTACCTTTTCCGGATCAGGATCATAAACCCATTTTAATGTGGCACCGGCTTCTGTAAGACCGTTGCACATTCCATAGATATGTCCGTGATCAAGAGCTATTGCGGCTATGCAAAATTCTCCAGGTTTTACAACCGGACTGGGTTTTCCCTTTGGCGCATAATTCATTCCGTCTGCTTTATTCATACGTAAACCCTCCTTTTATTATAGGCAGTAATAACCGTCACATTTATTGTTGCTTATCCCATATATTCGTATTCTGATAAAGGATTAATTTTCCGAATTAACAGCCATTATTAAAAATTACATGCGAAACAGTTATTACTCTATTGCATTTTATTACAATTACATTATAATGTTAAATAAAGACGAATAATACGCATTTATACACCTTTTTTATGCGCAATTTGACTTTATTTATACATTATAAATACGGGAGAGATATTATGGAACGGAAGAACTTTTTTGAGCCACTGGAAAAAGATCTTGTATGTTTACATAAAAAAAGCATGCCTTTTACCATGCAGTATCACCATCATGACGGATACGAAATATTCCTTTTTCTTAACGGCGATGCCAATTATTATATTGAGGAGAATTGCTATCAAATGAAGCGGGGATGTCTTTTTAATATGCGTCCCAATGAAATGCACCGTGTAGAATGTTACGACATAAAAAAATATGAAAGAATAACTATAAATATCCGCCCTAAATTATTACATGACCTTTCTACTAAACAGACCGATCTTACCAGATGTTTTACCGACAGACCATTCGGAAAGGATAATTTGATATATCTTAATGAACATCAGATTAATGAGTTTATTTTTCTTGCAAATAACTTGGAAAAAATCCAGAATTCCAGTGAATACGGGCATGATTTAATGGTACGTTCTTATCTGTATCAAATCCTTATTTTTGTCAATAAACTGTTCCTTAAGAAAATCCAGGAAGACCCTATCAATATCATGCCGCCGATTGTAAGTAAGACCATGTTGTATATTAATGAACACCTGACCGAGCAGATAACTATGGCTGATATTGCAAACCATGTCCATCACAACCCTGCCTATATTAGCAGGTGCTTTAAAAAAGTTACCGGTGTCTCATTGCAGCAATATATAATATACAAACGTATATTTCTGGCCAAAAAATATCTGCTGGCAGGTTATTCCCTAAATGATACCTGCAGATTATCCGGCTTCAACGATTATTCCAATTTTGCCAGAACTTTTAAAAAGCAAATTGGCTGTTCCCCGAAAAAATTTCAGAAACAGCCAATTTAACTCAATATATTAAGTTAATTAGTATTTGAACTTGCTGATTTCGGCCTGCAATTCCTGAGCCAGCTCTGCCAAGGCCTCACTGGCATTGGCTATTTCGGCAATAGAATTGGTTTGTACTTCTACAGATGCCGATGCTTCTTCTGTTCCTGCGGCATTTTGCTGTGCTATAGCCGACAAGTTTTGCATAATTTCTATCAAATCTTCTTTCTTCTCATTCATGTTCTGACCGGAAATATTCAATTCTTCAATAATTGTTCTGATATTTCCGATAGCTTCGCGTATACCGTTAAACTTATCAATCGTATTATTAACACTTACGGCCTGCATATTCATAATTTGGTCAACTCTTTCAAATACATTAACAGAAGCCTCTGTGTTATTTATAAGCTCTACTATAATATCAGATATTTCATCGGTAAAGCGTTTGGACTGCTCTGCTAACTTTCTGATTTCCTCTGCTACAACCGCAAAGCCTCTTCCTGCTTCTCCTGCTCTGGCAGCTTCGATTGACGCATTAAGCGCAAGCAAGTTGGTCTGATCTGATATTTTCTTAATCATTTCGCTGGCTTCCCTAATCCTGTCTGCACTCTTATCTGTCTCAACAACCATATTGTAAATTTCTTTGGAAGCATTTTGGGATTCGATATTTCTTTCAGAAAGGTCCTGTATTACAACTAGTCCGGTATCGGACAGACCGTTAACAGTATCTATTGATAAATTAAGTTCATCTAAACACTTCTGATTCTCTACTATCAGATCTCCCAGTGTACTTGTTGCCATTGCCCCATTTTCAGTCTGTTTTGCCTGATCAGAAGCCCCTCTTGCTATATCCTCTATTGTTCTTGATACTTCGAAAGCTGAGTTGTTTGTCTGCTCAGTAATTGAAGTAAGCTCTTCTGAAGATGAAGCAATCTGTTCCGCATTAAAGGCAACGACCTTAACCAACTGCAGAATGTTATTTTTCATAACAGAAACTGCTCTGGCTATTCCGCCTATTTCATCATTACGGTTTAAAATACTTGAATAATTTTTTTCTAAATCTTCGGTTAAGTCATATCGGGATATAGCTTCCACTGAAGACTTAAGATTAAGAATAGGTTTTGCTATCATAATTCCCACAAAAACTCCGGCAGCTATACCTATAAATAAAACAAGCAATGCCAAAGCCATTATGAATGTTTTTAAACTGCTAAGATTTTTTAAAACTTCTTCTTCATTACTGCTGACACCTAATGTCCATGAGGTCCCTTCTATAGGATACAAAGCAGCAATTCGTGACTGTCCTTCAAAATCATAGGTAAAAATTCCTGCATTTCCAATGCCTAATTCCTGTAATTTCATCCCAAAATCTTTAAAAGGACCGTCTGTTTCATTGTGCTCGAAAACATTTATACGATCTATAACATATTCTCTGTCCCGATGGGCAAAAAATGTAGAATCATCACCTATGATATATGCAAATCCGGTTTCACCAATATCAATACTGTCTGTAATATCATTAAGGAGTGTTGCATCTGCCCTGCCTACCAAAGCACCGGTAATAACATCATTATTAGAAATCGGTACGGCATATAACACTTCAGGTAAGTTGGTTGCTTCATTGATATAAACATCGGAAATAGCTGAATACCCTTTTAAAACATTTTGTATAAAATCATTGTCCATATTTTCTTCCCGTTCATCGTCAAGTACATAACGGGCAAGACCGGTTTTACTTACCACCGCAATATCCAGATATCCCAGACGGTTAACATCATTCATTAATGTATTTTTTTGCAGATTCCAAATCATTGACTTAATGTAATCATTATTGGCAGCCTCAGCTAAAATTCCCAATCGCCTGTTAATCTCAGCTGCCACCTGATCAGCACCGCTCTTGGCCAGGTTTTCAATTTTGTTTTCTTCAACTTTCAATAGGATTTCTGAACTATAGTTAAGCGAGATAAACCCTAAAGAAAAAACTACAGCTAAAATAATAAGTCCGGTATAAAAACCGATTTGTGCTGCTAAGTTAAGCTTAATCTTTGGTAGTTTAAATTTCATATGCGATTCCTCACTTCCTAGATAGTTATTTTAATGTCGAATCTAACTATATATTGTCAATATATTGGTTATTTTATCACATTAACTTATAGCATTCAATGGACTATATTGTCTATTATGATAATAATTAAATGTAAATTTTTGCACCCTTTACACTACCAATATCCGCTGTTCTTCCGGTAACTGANCCTGCAGCCTCNTCTGCNCCTTCAGCAAAATACTGCAAGTTCATCTTTAATCTATTTCCATCCGTTGTGGTATTTAAGGGTTTGGTTAGCCCGGCACTGTTACCGTTCGTCGTAATTCCTTCTCTTATGGTGTAACCTACGGCTCCGCTGATACCGGCTACTGCTGCTGTCTTTGCTGCCTGTCCTAAGTCTACTTCTTTAATATCCTTTTCGTCAACAATTATCT
>JGI25329J36429_1000115_pt1 | contig 57955 bp, 41 predicted proteins | sample HigsolmetaAR204D_FD_36429 | JGI IMG/M metagenome (IMG submission 36429)
TTGATGAATGAAATTGGCAAAGCGCTTACAAGGCGAGGGGCTCTTCGAAATTCTTTAATCCAGAGCTCTAAAGGGTGCCCACACTAGCTTGACACTGACTTATCACAGTTAGTGTAAAATTTCCGTGGGCGTAGGAATCGGAAAAAAGAACCTAGAAAAAGAGCTTCTCCCTTGGTAAAGTGAAGTTTGCTAACAAACACGCCAAGAGGAGGAAGCTCTTATGAAACAATTTATCACAACGATGCCCACGATGAAAGAGATCGAACAATGGATTTTTCGAAAATTACAGGAAGAGTTCGCCAAAGCGATGAAGCGGGTGCTTGAGACTTTAGATCAGCAGATCCTGGAACAACGGGATAGAACTCGTTTTCGTGCGAAAGAACAAAAGGAGACCGGTGTGAACACGGTGTTTGGAACCGTGCGCTTCAAACGTTGGTTATTCCAAGATCGGCAAACCGGAGAATATGTGTACTTGCTGGATCGCATGCTGCAATTTGAAGGGCGGGGGAAAGTGAGTCCGCATCTGGAAGAGACCGCCATCGCATTCGCCAGTCAAGGGCCGTCGTACCGGGACAGCGCCCGGCGGTTGGAGCAGCTTTTGGGATACAACGTGCTGAGCCACCAGGCGATTCGCCAGAAGCTGCTGGAACGGGCAGAACAACCGATGAATGCGGTGAAGCGGCGCCCGGCGCGAGTGCTGTTCGTGGAGGTAGACGGGCTGTATACCAAACTGCAACGGAGCAAACGGCGCGGGATGGAAAACGAGATCGCCGTGGTGCATGAAGGCTGGGAGAAGAACGGCAAGCGGATGCAGTTGAAGAATAAGCAGTATTACTTGCACACGGGCAAAGGTGACTTCTGGGAAGGCTTCGGGGACTTTTTGGCGGAGCGCTACGAGATGGACGAGAACACGTGGCTGGTGGTGAACGGAGACGGCGCGCCATGGATCGGGGAGTGCACATCGTACTTTCACCAATGTGTATACCAGTTGGATCGCTTCCACGTGGCGCGGGAATTGAAGCGTTTTGTCGGTCATTTACCGAAGGTGTGGGAGACCTTGAGACGGTCGCTGGCCAAGCAGGACGCAACCACGCTTTTGGCGGCCGTAGAAGACGTATCGGAGCAGGAGGTGCCGGAAGAGAACCGGACGGATTGGGAGCAGTACAAAAGCTTTCTGAAGCGGCACCAGAAGCATTTGGAAGACTACCGAAAAACACTTCAGGCGCAGGGGATCGATACGAGCGGTATGCGCCCGATGGGGAGCGCGGAAGCGCAGATGCGAATTTTTGCCAAGCGGACGAAGCGCGGCGGTTACAGTTGGAGCGTGCGGGGTGTCAGGGCGGTACTGCGGACGATCATGAGAATGAAGGAAACCGGAGTGGTTGAATGGACGGAAGAAGAGCATGGGGGCAAGCAACCTGCGTCGCGGCAGGGTGTGAACATGCGGAAATTGCTCAAGCAAGTGACGCGGGAGGCACGAGGTTGTGTTGACGGCATGATGCGAATTCTGCAAGGACCGAAACAGAGCAGCACGACGGGGATGGCACTCAAAGCTCTAAGAGGATATTGACTAAAAAATCAGACAACTCTCCGTTAATTGATGAATGAAATTGGCAAAACGCTTACAAGGCGAGGGGCTTTTCGAAATTCTTTAATCCAGAGCTCTAAAGGGTGCCCACACTAGCTTGACACTGACGGATGACGAAAAGCCAATTGACCAACCTCATCTTCTTGCCGGGTTTCAGCACGGCCGGGCAGATCACCGGCGTTTCGGGACGCGGCGTGGGGATGGACATCGTGAAGAAAAATATCGAGAAGATCAAGGGCGGCGTCACCATTCACAGCGAGGTGGACAAAGGCACGAAGATCGTCATTCATTTGCCGCTGACGATTGCGATATCGAGAGGGCTGGTCGTCGACGTTGCCGATGAGTCATTTATTGTTCCGATCGATCATATATCGGAAACGGTCAAGATCAACGCGCGGGACATTCATGAATACGACGGAAAATATTTCGCTTCATACAAGGGAGAGGCGATCGGCATCGAATGGATGAGCAGGCTGTTCTTGCTCGGCGACCTGGATCGCGGAAACGCCGAGGAGCATCACGCCGTCATCGTCTCCGACGGAGCGGAGAAGTTCGGGCTGATCGTGGACAGACTGCGGAATGAGCAGGAGTTCGTCATCAAACCTTTGCACGGTCAACTCGCGAGAATCCCGGGAATATCCGGTCCAGGAGTTGAAGAAACAACCGTGTATTCTGCAAGCCCTTCTTTTGATGCTTTAAGGCCAGATTGTACAAAATTTTCACTTAAAGGGTTACCAGAATTTTTATCTGGAATAACACCCCTTTGTATAGAGAAGTTCAATGATTCATATATATTTTTCTTTATTACCTCATATCCAGGCCCAGTAATATCATCTTTTTCTTTATAAGCAATGCCAGGATTGGAAGGCTTATATTTATACCAATCAGGAAGATTTACCCATGGTTGGTAAATCCATAATAGTCTTTCGTAATTTATAACAGGTTCTCTACTATCGCTTTTGAAATAAGGGTTTACAAAAAGATTTCCTAAGTAGTCAAAACCATAAAAGCGATATTCTCCGCATTCATTTCCGTTTTTAAAACGACCTTTCCCTTTTATTAATTCGCCTGTTAAATGCTCTTCATATCCGGGATAAAACTCATTACCTGCTGGTTTGCCTTCTGCCATTTCTCCATATGCTGCAATACCATATGCATTGAATAACGCAGCATTTATTTCCATACCCTTTTTATTTTTCCTTATTTCTTCAGGTATTTTTTCCTTGCTAGTATTGTTCATTTTAGATCCGCAATCCTCATATTCAGGCGCAGCATCGGCATAAGCCACCTGAGAAAACCCAGGTGGCAAAAATGAACCTACTGAAATTACAAATGCTAAAAGTACAGATACCGCTCTTCGTTTTGCTACAGACAAAGCTGACCCTCCTCTTCGCTGTTATTCTGAAGAAAATTAATCCAATTATGATATTTATTCAGACTACCCTCTTTTAGGTGTCACAGTAAATACGATATAAGGCCCACGCATACTTTTGTAAAAATAAACTTCTCTGTTGTTAATTACAGTATTCCCACTCATAAGTTCTTCATTTCTATCTTGATTTACATTTTCTTTAAGAAAATGTTTAAAATAAACAGCTAGACCTTCAAAAAGACCTTCTGCGATGATGTCAACAAGGTCTTCATATGGGTCTACGCCTTGTTCGATATTAACACCGATAGTAAAGTTTTCTCCGCTAATAAGAGGAGTAACTGAAATGTAGAAAAGAACAGGGTCTATAACTGCTGCAGGATTTGTAGACATATCATCTAAATATTTTTCATATTCTTCTTTAGAAGGATAATATTGAACATTTACGAATCTGTCTACAATATAGCCAGGAGCATCTTTTTTAACAGAGTCAAGCTTGTTAAGAATATCAATTATTTCTTTAGAATCAATAATTACATACTTAGGGTCGCCAACATTATTTTTTGCAATGACATAACTTTTACCTTTAAAATCAGGAGTAAATTCAGGACGAGAGGTTCGGTCAATAATTCGATTTGCAATAGTTACAGCTTCTGCACGAGTGACATAATCATGAGGTTTAAATTCACCAGGAGCTTTGCCAATCATAACACGTTTAAGAACAGCGTCGGCAATGTATTGAAAATAATCAGCGTCGGCTGCATCTTTGTAAGAAGCAAGAACGGCTTGTTGGACTTTGTAATCTTCCCCGCCTTCTTTAGCATTTACAACACGGGCTGCAATAAAAGCTGCTTTTTCACGAGTAAGAGGTACGTCAAATTTTCCACCCCAGGCAGGACTATTTTTGTTAAAGAAATCCATACGTTCTGCTTGGTCAAGATAAGGTTCAGCCCAATATTCGCTTTTTGGAATATTATTAGGATCAAATTCTTTCAAAGTATTTACATAAAATCTTACAAGGCCAATACCCATATCATTAAAATATGATTTAGAGAAATGATAAAGCCCAGATTCGTCTTTTTCAAAAAGAGACATAACAACTATCTTGACAAATTCATCAACAGTTACTCGGTCATCAGGACGGAAAGTACCGTCAGGATAACCATTTATATAACCTCTTTCTACACCTTTAGCAATTTCATCTTCGGCCCAATGACCAGCAACGTCTTTGAATTGAACAGTTGCAGCTTGAGCTTGATCTGCAGGCGTGCAAAAAAGAGCAAAAACAGCTATAACAGCAAGAGCTACAAAAACACGAAGAAAGCGATGTTTTACAAAAGATTCAACCACTTAAGATCCCTCCAAATGTTAATAATATTAATAAAAAGCATAATAACAAACTGATTATGAACATATAGGTTTCCACCCTTCTTGGGGACGGAAGGGTGGTGTTGATCGTCAACCCGATCGAACTCATACAGCTTGCAAAGAAATGATCACGGAATGCCGGGGCGGCGGGCGCAGCCGGATGAATCATGGAAGATGCGGGAAAGAAAGTTTTATCTGACCAGGCGGGACGGAGGAAACCCTTTGATCGACTTGAACACCTTGCTGAAATAAGAAACGTCTTGAAATCCGCACCGCTCGACGACTTCGGAGACGGTGAATCCGCCGGTCGACAGCAGCATCTCGGCCTGATTGACCCGCACGATATTCAAATATTTCCTGAACGAGTGGCCGGTGTGCTTCTTGAACAGCTTGCCCATGTACACCGGATTGAGATCGACCAAAGCCGCGATTTTATGCACATCGAGATCTTCGGCGAAATGTTCGGAAATATATTCCATCACTTTCGATACGCGGCGATCGACCTGCTGCCCCGCATTTTCCTCGGAATGCATCGTGATCAGGCGGTGGATGATCAGCATGAACAGCGCCCTCGTCTTCATGACGTAACCGCTTTGCCTGCTGAGCCACGCATGGGAGAATTGGCGGATGTATTCAAGGATTTCCTCGGACATCACGTTTTTCGCCACGGTTTGCAGCGGCAGTCTGATGGGCGCCCCGCTGGGCAGCCAGTTGAAATTAAAGGCGAAAGAGTGCATCGGGTTATCTTTGGATGTGTGCGCTTCTCGCACGCTGCCCATCGGGATGTAGATGACGTCTCCGGCTTCCAGATGATATTCGACGCCGTCGACGATATAGGTCGATCGTCCCTTTACGACGAATGTCAGATCGTGAAAGCCGATTTTCTGGCGAACGATTTCCCAATCCGGATAACATTTTCGATCCACGAAAAAGATGATGTTGGGAACCAGGTGCTGAATTTGATCCAAGTCCACGATGTAAACCTCCACATATTCGCATCTGTGACCAATGCTAAGATCCGGCCGCGTTGATCATATGAGCGATAAAACAATCAATCGGGCAACGAAGGAATAAGTGAAATTGATATAAAAAATTAAAGATTTTAAGAGTGAGACAAGGTCCATATTTATTATATGATTACCAATCATGAACGGCAAGAAAATCTATCGGACGCAGAAAGTTCCGCTTTATTTTATCGGAGAATATTCCGGAAGCGCCTGTCCGCAGTTCACATGCGTTTATGGGAAACGGCCGCAGGAGAGTTGTATTTTTTGCAATAAAAATAAAAGCCGGAAAGGCTCGCGATGAAGCGCGGAACGAAGCGGCGGGAAGGACGCGCGGCCGCGGTCAGGGAGCGGGTCGGAAGATCGAACGCGCGCGGCGTATTCGACAGATGACAGGCGGGAAGTACGCCCTGGACGGGTGATCTTGTATAATTGCAAATAATATTTAGTTGAACTATGGTCTCGGGTGCATGGTTGGTTTATAATATACATGTTTAATGTTTTTATGGGTATTCGTAATATGAAGGTTCATGATAGAAAGGAGTATGATCCGTGCAGCGTTCCACTACATATGTCAATCCTGTGATCACCGGTTTTTATCCCGACCCCAGCATCGTGCGCGTGGGAGAAGATTATTACCTTGCGGTGAGTTCGTTTGAATATTTCCCTGGAGTGCCGATTTTCCACAGCCGCGACCTCGTGAACTGGAAGCAGATCGGCCACGCGCTTACGCGCAAAGAGCAAGTCAATCTGTCGATGAGAAAGAGTTCGGCGGGCATCTTCGCCCCCACGATCCGTTATCATAACGGAACGTTCTACATGATTACCACCGACGTCGGAGGAATCGGAAACTTTTTCGTTACGGCGAAAGATCCGGCGGGCCCCTGGTCCGATCCGATCCGGGTGCCTTACGGCGGCATCGATCCGTCGCTGACGTTCGATGACGACGGTCGCGTGTATGTCACCGCGCAGATGGGATGGGGGAAAGAGTCGCACATCATCCAATACGAGATCGACCCGAACACGGGGGAAGCCCTCACTCAGCCGAAGCGCATCTGGGATGGCGACGGCGGCGTTTGGACCGAAGGCGCGCATCTGTACAAGATCAACGGCATGTACTATATTATGAGCGCGTGCGGCGGAACGAGCTACGATCATCGCGCGATCATCGGAAGAAGCAAGGACCCGTACGGCCCGTTCGAGCCTTGCCCGCATCCGATTCTGACGCACAAGGATTTGCCGGATCATCCGCTTCAATGCCTTGGTCATGCCGACCTGGTCGACGATGTGAACGGAAACTGGTGGATGGTGTTCCTCGGCACGAGACCGGTGAACGGCAAGGGCGGCTATACCGTCCTCGGGAGAGAAACGTTCCTCGCGCCCGTCACCTGGAAGGATGGCTGGCCGATGGTGGACAACAACGAGGGAACGGTTCAGGAACGGATGACGGTGGTCAATCTGCCTGTTCCGTCCGACAGTCCGACGCATCATGACGAAGCCAACTATGAGATTCCGTTCCCGCCGCAATGGAGCTTCCTGAGAGTTTACGACGAAAAGCGTTATCAACTCAGCGAAGACGGTCAGACATTCACGCTGGTCGGGAATGAGCACACGATGGATAACGACGGCGACGCGACTTTCGCCTGCTTGCGTCAGACCGCCCGCAGCATGAGATTTTCCAGCGCCGTCCGTTTCGAGGCGTCCGCCGACGGAGAGGAAGCGGGAATCGCCGCGCGGCTTCACAACCGCGGATATGTGACGTTGACGCTGGTGCGGAAAGACGGAGCGACCGTTCTTCGCGCCGTGGCGAAAAACGGCGACGAAAAGTATGAAACGGAATTGCCGTGGGATCGTCAGGACGCGTACCTGGAGATTCGTTCCGATGACGAGAAGTATTATTGCCGCTGCTCGGCGGACGGCGCGACCTGGCAAGACGTTCCGCTGGACATCAGGGCGGAATGGCTGTCGCAGGAGCGCAACGGCGGATTTACGGGCGTTGTCGTCGGATTGTATGTATCCGGCAACGGCCGCGCCGAGACGAATCCGGCGGTCTTCACCCGAGTCGAGTATGAAAATATTTGAAGCGGCCGATTCTAAGGAAGTCCGCTGAGGCAGGCCGACTATAGCAAGCTGATTTCTAAAAGGAAACAGCGTCCATAGCAAGCCTATTCGACAACAAACTGCTTCCAAGACGGATTCTGTTGCAGGTGGATTCAGAGCAGCAAGTTGATTCATAAAGAAGAAGATTCTGATGCAAGTTGATCCCACGGGTGATCCCCGTGATCCCCATGGGATAACGATCTTAGCACGACGAAAATGCTTGGAGGAACATGATTGGATATGAGTGATCGGATGGAAAGCACTGTGAACGGCGGCGGCATGTTCGTCGGAAACGCGTATGACGCGTGGCTGCAATACGCGCCGTTGCAAGCAGAACAAGCGAAGGTGTATGCGGACGTTTGCCGCAGCATTCGCGTTGCCGGCGACGAAGCGGACGTCGTTTTGAAATCGGCCGTTGAAGAATTGACGAGAGCCGTCCGCTCGATGGCCGGAATCGAGCCGTCGGTCAACCGGGAAAGCGGCGATGCCGTGCTCTGGATCGGAACGGCCGATCAGCCCGAGATCCGGAGTCTGCTCGGCGGGAACGCAGCGTTGCCGGAAGGCTCGGATGCCTATGTCATCCGGACGGTCGGCGAGGGCAACGGCCGCCGCATCGTCATCGCGGGCGCGAACAGCAAGGCTGTATTGTACGGTGTGTTTCATTTTCTCAGAAGAATGCAGACGGGCGAGCACAACCTTTCGGCACTTGACATTGCGGAATATTCGAAGAACAAGCTGCGGATGCTGAATCAATGGGATAACATGGACGGCAGCATCGAAAGAGGCTATGCGGGCAGATCGATTTTTTACAGCAAGGGCAAATTCATCGGGGATATGAAGAGGATCCGGGATTACGCCCGGATGATGGCGTCCGTCGGGTTGAACGCGATTGTGCTCAACAACGTGAACGTGCATGAGATCGAGACGAAGCTGATCACGCCCGAACTGTTGCCGGATGTTGCGAAGGTTGCCGGTGTGTTCCGCGAATATGGAATCTCCGTATACTTGAGCATCAACTTCGCGGCGCCGATTCAGGTCGGCGGTCTCGATACGGCGGACCCTCTCGATCCGAAGGTGCGCGAATGGTGGAAGTCCGCGGCGAAAGACATTTACGCCCATGTCCCCGATTTTGGCGGATTCCTCGTGAAAGCCGATTCGGAGCACCGGCCCGGTCCGTTTACATACGGACGGGATCACGCCGACGGAGCCAACATGCTGGCGGAGGCGCTCGAGCCGTATGGGGGCATCGTGATCTGGCGCTGCTTCGTGTACAACTGCATGCAGGATTGGCGGGACCGTTCGACGGACCGCGCGAAGGCGGCGTATGATCATTTCCGGCCGCTGGACGGCAGATTCCATGACAACGTCATTCTGCAGATCAAGAACGGCCCGATGGACTTCCAGGTCAGAGAACCGGTTCATCCGCTGTTCGGCGGTTTGTCGAAGACGAATCAAATGCTGGAACTTCAGGTTACGCAGGAATACACGGGACAACAGAGACATCTCTGCTATCTCGTGCCTCAATGGAAAGAGATCGTCGATTTCGATACGTATGCGAAGGGCGAAGGATCGACGGTGGCGAAAGCCGTTTCGGGAGAACTGTTCGGACGGCCGCTCGGCGGATTCGCGGGAGTATCGAATATCGGCAATCAGATGAACTGGACCGGACATTTGCTGGCGCAGGCGAATTTGTACGGCTACGGCAGACTGGCGTGGAAGCCCGAGCTGTCCGCCGAACAGATTACCGACGAGTGGGTGCGCATGACGTTCGGCCACGATCCGGATGTGGTGGAAACCGTGAGCCGCATGCTGCTGGAGTCCTGGCGTATCTACGAGAATTACAATGCGCCGCTGGGCGTCGGCTGGATGGTGAATCCGGGTCATCACTACGGTCCTAACGTCGACGGTTATGAATATTCGCGCTGGGGAACGTACCACTTCGCGGACTGCAAAGGCATCGGCGTGGACCGCACGGTTCGGTCGGGGACCGGGTATACGGCGCAATATCACGAGCCGAACGCGTCCCGTTACGAATCGCTTGAAGAGTGCCCGGACGAACTGCTGCTGTTCTTCCATCACGTGCCGTACACCCACGTGCTGAAAAGCGGCAAGACGGTCATCCAGCACATCTATGACACCCACTTCGAGGGAGCCGAGCAGGCGAAGCAGCTGGTCGAAAGATGGCGCAGCCTCGAAGGCAAGATCGATCCCGAGCGGTTCAACAGCGTGCTGCAAAGGCTGAACGAACAGGCGCTGCACGCAGAAGAATGGCGCGATGTCATCAACACGTATTTCTACCGCAAGTCGGGCATTCCGGACGCTCACGGCCGGACGATTTATTGATAAAAAGATCTTCCGATCAATACTTCTTGATGACGGAAGAAGGAGAGTAACCTTTCAGCGCCTTGAACAAGTTGCTGAAGTAAGACACGTCGCTGAAGCCGCACAATTCTGCGGCTTCGGTGACGGACGTCTCGCCGGAGGCCAGCATCATCTCCGCGTTATTGATCCGGATGCGGTTCAGGTACTCTTTATAGCTGAATCCGGTTTGCTGTTTGAACAGTTTGCCGAAATAGACGGCGTGCAGATCGTTCATTTTCGCCAGTTGGCTGATGCTGATCGGTTCGTAATAATGCTCGTCGATGTAGGCCATCGCTTTTTTCACGCGCGCGTCGATCTGGCGGGAAACGCGCCGGTAGTGGTTGCAAAGCAGGCGGTGAATGATCAGTTCGAACAGCGCCCGCGCCTGAATCTGATAAAACGTTTGTTTATGCATCCAGACTTGTTTGTATTCGCGGACGAGATCGGCAATTTCTTTGGTGAACATATTTTTGGTTATCGTATCGAAAGGCAGCCTGACTTCATTATGCGGGTCTTCCCAATGGAAGTTGAAGCTGATCGCACGCATGAGATCGTCTTCAAATGTATGCGCTTCTCTTTCGCTTCCGGGAGGAATATAGAGCATATCACCGGCTGCCACCGTGTGCTTCACGCCGTTCACATAGTAATCGGCCTTGCCTTTCAAAACGAACGTGATATCATGGAAATCGATCGTGCGCTTCTCGATGGTCCAGTCAGGGAAGCATTGACGGTCCACAAACAATACGACTTTTGGGATGAGATGGATGTAACGATTGATGTCCAAAGTGCATCCCTCCTTATGTTCATTATTAATCATATAGCAATTATTCGTGAAAGCAATATTTTTAGCAAAGATGGCAACAACGTTCCGGCATGACGGTTTTATCAACGCATACCTATTTCATTATGAAAGGATTTGAGAACATGAGCCAACAATCGGTTCCCAAACTGTACGAGGTGTACAAGGATTATTTCCTGATCGGCGCCGCGGTGAACCCGTTCACGCTGACGCATGACGCGGAGTTGATCAAACACCACTACAACAGTCTGACAGCCGAGAATGAAATGAAATTCATCAGCGTGCATCCCGAAGAAGACCAATACACGTGGGAGAAAGCCGACCAGCTGATGGAGTTCGCGAGAGCGAACGGCAAGCAAGTGCGCGGCCATACGCTCGTATGGCACAATCAAACCCCGAGATGGGTGTTTGAAGACGGAAAAGGCGGCAAGGCAGACCGCGAAACGTTGCTTGCCCGCATGAAATCCCATATCCATACGGTAGTAGGCCGCTACAAGGGAGAGATCTACGCGTGGGATGTGGTGAATGAAGCCATTTCCGACAAGGGAGATGAGCACCTTCGTCCGTCCCTGTGGCTTGAGATCGCAGGCGAAGATTTCATCGCCAAGGCATTTGAATATGCTCACGAAGCGGATCCTTCGGCGCTGCTGTTCTACAACGACTACAACGAGTCCGATCCGGTGAAGAGAGAGAAGATCTATAAACTTGTGAAATCGCTGAAGGAGAAGGACGTGCCGATTCACGGCGTCGGTCTGCAGGCGCACTGGAGCAACTTCCATCCGACCTATGACGAAATCAAACAGGCGATCGAGCGCTACGCGAGCCTGGATGTACAACTGCACATCACGGAAATGGACGTATCGGTATTTCGCTTTGACGACCGCCGCACGGATCTGACGGAACCGACGGAAGAGATGATGGAAGTTCAGGCGGAACGCTACGAAAAGATGTTCGAAATTTTCAGGGAATATCGCTCCCACATCACTTGCGTCACCTTCTGGGGCGTATCGGACCGCTACACCTGGCTGAACAACTTCCCGGTTAGAGGACGCAAGAACTGGCCGTTCGTTTTGGACGAACAAGGACAACCGAAGAAATCGTTCTGGAATATCGTAAACTTCAAATAAACAACCTCATAGTTGATTAGGAAATGCAAAGGACAGGCAACGGGTTCGTTTCCTGTCTCTTTGCATCCTGTCGCCCGGGACGAGAACGGCATCCGGTTCTCGCATCATATCCGCCACGTGCGCAACGCGGCTTGATGCCGGGCCGTGTGCGGTATGTTTCGTCTGGCGATTACCAAACGGCCGGAATTGGGATATTGTCGTTTGGATCTTTCATGGTTCTTCATCTTTCAGGCCACCTTGACGGGAGGGAACAACCATATGAGTTCGAGTCTGATAGGCGTTCCGTTGGAGGGACTGGCGGAATTCAGCCGAAAAGTGGCTGCGGAAGGCGCCGTTTTGCTTCGCAACGACGACAAAGTGCTGCCGCTTGCTGCGGGCGACAGCGTTTCCATCTTCGGTCGGATTCAGATCGATTATTACCGCAGCGGCACCGGTTCCGGCGGCATGGTTCATGTCCCGTATACGACGAATTTGCTTGACGGGCTGCGCGAAAAATCCCATATCCGCGTGAACGAAGAACTCGCTTCCATCTATGAGAAATGGATCGAACAGCATCCGTTCGACAACGGAGGAGGGGGATGGGCGGCGGAACCGTGGCATCAGCAAGAGATGCCGCTGACGGAAGAGATCGTCGCAGCCGCCCGCAGGAAGTCCGGAAAAGCGATCATCGTCATCGGCAGAACGGCCGGAGAGGATAAAGATAATGAGGTGAAGCCGGGAAGCTATCTGCTGACGGAAGACGAGAAAACAATGATTAGGTTGGTAACCGATCATTTTGAACAGACGATCGTCGTCTTGAACGTATCGAACATCATCGATATGAGCTGGGCGGACGAAGAGTACAAACATCCGGTTTCGGCCATCCTTTACGCCTGGCAGGGAGGAATGGAGGGCGGCCGGGCGGTTGCCGACGTGCTGGCGGGCGATGTAACGCCGAGCGGCAAGTTGCCCGACACGATCGCGTATTCAATCGACGATTATCCTTCCGCCCGCAACTACGGCAACGAGCGGAGCAACCGATACGAGGAAGATATTTACGTCGGTTACCGGTATTTCGAGACATTTTGCCCGGACAAAGTTCAGTTTGAGTTCGGTTACGGTCTTTCCTACACGGAGTTTAAAGTCGATCCGGAGGAAGCGACGGTGGTCGTCCGCGACGGCGAAGAGTATGTGGAACTGGGCGCGACGGTGACGAATATCGGCGACACCTTCTCCGGCAAAGAGGTTGTGCAGGTGTATGTCGAAGCGCCTCAGGGCAGACTCGGCAAACCCGCCAGAGTGCTGGCAGGATTCGCGAAGACGAATGTGCTCAAACCCGGCGAGAAGGAGCGGGTGACGGTATCGTTCCCGGTCCGGTCGCTCGCATCGTATGATGATGCGGGGGTCACGGGTTACCGCTCCGCCTATGTGCTGGAACCGGGCGTATACCGCTTCTACGCCGGGACGAGCGTGAAGCAGGTGGAACCGGTGCGGTGCGACGGCCGGGAAGGCTATCTTGTCGAAAACGTCCGGCTTGTCGAGCAGCTCGAGGAGGCGCTGGCGCCGACCGTCGTCTTTTCGCGTCTGAAGCCGGGGGCGCGCCTTGAGGACGGCACGTATGAAGCCGTCTGCGAGGAGGTGCCGCGGCGATCCGTTTCGCTGGCGGAGCGGATCGAACGGCGCTTGCCGCCGGAGATTCCGCAGACCGGAAACCGGGGATACCGGCTGCAGGATGTTCGGGACGGCAAGATCGGCATGGAAACGTTCATCGCGCAGTTGTCCGACGAAGAACTGGCGACGATCGTGCGGGGCGAAGGAATGAGCAGCCCGCTCGTCACGCCGGGAACCGCTTCGGCATTCGGAGGCGTCGGATACAGTTTGAAACAGTACGGGATACCGGTCGGCTGCACGGCGGACGGACCATCCGGCATCCGCATGGACACCGGGGCGAAGGCGACGCAGTTGCCGATCGGCACGCTGCTGGCGTCCACCTGGAACCCCGCATTGGTGGAAGAACTGTATGTCATGGAAGGCAGGGAACTTGTCCGCAATGAGATCGATCTGCTGCTCGGACCGGGGATGAACATTCATCGCCATCCGCTGAACGGACGGAACTTCGAGTATTTCTCCGAAGATCCGCTGCTGACCGGTCTGACCGCCGCCGCATGCGTGCGCGGGATCGAACGGGGAGGGGCGTTCGCCACGCTGAAGCATTTCGCCTGCAACAATCAGGAGAAACACCGGACGAAGGTGGACGCCGTCGTCTCTGAACGCGCCTTGCGTGAGATTTATTTGAAAGGATTCGAGATCGCGGTCAAACAGGGCGGCGCCAAAGCGATCATGACGGCTTACAATCCGATCAACGGTCACTGGACCGCGTCCAACTACGATCTGAATACAACGGTGCTGCGCAACGAATGGGGATTCGACGGGATCGTCATGACGGACTGGTGGGCGTCGATGAACGATTGCGTCAACGGCGGTCCGTCCGACCGCACCCGTACGAGCTGCATGATCCGCGCGCAAAATGATCTGTACATGGTCGTGCACAACTTCGGGGCCGAGGTGAACTCGATGGAGGACGACACGCTTGCCGCGCTTGCCGCCGGGACGCTCACGCGCGGGGAACTGCAGCGTTCCGCCGCGAACATCTGCCGCTTCCTGATGAGGACGCCGGCGTTCGCAAGACAGTCGTCCGCCGCGGTCGAACCGGTCAGGACGATCTCCGCGAAGCATGACCTTCCGGCGGCCGGAGATGTGCCGGCGGTCGGGGACAAAGCTTACGTCAGCCCTTCGGCGGAAGGCAAGGCGGGCTTCCGCGTCACGCGCGGCGGCGTCTATCGCGTCAGCGTGAGGTTCAAGGCCGAAGGCTGGATGACCGCGCAGATCGCGTGCAATGTGTCGCTGAACGATGAACAGATGGCGACGATTCAGTCGAACGGAACGAACGGCAGCTGGATGAAGCAGCGGTTGGTTCGAATTGCTCTTGAAGAAGGATGGTATCAGCTGAAACTGCATCACGTTCGGCCCGGCATCACCGTCGATTGGATCGGTTTTGAGAGATTGTAGCGGGTGTTCGTTCTTTCGAAATGTTCCATATCGCATCCGGAGACCGGCCGGAGAGGAGAACAGGACCGGACGGTTTCCGAATGCGGTTGTTTCTTTGATTGTTTCATTTTAATAAATTTTGGGTGTTGTCTTAATTTTCTATGAATTGTATTCTATTTTCGTCTGCATTTTTCGAGTTTTTAGCTTTATGGCTTCATGACGGATTCGCCATCGAGTCCGNAGCAAGACTCACAATCTTGGACCTCCTGTAACGGAGCGTCCAATAACTTGAGGGTGAATATGGCACAGTTACCAGAACGCTTAAAAACGTTGTGTCAGGCAAAAGGACTGGCGGCCGAGTCGATCAACGAATGGCTGCTTTGCGACCGGACACTTGACGATGACGGATTCATAGAAAGCTACATCGTCAAGGACGATAGCGGTCTGCATATCATTCGTCCGAAAAAGCCGGGCAAATTGTCGGATAAGTTGTTTACCGGTTACGTATCGCGCAAAAAAATGCCGGAACCGCCGCCGATCGATCCCGAACAATATGAGATTCAGACCATTCCGCTCGAATCGATCGAGTCTCTGAGCGTGATCAATCTCGTCGCATCGGGCGTGCTGCTGCTGGAAGAGAAAGGTTCGGAGAAAAGAGCGATCGGCGCCTTCACCAACGGGCAGATGGAAGCCGCCACACGTCTCGCATCCTCTTTCGACCGCCGGAAAAGCGGAGAGGTTGCGGAAGGCGAAGGGCGAAGACGGTTCGGAGGACGCGGCCCCGGCGGCCGGGGCCGGCGGGGAGGCCGCGGCGGTCATGGCGGACCGGGCGGCGACGAGCGGGCGGCATGTCCGACCTGCGGCATGCTGTATCCCGAGCGGGGCAGACAGGTTTGCCCGAGATGCATGAAGAAGAGCGCGATCTTCACGCGGCTGCTCTCGCTTGCCGCCAAGTATAAATTGTCGATCTTTCTCATTATTACGCTCATGTTGCTGAACTCCGCCACCAGCCTGGTGATTCCGTATTTCAGCGGAACGGTGTTCTTTGACCAGGCGCTCGGCAACACCGGCCAGTTCGCCGGACAGATCGGTTTGGTCATTCTCATTATCATCGGTTTCCGCACTTTGTCTCTCCTGTTCGGGATCGCTTACGGCATCCTGAATGCGAGACTTGCGGCGAAGGTCGTCTTCGACCTGAAGGCGAATGTGTTCACCGCTTTGCAGCGTTTGTCTCTGGCGTTTTTCCAGAAGCGGCAGACCGGCCAGCTGATGACGCGCGTGAACAATGACGCGTCGGATGTGCAATACTTTTTCACCGACGGCATCTCGTATTTCATCGTAAACTCGATGAACATCATCGGGATTCTCGTCATCATGCTGACGATCGACTGGAAACTGACGCTGTTGTGCCTTGTGCCGATCCCGTTCATGCTGTTCATCATCAGAGGGGTGTTTCCGAGACTGTGGCGGCTGTCGTGGAGACGGTATCGCCGCGTCAGCGCGATGAACTCGATGATCAGCGACACGATGCGGGGAACCCGCGTCGTGAAAGCGTTCGGCAAAGAACAGCAGGAGATCGACCGCTTCGGCCGCGTGAGCGGCGCCTTCGCTCTGGCCGAGCAACGGTTCAATAAAATGAGCAGCACGGTGTTTCCGTTGCTCAACCTGATCATGCAGGCCGGCGGCATCGCCGTCTGGCTGTTCGGCGGATGGCAGGTGATCCGCGGCGAGTTTACGTTCGGTCTGGTGATGACGTTCATTCATTATCTGACGATGTTGTATAACCCGATTCAGTTTATGAACAACATCGTCAACTGGTGGTCGAACTGTATGGCGGCGGCACAGCGCATCTTTGAAATTCAGGATGCCATACCGGATATCATGGAGAAACCCGATGCGATCGAGCTGGAAGATCTGCGCGGCGAGATCAGGGTCACGAATGTGACGTTCGGGTACGAGCCGAATCGTCCGGTATTGAAGAACGTGTCGATGCACGTCAAGCCGGGCCAGATGATCGGCGTGGTCGGAAGGTCCGGCGCAGGCAAATCGACGCTCGTCAATCTGATCTCGCGGCTGTACGATCCGCAGGAAGGAGAGATCGAGATCGACGGCGTCAATGTAAAAGATCTGTCGATGAAAACGCTGCGCAAACATATCGGCATCGTCTCGCAGGAAGTGTTCGTGTTCATGGGGACGATCGCGGAAAATATCGCGTACGCGAATCCGGAATGCACGATGGATGATATCATTCGCGCGGCGAAAATCGCCAACGCCCACGATTTTATATCCAAATTGCCGGACGGCTACGACACGTATGTCGGCGCCGGAGGCTACAGCCTGTCGGGCGGAGAGAAGCAGCGCATCTCGATCGCGAGGGCGGTGCTGCATGATCCGAAGATTCTCATTCTCGACGAAGCTACGGCTTCTCTCGATACGGAGACGGAACTCGAAATTCAGGAAGCGCTTGAAAAATTGATGAAAGGCCGGACGACGATCGCCATCGCCCACCGCCTGTCGACGCTTCGCAACGCGGACCATCTCGTCGTGATCGAGAACGGAGAGGTCGCCGAAGCGGGAACGCATGAGGAGCTCATGCAAAAAGACGGCATCTACGCGGGATTGGTGCGCAAACACGACGAGGCTTTGAAGATGAGGGAGGTAATCTGATTGGAAATGGTTTATCTGACTCCGGATAATGCTGTCTTTAAGGAAACGGACGGCCATCTGTTGTCCGTGCGAGTCAACGAAGAAACGCATCCGGTTGTCTATCTGCATTGTTCGTTCCCTCATACGAGGACCGAAGAGTTTATATCCGTTCGGACGATCGAAAACAAGGAGGTCGGCATCATCCGGTCGCTGAGCGATTTTCCTCAGGAGACCGCCGACCTGCTCAGGAAGCATATGCGCTTCCGGTACTTCGCGCCTTACATTCAAAAGGTGCTGGACGTCAGGGAAGAGTTCGGCTATTCGTTCTGGAATGTCATCACGAACGCGGGTCAGTGTCGATTCACTGTCGGCAGAGGTTCGAATATTCGTTTTGTCGCAGGAAGGAAAGTGCTGATCACCGATGTGGACGGCAACCGTTTTATCATTGAAGATGTGGAGAAGTTAAGCGACAAAGAATATCGCATGATCGAAACGTACTTGTAAAGAGCGGAAGAAGGTGGACATGTGAATCTGAGATACCAGCTTTCCGGTCAAGACCTCGCCGCGGTGGAGTCGGTGATCGGGAAGTCGATCGATTACTGTGTGCCCGCTGATCTGTCGTTGGACGGAAAGCGAACGAACGGCTACTTCGTCATCGGAGGTCAGAAATGGGCGTATGTCGAGGACGGAATCGTTCGGGAAAGCTGTGATATACGCGATGCCAAAGATTATAAAATCGTTACGCTCGTCGGCAATGCCGTACTGGAGGCGGAACAAAACGGCGAGAAGCGGATCATCGTCAGACTGTCGATGCATCATGCGGCCAGGTATGCTTACATCGCCAAGATCTTGAATGATATCTCCAGCGGGGACGAGATTCGGATCTACAACGACGAGCCGGAACCCGTATGCGAAAAGTGCGGCGGACCGCTTGTTCCGGGCACGCGGCATTGCCGCAATTGCGTCAGCAAGACCGAAGCGCTCTTTAAGCTGCTGGGTGTTGCCAAATCGTACTGGAAGCTGCTTGTAGTCGCACTGATTCTGTTATTTTCTTCTTCTGCTTTGTCGATGCTTGGGCCGTACTTCCAGCGGTTGATGGTCAACGGCGCGCTGCAGCCGCCGGCGGGGCAGAGTCCGAACATGACGCTGTTCGCGATCGGAATCATCGGCTTGATCGTGGAACTCATCGGGCTGCAGGGTCTGGCGATCATCAGGGGGCGCCTTATGACGACGGTCAGCTCGAATATCGCGTCCGATCTGCGTCATATGGTGTTTTCGCGCATTCAGCGCCTGTCGCTCGGTTTTCTGACGTCGCAGCGGGCGGGCGACCTGATGAACCGGATCACCAGCGACACGGACCGCATCCGTCATCTTGTGCAGGAGATTTTCACAACGGCGATCTATCAGGTGATTATCCTCGCATCGGTCACGGTGTTGCTTTTCGCCCTGGATTGGCGGCTCGCTCTTCTCGTCCTGCTGCCCGCGCCGCTCGTCTCCTATCTTCAGGTGGCGATCTGGCGGAAAGTGTTGCGGAGACTGTTCCATAACCAGTACCGCATCCATGACCATGCGAACTCGTTCCTTCATGATGTGCTGAGCGGCATACGCGTCGTGAAATCGTTCGGCAAAGAGGAGCGGGAGATTGAGAAGTTCAGAGATTACAACAGCCGCTTCGCCGCCGCCACGGTCAAGAGCGAAACGGTGTACAACTATCTGGCGCCCATCTCTCACTATCTCATCCAGCTCGGCAGCTATCTCGTGCTGCTCGTCGGCGGTTACCTGATCGTCAAAGACGAGTTTTCGCTCGGCGAGCTCGTGCAGTTCAGCGGCTATTCGATGATGGTGTACGGCCCGCTGCAGTGGATGATGAATATGCCGAGATGGATCGCCAATGCGCTGATCGCCGTCGACCGGGTGTTCTCCGTGATCGACGAGAAACCGGAGGTCGTAGACAAGGAGAATGCGATCAGCCACAGAATTCATGGCGATATTACGTTCGAGAATGTGACGTTCGGCTATCGCTCCTACGAACCGGTGCTGAAAAATATCAATCTCGAAATCAAACAAGGCGAAATGATCGGCCTCGTCGGACACTCGGGCGCGGGAAAATCGACGCTCATCAATCTCGTATCCCGCTTTTACGATGTGAATGAGGGCAGCATCAAGATCGACGGGATCGATATCCGCAACATTAAGCAGGAGGAACTTCGCTCCCAGATCGGGGTCGTGTTGCAGGAGACGTTCCTGTTCAGCGGTTCCATCCTCGATAATATCCGGTATTCGAAGCCGGATGCCACGCTCGAGGAAGTGATCCGGGCGGCGAAGATCGCCAATGCCCACGATTTCATCGTCGCGATGCCGGACGGATACGATACGAGATTGGAGGAGAACGGCAACAACCTGTCCGGAGGCGAACGGCAACGGATCGCCATTGCCCGGGCAATACTGAACGATCCGCGCATCCTTATTCTCGATGAGGCGACGGCTTCGCTCGATATCGATACCGAAGCGGCGATCCAGGAAGCGATGAAGCGCGTCACGCAAAACCGGACGACGATCGCGATCGCCCACCGTCTGGCGACGCTGCGCAATGCGACGAGGCTCGTCGTGCTGGAGAAAGGGCGCATCGTGGAAATCGGCACGCATAACGAATTGTTGAAGAAGAAAGGGATTTATTATAATCTGGTCACCGCGCAGCGCAATATGGCCAAACCGAAAACGGCCGACGCGGCGGATGATCCGATTTTGGAAGAACTGGCGGATGCGGCTTTGGATGAGACGGCGGCTTCGAGCGATGCTTCGATAGCGGCCGGCGGGGAAGCTTCCGCTGCGGAACCGGCTGCAGCCTCCTTGTCCGTTGCGGCGGCATCGACCGGCGAAGGCAGCGGCGCGGAAGCGGCTGAGCAATCGGACGCCCCCGCTGAGGGATCGGCAGATGACGCTTCTCCGGGCGGGCAAAACGATGCCGCGGCGGAGGTCACAACCGTTTCAGCCGATACAGCGAATGCAAAATCATGACATTCGGCTTTATCGGAGACGTATCGCAGTTCATCGACGCGGTGCGGGGAGTTCCCCGCGCCGCCTTTATTTTTGCGTCGTTTTCCGGAAAAGTGGGAACAGGTGCGGACAGCTTTGACATTTGGGAAAGCCGTTGCGATGCGGGCAGATATGACGTCCGGGGAAATCCGGAACGTTACGGATGGAGTTGACGTCCGGGTAAGCCGAGACGGTACGGGCGGCATTGACGCACGGAAATGCCGGCTCGGTTCGGAAAAGGAGATGTCCGGCGGAAAACGGGAAGGCGGCGTTCCGCGGAAGGAACTGGACAAAGATGCCCGCCATACAATATGTTGTAACATCCTGATGCAACATGGAAAGGTTGCCTTGCCTATTTTGAACCGAGATGAAAAGCTCTCATCACGAAGGGAAGTCTTACGGTGTCAGAAAGATCGCGACGGGAGAGGCGCTTCTGATGAACATCCTGATTACCTATTATATTCCGAGCGGCGGAGTGCACACGCTGAACAAACAGCGATACGCCGCACTGAGGGCGCGAGGGGTGGAATGTCACTTCCTCTATCAATGGCCCGGAAAAGATTCGCGGCAAGAGGCGCAAACGATTCCGATGATCGTGACGGATGAAGATGCACGGATCGCCGAACTGCTTCGAACGATGCATTTTGATCTCGTCATCGTGAATTCCAATTATATGATGCTGGAACGCATCCGGCGATGCGGATATGGGGGACCTGTGATCTTCGAATGCCAGGGACTCGGTACATTGGAAGAAACGATCGGAGAGATGCTCAAGGCGCTGCCCTACATTCATTCTTGCAGCAATGCGGTGTTGTATCCGAAAACCGAACATATGCGCCTGCTGTTTCAGGAGCTGTATCCGACCGTCCGGCAGTTTTCGTTCCACAATTGTCTGGATACGGAAATGTTCGGATACCGGAAACGAAACGCCGCCGATGAAAAGGGGGATCGGCGGCGCGTGGCTTCCGTTCGCAGACCGATCGTCGGTTGGGTCGGACGCATCGAGCGCAACAAAAATTGGCGCGGCTTTCTCCGCATGGCGAAGGCATGGATCGACCGTTTTCCCCAGCTGACGGTGTGGATGTTCGAAGACGCGGATTTATATGAAGAAACCGAAAAGATCGCTTATGAGCAGATGCTTCGGGACTATGCTTTCAACGACCGGTTGGTGCGGCTCCACAATGTGCCGCATGAGAAAATGGCGGACATGTATTCCGAGATCGGCGATTCGGGAGGTTTTCTCTGTTCAACGTCCTATAACGAAGGGTTCGGATACGCGATGCTGGAAGCGATGAGCTGCCGTTGTCCGGTTCTCGCCAGCGATTCGGACGGCCCGCGCAGCTTCGTCATCCATGATAAAACCGGCAAGATGTATCCGGTGAACCATGAGGAGGAAGGCATCCGGCAAGGAATCGACTATTTGACGAAGCATGAGCTGCGGGAGAAAATCCGGAGGCGGGCAAGCCGGTATGTTCGGCGGCATTTTTCGCCGGATGCTTACGCGGAGCAGTTCATCGCCATGCTGCGGGCGCTGAATCTTCGCGTATGACGGACGCCGGAGTCCGTCAGAGCCTTTGAATGAATTGATTCATGGCGGCGGCCCAGCGGGACTTCGTGCGTTCCGTTTCCTCCAGAATGGCGGGCATATGCCGTTTCGTTCCCATCGCGGCGTGCACCCGATATTGAATAAGCGATTCGGGGACATAGTGAAAATCGACTCCGGAAAGCACGATACGAAACCATAGGTCGTAGTCGTGCGTGTACGGCAGATGAACGTCGAACAGTCCAACTTCTTCCAGAAGCCGTTTCTGAGCGACGACCGTACAGCCGTTGATCGGGTTGCCGGTCAGGAAGGTGCGGCAGAACTCCTGATAGGTCGGGAATTTCAGTCCGGCGCAGGGCTGCGTCACATTTCCGTTCTCGTCGATCACATCATAATCGCTGCAGGAAATGCGCGCATGCCGCGGAATCATGTACGCCAGCTGCCGGGCCAGTTTCCACGGATAGAAGCGGTCGTCGGAACTGAGCCAGGCGATGTAGTCGCCTTTCGCCGCGAGGATGCCCGCATTCAGCGCGCTCGCCGTTCCGCCGTTCGGTTTTTTGAGATAGACGACGCGCCGGTCGCCGAGATACGGTTCCAGCAGATGTTCGTGGCTCGGTGATCCGTCGTTCACGATCACGACTTCGATGTTCGGATACGTCTGATCAAGGGCGCTCTGCACCGCTATCGGCACATACGGGTCTGCGAAAAACGGAATGACGATCGAGACAAGAGGAATCAAGCGTCTCACCTCCTTGCGTCCGGCGGAATGGCCGTTTGCTGCGAATGATCAGGATAACCGCGAATGCCGCACTCTCGCATCCGCCATCAGATCGCGGATCGACTGGGCGAACGGAATGCGAGGAGCCCAGCCGATATCCAGCAACGGTCCCATGGAAGGAATGGCCTGCGGATCGGGATCGCGCGGCGGCGCCTGCAGGTTGACGTAGGGGAACGGCCGGCCGATCGCCGCCGCGAAGGCGGACAACACATCGCCGATCGATCTCAGTTCGAACGAACCGATGCGGTAAAGGGCGCCAGCTTTCCCTGCGCGCAGCAATGTTTCGTAAGCCGCGACGGCATCCCGCACGTCGAGGTAGTTGCGCCTTTCCGTGAGCGTGGTGACCTGAAACGGCTCGTTCGTCAGCCCCTGTTCCCAGCGGGCGATGTAAGCGGCGAGCAGACCGCACAATCCCGTCGAACCTCCCGGACCGATCAGGTTTGTCGGCTCGGCGACGAGCGCGGGCAGATCGAACAGGTGCGACCAGGCGCGCGAGGTCAATGTTTGCAGCGTCTTGCTGAGCGAGTACGGATGAGTCGGTCGGGGAGGATCGCCGGAAGGGTCGAAGCCGAGCGCGGAGCCGACGATCAGCACGCGGGGAGATTGGCTGAGGGAAGCCGCCGCGTCAAGCAAATACAGGGTGCCCAGCACATTCGCTTCGAAACAGGCGACGGGATCGTTCCAGGAAGTCCGGACATCGTTCATGCCCGCGAGATGGAGCACATAATCCGGTTTCGACGCCCGCATGATTTGCCGGATGCGCTGCCGCTCGGTGATGTCGCAGACGACCGTTTCATCCGACACATGCAGGCAACGTTCGGGACGGCGGCAAACGGCGACGACGCGCATGCCCGCCGCGCGGAAATGCCCGCAGGCGTGAACGCCGGTGAAGCCGGAGGCTCCCGTGATGAGGATGACGGGCCTCATGCCGACCGCATCCATTCGCGAAGTTCCGCCAGCATCGCCCGGTAATCGGGAACCGGCTCGCGGTGGTCGGTGCGGGTGCACGCCAGCGTGCGGTCAAGGCGCGGTTCGGCCGTCGGTTCGATGCGGACGTCGCGTTTGCCGAACGTTTCGGCAAACATGTTCAGCAGTTCATATTTGCTGATAATGCGAGGCGCCGTCAGATGATACAAGCCTTGCACGTTTTTTTGCAGCATATGGTCGATCGATTTGGCGAGCTGCACCGTTGTGATCCCGTTCCATAGCACGTTGGTGTAGCCCGGAACGGTGCCGCGCTGCCGCATGAACCATTCGAACAGACCGATGCCGTTGCGCCGGATTTCAGGTCCGATGATCGAGGTGCGGATCGTCAGATGCGGTTCGGCAGACACTTCGCCCGCCGCTTTCGTCCGCGCGTACACCGTTTTGCCGTCGGGGCGGCTCTGTTCGGTGTAGCGGCCGGTGAAGCCGCGCGAGGGAAGCGCGCTGCCGGACCGTCGGTTCGCGCCATTCGGAGAAGGCGGCAAAAGATCGCGTTCATCGTCGTCCGCTTCTCCGGAAAACACGCAATCGGTGCTGATCTGCACGAGTCTTCCTCCGTAACCGAGGTCGTCGAGCACCCGGGCGATGCGGTGCGGAAGCAGACTGTTGACGATGAAAGCGGCGCGGTGATTTTCTTCGGCTTTCTCGTTCAGTATGCCGATCGCGTTGATGACGCAGTCCGGCTTTTTCCATTCCAGCAGCCGGTCGATGTCGCTTAATCTTAACGCGTCAAAGGGGATCGCGTCCCGATCCTCCGCGTCCCGTGAAGTGTACTCGACCTCATAGCCGGATCGCCCGCGAAAATAGCGGAGCAGCACATGTCCGGCCATGCCGTTGCCTCCGAGAATGAGCAGTCTCATGGCAGGAACCTTCCCTTGACCAGCATTTTGCGAATTTCGTCGCGCGTCATCAGGTGATCGGCGGAACAGTATGTTTTCTGCTGAACTTTCGGATAGGAACTGTAGGCTTCTTTCAATCCCTTGATTTCCAGAGTCGGCAGGATGACAAGATACTCGTGGTCGTAGACGATCGTGTTCTGGCTTTCATAGTCGGAGTACAAAATTTCATGTATTTTCTCGCCCGGTCTCACACCCAATTCCCGAATCTCGTAATCTTCGACGCCGAGATCTTCCGCGAGCACGGCGGCCAGATCAACGATGCGGCAGGACGGCATGATCATGACGAAGATTTCGCCTCCGATCGCTTCTTTGGATGCTTTGAACAGCAGTTTGATGGCGTCCTCCAGGGTGAGGAAAAATCTCGTCATCTGCGCGTCGGTGATTCCGATCTCTTTCTTTTGCCGAATCTGGTCCATGAACAGATGAATAACGCTTCCATTCGTTCCCAGCACATTTCCGCCCCGGACGCAGACGAAGCGGGTGTTGCTGGACAGCGTGTTCGCGTGAACGATCAGTTTCTCGCCGATCGCTTTCGTCAAGCCGTAGAAATTGGATGAGTTTGCGGCTTTGTCCGTCGAGATGTAGATGACTTTTTTGATGTTATTTTCAATTGCCGCTTCGATCACGTTCGCCGTTCCCAGCACGTTCGTCTTCAACGCTTCATAGGGCTGATCCTCGCATACCGGCACGTGTTTGAGAGCGGCCAGATGATACAAATAATCCATGCCCGCGCTTGCGGCGATCAGCGCCTCCTTGTCCCTGATGTCCCCGATGCAAAAGTGCAGCCTCGGGTCGTCGAATTCACGCTTCATCGCCACCTGGCTTGCTTCGCTGCGCGAATAGATGACGATCTTGGAAGGTTTTTGCGGCAGCAGCTGCCGGACCAGTTCATGGCCCCATGAGCCGGTTCCTCCCGTGATAAAAATGTTTTTTCCCTCAAACATCCGCCAACCACCTCTCCTTTCCGTCAGATTGCGATGCGGGTTGGGTGCGGGCGATTCGAATGAGCGAATGGAACAAGCGATTCAGAGATAAGCGATTCCAACAAGCGATTCAGAAGTGATACCAATAACGATGCAAATGCGCGATTGTCTTGCACAAAGCATGCGCCTGCGCGCGGCGGCAGGAACGTCCCTGATGGCGGGGATCATCTTCTGGTCATATGGCCGAACAAACATCTGACGACCGTATCAGACACGGCCGGTTCGAGATAACCTTCCGGACACGTCCAGCGCCGCGGAGACGACATCTGCACGTTTACGGCCGACCTGATGCGATCCGCATCGATGCCGGACACGATGTTGCTCCCGCAATCGACGGTCTCCGGCCGTTCGGTCGTCCAACGCAAGGTGACGGCGGGCACGCGAAAGATGCAGCATTCTTCCTGCACCGTGCCGCTGTCCGTCAGCACGCAGGCGGCGTGCTTCTCCAGTTTGACGAAATCGAAAAAGCCGAAAGGATCATACAGCTCGATGAGCGGATGAAGCCGGATATGTCCGAGCTGTTCAAGGCGGGAACGGGTGCGCGGATGCAGGCTCGTGATCATCCGCATGGCGAACGTCTCCGCGACGGCGTTCAGCCCGCGCATGATTTCCGCCAGGGCGGAAGCGTCATCCACATTTTCCGCTCGGTGCACGGTCACGAGCATGTATTCGTCTTTCCGCAAGCTCAGACGTTCCAGAATATCGCTCTGCTCGATTTGCGCTTCGTAAGCCTGCAGCACCTCATAGATCGGGTTGCCCGTCACGACGATTCGTTCGACGGGGATGCCCTCCCGCAGCAGGTTCGATTTGCTCCGCGGCGTATACGGCATATTGATGCTCGATACGGCATCAATGACCCGCCGGTTCAATTCTTCCGGCACGCGGTTGTCGAAGCATCGGTTGCCCGCTTCCATATGGGCGACCGGAATATTCATGCGCTCCGCCAGAATGGCGGAAAGCGCGCTGTTCGTATCCCCTAGCACGAGCACGCGGTCCGGGCGTTCGCGCATCAGCAGCCGTTCCAGTTTTTCGAATATGATCGCCAGCTGTTCCCCGAGAGAACGCTGCCGGTCGTTCAGGATGTGGTCCGGCTGGCGAATGCCCATCTCGCGGAAAAACATTCCCGACAGCGAATCGGTGAAGTTTTGACCGGTGTGCACGAGAATATGGCGATCCGCGCACGCGTCGAGACGGGCGATGATGAGACTCAGGCGGATGATTTCCGGCCTCGTCCCGACGATCGTCATCACTTTCATTGTGAAACATCACCACTTTCTCCGAATCATAGGATGGGGGACCCGGTCGGAATGCTGTGCAACGTCCTTTCCTCGACGATGATCACTTCCCGCCATCCGTAACCGCTCGCATGGAGAGCCGCCTCACTGGCAAAGGGCCGCTTCCTGCCATCCTGAATGAGATAGACCGCCGGGGTGTGCGCGCCTTTTATTACACTTCCGTCCGGGATGTTCGGACGCATAATTCGATGATGCCGTTCAACCGTCAGCACGGTCTGCTCGATCGCCTGCATGATGAGCGAAAGCCTCGATCGATAGGCCGAGATGCCGTACGCTTCTTCGACGGCGCGCTGAGCTTCCCGCCCCAGAGCGGCGCGCCTGACGGGATTGCCGACGAGTTCCGAAGCGGCTTCGGTCAGCCGGTCGATATCTCCCGGCGGCACGAGCAGGGAGGCCATGCCGGTGCTTTGCAAAATCTCTTCCAACCCGCCCGAACGATAGGCGATGACCGGCTTGCCGAAAATCATGCCTTCCATCGCCGTCATTCCGAACCCTTCATCCACAAGACTGGGCACGACGACGAAATCCATCGCCGGATAGAGATTCTCGATCGACCGCGTGTAGGGGACGAGGACAAAGCGCGACGAATACCCGAATCGGTGCATGTACTGCATGGTGCTGTCGTAATAGGCCCGGTCCGTCGCCTGCCCGACGATCATGCAGCGGAAATCGGGATGCCTGCCGCAAAGGCGGATCGCCATCTCGACGAAATGATCGAAGCCTTTGTGCGGCACGATGTCCGATACGATGTAACCGCCCACGACGTCTTTCCCGCCGACGCCGTAAGCGGCGCGCGTTTTGCGCCGGTGTCCGTCCCACGTTTCGGGATGCAGAAGATCCCTGCGCCAGGACGGACTCAGCATGAGCGTTTTGGCAACCGCATGCCGGTGAAAATGGTTGAGGGTAGCCTGGGAGATGCCGCCGATCCAGGCGGAGTACCGGTCGATGATGGAGACGGCGTGCGGAGTGAACGGGGTGGAGCGCATCACTTCCGTGATCATCCATAAGACGGGGATTCCGAGACGGCTCGCCGCGATGGCCGGGATCGTGTTCACGCAGGTGATGACGATGACCGCATCGGGCCGATAGCTGTGCAGCATATTCATCATGAGAAGCGTCTGTTCCGAATGATAGATCCGGTGCTCTTCTTCCGCCAGACCAGGTCCGGGTTCCCACATTTGCCACATGAGCGGGTAAGGATGGACGAGCACCGCCGCGGCGCTTGTCGAGCGGGCTTGCCGGGCCAGCATTCCTTCGCTCGGCACGACGAGTATGACCTGATGATGCGCGGTCAGTTCCTGTGCTAAAAAAAGAGCGTATTTTTCGGCTCCCGTCATGTGATCCGCATTGCACAGATGAGAGAAAACCATAATCCGCCGCCTCGTCACACGCATCCCCCTCCGGCCGGTCATTCGTTCCATCGCGTGGGCGGAAAGGCTCATATTTTGCATCTTAAAAACTTGTAAGCTTCTGGACGTTGGTGTATCGTATGAAGTGAAGTGTACTGAAGCAACGGCCATTGCACATGGTGATGCGCGATGTGCGGCTTCGTGACGAATATCCGGATGTTGCCTGCACAGATCGATGAGGGGGTGACGGTTTGCGCGCGATGCGCATGACTTGTCGGCAACGGACCGGATGGAATTCACATGAGAGAGATTTTCCGCTTAGGATTTGACCGTCGAATGAAAATGTAATGTTAGGGAAAGAACATAAAGAAGTGGATGTTGTTTTTGTTAACCAAATTATTCATAGTTAATGTTATAGCTATTTTTCTGGTCATGGGGCTGACGGACTGTCCGCCGTTGCGATCAAAAATAGTGAAATGGGGTTATCCTGATGCAAAGACCGAACCGCAAGGTCATGCTTCTGCTGTTCGTATTCGTATGCGTACTTGTGTCATGCGAGCACGGCGACCCTGACAAGGTGTCATCGACACCGCCGAACAACACGAATTCCGCTTATGACGAACCGGGACTCAGCCGATACGATCCGGTGGTGAAGCTTTCGTTTGTGGGAGAGCGGACCATATTCACCGAGGAACTTGAGGCGACTCATCCGAATGAATCGCTCAGCGACAACCGGTGGCTCTGGCTTTATGAAGACGTTTTGGGCATCAAGGTCGTGTACGACTGGATCGAAAAAGGCGAGATGTATCATAAAAAACTGGGGATCGCGCTGTCTTCCGGAAACATACCGGACGTGGTGAAAGTGGACGCGAGCCAGCTGAGGGTGCTGACTTATACCGGACGCATTCAGGACTTGACCGAAGCATATAAGAAGTATGCTTCAGGGTTAACAAAAACGATCTTGACCCAGGAGGGAATGGGGCCTGTCGAAGCGGCGACGATCGACGGGAAATTGATGGCGCTTCCACAAAGCGAGTCGTCCATCGACAAGGCGCAGGTCATCTGGATACGAACCGACTGGCTGGACAATCTCGGTCTGGAACCGCCGAAGACGATGAAAGATTTGCTCGCCATTTCGAAAGCGTTTACAGAAAACGATCCGGACCGGAACGGGAAAGACGATACATACGGCCTGGCGATCACGAATTATTTGTGGGATCCGGTGGCCGGATTGACGGGATTTATGGCCGGGTTCGGTGCCTATCCGGAGATCTGGATCGAAGATGAGAACGGCGATCTCGTGTACGGAGGCATCCGCCCCGAGGTGAAAGAGGCCCTCAAAGAGCTGCAGCGCATGTACCGGGAAGGAGAGATGGACAAGGAATTCGCCATCAAAAACGGCGCAACGGTGAAGGAAGATTTCACCGCGGGCAAACTCGGGCTGATGTACGGCGAGCAATGGGGCGTGTTTCACGTCGGTCAAAGCAAAGATCTCGATCCGAACGCCGATTGGCGGGCCTATCCCATCGTCTCCGTCACAGGCGAATTGCCGAAAGTTCCGCTCAGGTTCAGCACGCCGGTTTATTACGCCGTCCGCGCGGGTTACGAGCATCCGGAAGCGATCGTCAAAATGTTCAACCTGTTCCTTGAGAAAAACTGGGGCGAAACGGCGGAATACGAGAAATATTACAATGACAGGGGTTCGGTGTGGCAACTTTCACCCGTTACGCCCACGCCCGCGATGAAAAATATCGACGCCTACCGCCAGCTTGCCCTGTTCGAGCAAACCGGAGACGAGTCCGTTCTGTCGATCGAGGCGAGCGCGATCAGGAAATATATCGAGTCGTTCCGCCAGGAAAACAACATCGGCGGCTGGGGTTGGGAACGCATATACGGACCCGGCGGCGCCTACTCGATCATCGACGCGTACGAACGCAACGGCCAGTTGCTGTACGACCGGTTTACCGGAGCGCCCACCGAAACGATGATCGACCGGTTTAATTTTCTGAGGAGCATGCAAAACGAGGTGTACATCAACATCATACTCGGCGAATCGATCGACGCGTTTGACCGGTTTGTGGAACAGTGGCACCATCTGGGAGGAGACCGGATCACGCAGGAAGTGAATGAATGGTATCGGGCGAACGGCCTTCGTCACCCCGAGCCGGGAAGACGATGACCGTCGACGGTACGGCCGCCGCTCCGGACGTCGGGTTTCTCATTCCGTTCAGGATCAGCATGGCTGTTCGGAAATGAACGAGCCTTTGCGGAATTGAGAAAACTTCTAAAACTAAAAATTTCCGCACGCCGACAGGATGGCATGTAGGCTCTTCAATGGGATGTGAGAATTGCCGAAATAAAAAGAGTGTGGCGAATATGAAAGGAGCACGATCGGCGAACCGGTCAGCACCGTTACCGACGGATCGGAGGATCACGCATTGGAGGAATGGCTTTGCTGAAATTTCCAACGGTTAATTTGCGTAACTCCATATTCCTCAAGATGATCTTTACTTACTTAATCGTTATCATTCCGATCATTATTCTCAGTTTATATCTGTACAGTTGGAGTTACAAGAATGCCAGCGAAGAAGTTTCGCGTTCATCCGAGACGCAGATCAAGTCCTGGTTGGAAAAAATGACGCGCGAGATCGACTGGATGGAGCTTCAGCTGTTTTCGATCCTCGAGGATAACGGGGTTCATCGCTCGGCTGTCACATGGTCGCTGATGAACGATGTGGAGAAGAAAAACGAGCTGAATTACATATTGGATCGCTTGACTTCGGTCAAGAACAGCAGCTCGTACATCGGAGATGTTTACATCCACATGCGAACGGTGGACAAATCGATTTCGGCGCTCACGAACATTCAGCCGTTCGACGTGACGACGTTTGAATATTTGAATATGCGCGTGACCAATGATAACGACAGTTATGTGACGCTGAACAATGCCCCCCAACTGGTCGCCGCCAAACACAGCGGCACAAAGGGCGATCAGCCGCTGTACATTGTGCAGATCGCTTTCGATACCGACGAGCTTCTGTCGATGCTGGAGGGACTGCAGTTGTATGACGGCAGCGGATCGTTCCTGCTTTGGGAGTCCGCGGGCTACATGCTGGGAAGCGGCGAGAACGCCGAACTGTTGATGCGGGAGTACCAGATCAAGGGCGATAAGCTTACAAGCCCCATGATGATCGAGTTGAGCGGGCGCCGTTATCAGATCAACCAGGCGCAATCCCCCGCTTTGGGGATGACGATAGTGAACTACGTTCCCGAAGAAGTGGTGAAGCGGCCGCTGAACCGGTTCAATCTTTGGGCGTGGCTGTACGCCGTCGTATCGCTGCTTGCCATCATCGTTTATTCATACACCAGCTATAAGCGGATTCATAAGCCGCTGTTGCTGTTGGTGAAAAGTTTCCGCAGGATGGAAAACGGCGATCTTGATATCCGTATCGAACATCATCAACAGGATGAATTCGGGTATTTGTATGATCGATTCAATCAGATGACGGATCGCTTGAAGGAGCTGATCGATCAGAACTATAAGCAGCGGATGATGGTGCAGAAGGCCGAACTGAAACAGCTCCAGTCGCAGATTAACCCTCATTTTCTGTACAACAGCCTGTTCATCCTGAACTCGATGGCCAAGGTGGGCGATCTGGAGAGAATCGAGCGGTTCACGTTGATGATCGGCGAATATTTCCGGTTCATCACGCGCAACGGAGAGGACTTCGTCCGGTTATGGGAAGAGACGAAGCATTCGCGGATGTACACGGAGATTCAGAAGCTGAGATTTTCAAGGCGCATCAAGGTGCAGTTTGACGAATTGCCGCCCGATCTGGAAAAGGTGCTGGTGCCCAAACTGATCATTCAACCGCTCATCGAGAACGCCTACGAGCACAGCCTGGAACAACAGGATGAAGGATTTTTGCGGGTCAGTTTTCAAAGGCGTCATCAAACCGTGCGGATCATCGTCGAAAACAGCGGGTATATATCGGATGAACAGCTTGAGGAATTGAAGTTTCGGCTAAAAGCGAATCCGGACGATCACGAGATGACCGGCATGATCAACATTCATCGGCGGCTGATCCTCGCATACGGCAAAGGCAGCGGATTGCTGTTGTCGAGGAGCGATTTGGGCGGTCTGAGAGTCGTTATTCAAATCATACTGCCTCAAGGAGAGATGAATGATGTATCGACTGTTGATCGTGGATGATGAGGAGATCATTACCGACAGTCTGTACGAAGTGTTCAGCCAGCTGATGCCGGAAGATCTGGATGTATGCAAGGCGTATTCCGCGAAGGAAGCGCTGAAATGGCTGTCCCGCACGCGGATCGACATCGTCCTCACCGACATCCGGATGCCGGGCATGAGCGGGCTGGAACTCTCAGAAGAGATTCGTCAGATGTGGCCGCGTTGCCGAGTTATATTCCTGACCGGTCACAGCGAATTCGATTACGCGTATCGGGCGATGCAAATTCCGAACATCCGGTATTTGCTGAAAACGGAAGGGTACGGCCGGATAATCGATACGGTGGAAGAGGTCATCCAGGAGATCCGCCAGGGCGAAAAGATCGACCAGATGATTGCTCATTCCGAAGAGCGGATCGGCGAGTTGGAGTGGCTCCTGCACGGCGATTATTTCCGGCATCTCATTCAGCACCCCCATGAGATCACACCGGAGTCGCTGGAGAACAATTTCCGCAAACTGAACATCAGGCTGGAGCCTGACAAACCGGTGGCGCTCGTCTTGGGGCATATCGATTTCGCGAACGAACTCGATTACACCGACCGAAGGGAAATGCTCAGGTTTGTGCGGTATATCTGGCATCAATATCTTGCGGAGCGGACGCAGAACGTCGGCATCGAAGACAAATACGGCGATTTGCTTTGGTTCATACAGCCCGTGCCGGGAACAGGAGAACTTAAAATTTCCGAGCATTTGATGTCGCATGTGGAAGGGATGCTGGAACTGATCCAGCAAACGGCGCAGGAATCGTTCGGTCTGTCCCTTACCTTCACGCTGAGCCATTCTCCGTGCGATTGGCTGGATATTCCCCAGCAATATGAGAAGTTGCATCTTCTGCTGCATTTCCGCTTTCACGGATTGCCCGCGATCATCAAGGATCGTCAGGAAGAGCTGACGAACCAGGACGAATTGCGGCTGAAGAACAGGGTGGAGCTGTTATCTTCCCTGCTGGACTCGGGCAAGTCCGACGACTTCCTGACGGGTTTCGATGAACTGATCAAGGCGGTGGCGGATGTGAGTGCGACGAATGCCCAGCTTGCGATTGAAATATACTATTCCCTTGCCCTGGCTTTGCTCAGTCACATCAACCGCTGGGGATTGCACGCCAAAATCGGCGATTTCTCCAAACTGATGCGGTTCGATGAACATGCCACCTTGCGGGACGGATTTTCGTATTTGCGCCAGATCGCCGCGCGAATCTTCGATCTGAACCGGATGGACGAAAGGGATCGGGCGACGAAGATAGTTGACCGCATTTGCGCTTACATCGTGGATCATCTCGGGGAGGACCTGTCGCTCGTGCGGCTGGCCGAACTGCATTATTTCAACCCGTCTTATTTGTCCAGGCTGTTTAAGCAAGAAAGGGGGGTGAATCTATCGGAGTACATCGATCATTGCCGCATCAAGAAAGCGAAAGAATTGCTTGGAGACCGGGATTTGAAGGTGAGAGAAGTGGCGGCCGCAGTCGGTTACGAAGCGGCGCATTCCTTCACCCGATTCTTCAAGAAAGCGACCGGCATGACGCCGCAGGAATATCGCGATCAACTAGTTGAAGGAGGTTATAACACATGACGGCACGCAATCGTAATCTGATCATCACGTCGGCGGTTGTGGCGGCGGTCGCGATTGCCGCAGTGCTTTTCATCGTGTTCACAAACGGTTCATCCGGAGGTTCGGATGCGAAAGATTCGCAATCCAGGGACCCCGTTTATGCGACAAACCCGATCATCTGGGCGGACGTGCCTGATCCGAGCGTGATACGGGTTGGGAACGAATACTACATGTCCAGCACGACGATGCACATGATGCCGGGCACACCGATCATGCGCTCGACGGATTTGGTGAACTGGGAAATTATCGGGTATCCGTACGAACGCCTGGAGGAAAACGACACTTACGCGCTCAGAAACGGGAAAAACGCCTATGGCCAAGGTTCGTGGGCGAGCAGCCTGAACTATCATGACGGAAAATTCTACGTGCTGTTCTCCGCTCTGGACACGGGCAAGACGTATCTGTTCAGCACGCGGGACCCGTCCGGCCAATGGAGCCGAATCGAATATCCTACATATATGCACGACCCTTCGCTGCTGTTCGATGATAACGGCAAGGCATACATCATCCACGGCAGACAAAATCTTCAGATCACCGAGCTTACGGAGGATCTGAAAGCGATCAACCGCACAGGTCTGAACAAGACGATCATCGAAACGGACAAAGAGGGCATGGAAGGGGCGCACGCCTATAAAATCAACGGCCGATATTATATCACGACGATCTGGTGGGAGCCGGGCGACAAGCGCAAACAATACGTGTACCGCGCCGACCGGATCGACGGTCCTTACGAAGAAAGACTTGTGCTTGACGACAACATGGGTTATAAGAACAACGGCGTCGCGCAGGGCGGACTGGTCGATACGCCTGAAGGCGACTGGTATGCGATGCTGTTCCAGGATCACGATGCGGTCGGCCGCATCCCGGTTCTCGTACCCGTGCGCTGGGAGGACGGCTGGCCGGTATATGGCGACGAGAACGGAAAAGTGCCGCTTCAGATTAAAGTACCGGGCACGAGCGATTTTGTGACGAGCCTCGTGCGCAGCGATGATTTCTATCAGGAAGGCGTCATCGTCCGGGAAGTTGATCCGGCCACGGATGAGACAGGAGCGCAATTGACGAAGAACTTCAACTTCGAGGAAGGCATGTCTTCGTGGAAAGGCAGAAATGCGGAAGTTGAAATCGTCAAAGAGAACAACATTCCGATCGCTCATGTGAAAAACCGCCAAAATACGGCCGCAGGCATCGAGCAAAATTTCAGCTGGCGCCTTCAGCAGGGGAAAGAATACATCGCCGTCTTCCGCATCAAGTATACGGAAGGACCGGATACGAAAGAGTTCATCCTGACGGCGGAAAAGACGAAGGGCGACAGCACCACTTATCAAAATCTGGTTAAAGGCGTCGCCAAAAAAGGCGAATGGACGAAGATCGAAGGCAGATTCATACTGCCGGACGATCCGAGCGCCATCACGGTGTTCCTGGAAACGCCTTGGGTGGAATCGCCGGATAAGAACAAAGACTTGATGGATTTCTACGTCGATTATGTATCGATCAAGGAAAATGTCTCCTTCGTGGGCAATCCGGAATATGCCTTCAACGGTTCCGTGCTCGGCCTGACATGGCAATGGAATCACAATCCCGACAATTCCAAGTGGTCGCTGACGGAACGGAAAGGTTACCTGCGTCTGAGAACCGCCAGTGTGGCGCAAAATATTGAGCAGGCGAGAAACACGCTGACGCAGCGCACGCAGGGGCCGTACAGCTCGGGCTGGATCTCGATGGACATCAGCCGCATGAATGAAGGCGATTATGCGGGGCTTGCCGCGTTCCAAAAAGATTACGGATACATCGGAGTGACCAAGCAGGGCGGCAAGACGTACCTGATCATGAACGAGAAAGGTTCCGAGAAGGCAAGACAGGAATGGACTCAGAACTTCGTCTATCTGAAAATCGATATGGACTTTACAAAAGATACTGCGAAATTTTACTATAGCAATGACGGTTCATCATGGACGGAGTACGGAACGGAACTGAAGATGAGGTACACGATTCCGCACTTCATGGGATACCGGTTCGCGATCTTCAATTACGCGACGAAGCAAACGGGCGGATACGTCGATGTCGACTATTTCCGTTTCGCTCCGGAGCTGACGGGCACTTCCACGCCTTCGGAGTTTGTCGCGAATTTGATGACGAGCGAGATCGTGATCAGCGGCGACCAGTCGATGACGTACGATGTTCCGATCGCCATCAATCGTTATCCGGAAGGTGATGTGTCGAGCATCTCGTTCACCGTGAATGTTCCGTCTGAGATGGAGATCGTCGATGTGTTCGCTTCCCAAGAAAACTTGGGTCCGGTGAAAGTCGACGTTCAGCGGACCGCGGGAGGAGCGGAAGTGAGCATCACCTCTGCTGACGGCAAGGCGATCAAGTATGACAATAAAGACGGCAGCTGGCATCTCGCCACCGTTCGCCTCAAGCTAGGCAAGACGATCCAAAACGCATACACCGGGGAGGTATCAGTCACTAAGATGGAAATTCAGAGCGACAAATCCAACAACTACGACGTAAGCGGAGCCAGCGCCAAGGTGAGCCGCACGCAAACGGCTGAGGCGATCGGCAAAGTGCCGCAGAACGGCAACCCGCTCGTTTCGCACAAGTTCGGAGCGGACCCTTACGCGCTCGTCTACAATGGCCGCGTTTACCTGTATATGACGAACGACACGCTCGAATATGATTCCAGCGGCAATATTAAGGATAACTCTTACAGTTCGATCAACAAGATCGGCATCATCTCGTCCGATGACCTCGTCAACTGGACCGATCACGGCGAGATCGCGGTTGCCGGCCCGCAGGGCGCAGCGAAATGGGCTTCCCAATCCTGGGCTCCGGCGGTCGCGCACAAAGTGATCGACGGCAAGGACAAGTTCTTCCTGTACTTCGCGAATAACGCGAGCAACATCGGCGTTCTTACGGCGGACAGTCCGACCGGACCTTGGGTGGACCCGATCGGCAAACCGCTCATCACCAGAGAGACCCCGGGAGTGGCGGGCGTTCACTGGCTGTTTGACCCGGCGGTTCTGGTCGATGACGACGGCAAGGCCTACATCTACTTCGGCGGCGGCTATCCGGAAGGCAAGCATCAGAATCCGATGACGTCGCGCGTCATGCAGCTCGGCGACGATATGATCAGCGTCGTCGGCACGGCGGTCACGATCGATGCTCCGTATATGTTCGAGGATAACGGCATCCATAAGTACAATGGCGTGTATTACTACACGTACTGCACGAACTTCAGCAGCGGTGCTCGTCCGCCGGGAAGCCCGGGAGCAGGCGAAATCGCCTATATGACCAGCGACAGCCCGATGGGGCCGTGGACGTATCAGGGCACGATCCTGAAAAATCCGCATGTGTACTTCGGCGTGGGCGGCAACAACCACCATGCGATCTTCGAATTCAATGACAAGTGGTATATTGCGTACCATGCGCAGACGCTGGGCAAGGCGATGGGAATCGAGAAAGGATACCGCTCGACTCACCTGAATGAGGTCTTCTTCAACGAAGACGGATCGATTCAGAACATCATCGGCACTTACCAGGGCGTGCCGCAGATCAAGGAACTCAATCCGTTCACCCGCGTGGAAGCCGAAACGTTCGCATGGAACGCGGGCGTGAAGACGAGAGAAATCGAATCGGGCAACAGAGCGCTCACGGACATCCACAGCGGAGACTGGATCGCGCTGTCCAAGGTCGATTTCGGCGATGGTGCGGCTTCGTTCACCGCATCGATAGCAGGCGCGGCTACCGACGGCTTCATCGAACTCAGGCTGGACAGCGTGGACGGCGAATTGATCGGCACGCTGCCGGTGCGCATCTCGGATATGCAGGGCGGATGGACGGAACTGACGACCGAAATTCGCCCGGTTCAAGGGGTGCATGATCTGTACATCATCTTCGCGGGTACGCCGGGCATCCAGTTGTTCGAAATGGACTACTGGAAATTCAATAAATAAGAATGAAACGAAGCTGATCCCGTTTATACGGTGAGACGGACGCATGCCCTTCCTGAACACGACCGACCCTTCGTTCAGGAGGGGCATGTTCAATCTGAAGAAAGAAGCAGAAGCTTGACCATTGTTCAAGATCTTCGCAATTTCCTTTGCAAAACTTTCACGGAATGGAGGACTTTCAATGCAAAAGACGGTCGTCACGAATCCGGTCATCTGGGCCGATGTTCCGGATGTAAGCGTCATCAGAGTCGGCGAGACTTACTACATGGTCAGCACGAGCATGCATTCCATGCCGGGATGCCCGATCATGAGATCGTACAATCTGAACGATTGGGAACTGGTCGGTTACGTGTTTGAACAACTGGAGGACAACGATGCGCATAATTTGTTAAACGGGAAAGGGATATACGGAAAAGGGTCATGGGCGGCCAACCTGAGGTATCATAACGGAACGTTCTATGTATGCTTCTCCTGCAACGACATGAACCGATTCTATATGTATACGACGAAAGATATCGAGCGAGGCCCGTGGCAGCGGCATGTGCTCGGCAACCTTCATCATGACCCCGCTCTGCTGTTTGATGACGACGGCCGGGCATACGTGATTTACGGAAATGGCAATATCCATATCCATGAACTGACGGCGGACGCAACGGCGTTCAAACCGGACGGCATCCATCAACTGCTTTTTGAAACGCCGCGCGAAGGCATCGGATTAAGATGCGAGGGTTGCCACGCATACAAGTTGAACGGTTACTATTATCTTATCTTCATTGAATGGCCTTCCGAGGGCAACCGGCGCCGCCGCGTCGTCGGCTATCGCGCGAAGGATCTTTTGGGGCCGTATGAACGCAAAATATTGCTTGACGACGATATGGGCTTCTTTAACAACGGTGTGGCCCAAGGAGGAATTGTGGACACTCCGACCGGCGAATGGTACGCCGTGCTGTTCCAGGATCACGGAGCCGTGGGGCGCATCCCGTGCGTCGTTCCGGTAACCTGGGAAGACGACTGGCCGGTCATGGGGATCGACGGCAAGGTGCCTGAGCGCTTCGAGGTGAATCTGCCTCCGTTTGAAGCGAAGCCGCTCGTGATCAGCGATCACTTTGATTACGGAGAGAACCGTCTGGCATTGCAATGGCAATGGAATCATAACCCGGACCCGGCATTTTGGTCGGTCACGGCCAATCCGTCTCATTTGCGGTTGACGGCGGGAACGATCGCCCGCAATGTGGAACTGGCCCGCAACACGTTGACGCAAAGAACGGAAGGGCCGACATGCGAAGTCGAGACGGTGATGGATGTGACGCACATGAAGCCGGGAGACCGCGCGGGACTTGTTGCGCTGCAATATTTTTACGGTACGGTGGGCATTCACGTGTCGGAAGACGGCCGGCGCCAGGTGACGATGTGCGTCCGCGGTGAAGAAGGCAACGAGCAGGCGTTGGAAACCGTGCCGTACGAAGGGGATCGTATCTGGCTGAAGATGCAGTTTGATTTCCGGGACCTCGCGGATACGGTTCATTTTTACTATTCCGAAAACGGTCGGGAGTGGAAACAGATCGGCCCCGCGCATAAGCTGAGATATACGTTGCATCATTTTATGGGCGTAAGGTTCGGATTGTTCAATTACGCCACCCGGGAAACCGGCGGATATGTCGATTTTGACTATGTGCGTTACAATAAGGGTTAAATGCCGTTGACCTGCGTGCTGACATAAGCCTGATGGAAGAAGGCCGCTTCATACGACGACCTGACATTCGAGACGTCAGGTCGTTTCTTCTTGCAAGAAATACAGGGTGCACGGCCGAAAACATGTTTTCGACCCGACAGGCGTTAGATGGGAAGTATAGAATAAACGGCATTGAGTAGACTACATGGTGCGACGAAACGCGTGGGCCGCAGATTTGAAAAGGAATTGCGTGTTGAAACACAAATGAAACATTACGCATCCCTAAAGCTGACGCCATGGAAGATCCGCTGCCGGTCAGATGATGCTGATGATGAAATGGCGGGAAAACCGTGACGCAATCCGCTGACATGTATGCCAGCTTCATGTAAGATGAATGCATCGTCCGGCCGGCCTGACCGGGACGATTCCGGCGCCGATTAAAAAAATAACGCGTGAAATGACAACGCTGTAGCTGTACATTCACGCGGTATAGGAATATTTTTTACGGTATTCATTGGCGCTTTCGCCGGTGTACTCCTTAAATTTCTTATAGAACCAGTCGACTTCGGAGTAGCCTACCCGGTTTGCGATTTCGTATATCCGCATATCGGTTTCGGCGAGCAGCTTCTTGGCGCGTTCCATTCGTTGTTGAAGCAGGTATTCATTGAATGTCATGTTTTCGTGGCGTTTAAATTTCTGTCCGAGATAGGCGCAGTTGAAGTGGAGCATGTCGGAAATTTTCTTCAGGGTAATATTTTGATGCATCTGATCTTGAACGTATCGTTTCACCATTTCGATGATCGTCGATGTGGATTGACCTTTCTGCACTTTCGGCGTCTGCAGCATCATGGTCTCATCGCGCAGATTGGACAGAGACGATCTCAGGTCGTCGGCGGTAAACGGATCAGGCAAGTAATCGTTTACGCGCAGCGCAATCGCCTTGCGGACGATATGAAAATCTTTGCTGCCGCCGATCAGGATGATCGGAATCTGACTGATCTCGCGAATGTTCTCGCACAATTGCAGGCTGAACGTGGAAAAAGGTTTGAGATTGATGATGACCAGTGCATATTGTTGTTTCTCTACCGCCCTTAAAATTTCGTCAAACGTGCCTTGTTCGGGCGAATGTACGATATACCCGAGCTTAGCCCAGTCGAGCATGCCCATGATCTGATCCCTGGATGCGCAGTCGGGATCAACCAGCAACACATTAATCATGTCGCACTCCCCCACTTTCGATAGTCTAAGCTTGGTAAACTTTACGTCCCGCTTCGCATAACTTTAAGTTTAACTTTAATTTATATTATGAAAGCGTTATTACAAGATCACAATGTGCAAATTTTTTGAGTTGTAACATCTGTTTACTCTTTGTACCTTTTATATTATAGTATATTATATAGTTTGAATGGTTTAGACATAAAGTTTCTCAGGTAACTATCATAAACTGTAAGGCTGGCCGAATGCAAAGGAACATCCTGCCGTAATAGTCCGATGGTAGGATAACGGCACTCGGAAAGCGTCCGAAAGTCTGTTAAAGGTGGTGATATACCGGGTCCATCGACATCGCGCCCGTTGAATATCCTGGTAACTTCGGAGCAATTCCCCTTAAGACCTGAGTCGAGCGTAAATCTTGGAAACGCCATCATGAAAATTGTCATGGTTCGCCATTTTCAGCATGGGGCAATTTTTTGGACAAGTATCATTTCTTTACTTTTGGCCCCGTATACTTGATGGTTTTTTCACCCACCTATAATTCATCGGGTTATTTGCAGAAATATCTCAGGTTGTTGCGTGTTGGTGTAAGCGCTATACTCATCGGTGAGATCTAAATCTTTCATTGGGGGGATTGTGTCCATGAAGTTAAGAAAAATGTTGCTGATGTTCGTCACGATCCTGCTCGCAGTTGCACTCGCAGCGTGCGGCGGCGGCAAGAACAGTGGCGACAACGGCGGAAGCCAAGGAAGTGACGGGGGTTCCAACAACGGAGGCTCTCAAAACAATGACTCCGGCGACATAGGAAATCCCAACGCTTCGCCGGAAATGGACTTCGATCTTGGCGGCAGAACGCTGAGATTCGTGTCCTGGTGGAACATGGAAATCGGCGGGGACAACCCGGACAACATCAAGAAGAGGGAAAACCTCGAATATCTCATGCAGAAGCACAACTTCAAAGTCGAATATATCGCGCTTGATTTCGGCGAATATCAAGAGAAAGTTGTAGCTTCCATCATGGCGGGCGAACCGCTCGGCGATTACGTGCGGATGGGTAAACGCTACATGATCCCGGCGCTGGTGAAACAAGACCTGTTCTGGCCTGTCGATGAATGGACGAAAAATGCAAACGTATTCAACCAGCTTGTCACTACCCAATATTCTCAGTATAATGGTCGGGGATATGGCTTCAACGATCAGGAGAACCTCATTACCGGCGTATTCTATAACCGTACGCTGATGAATGAACTTGGAATTAAGCCGCTTCAAGAGTATGTGGATGAAGATAACTGGAATTGGGACACGTTCATCGCAGTTGCCAAGTCCGCCAACCTTGACCGCGACAACGACGGCAAGATCGACACCTGGGGATTGGCGAAGGGCGACATGATCGACCAAGCGATGGCTTCGAACGAAACGGACATGGTTGCGGCCGACAAGCAAAACCTCGAAGATCCGAAGGCAATCGAAGCGTTCAACTTCATCTCCCGTCTCTACACGGAAAACGTCGTAAGACCGACGGAAGGCGGAGACTGGACGGAGCCTCGGGCGTTCTTCGTACAAGGCAACACGCTCATGTATCCGGGCGCGATCTATGAAGCGGACGGTCTGATGAGCGATATGGCCGACTACGACATCGGATTCCTGCCGTTCCCGAAAGGACCGAGCGCAACGCAATATCACGCTGTTGAGCCGGATGTCCAGTTCCTGACGATTCCGAAAGCTGTCGACAAACCGCGCGAACTGCTCTACATCTACGAAAAGATTCACGACATCGACTCGATCTACGATTATAAAGGTCAAGCAAGCTTGGAGAGCAAGTTCACGAACGAAGCCGACATCCGCAACGCACGCGTTGCCGGCGACAACATGCGCGTCATCGACAGATCGGCATATCCGAACATTCCGTTCTGGGAATTCCTCGACGGTCTGAAGAACGGCACGTCCGTATCCACATTGATCGAACAGTACAAGGCTCAATTCCAAGCCGCTATCGACGAAGTATGGCAATAATAGCCGTCTGATGTGTTAACTTATCAGTCCCCACAGAGAATGTTGGCGCATTCTCTTGGGGACTGTTATAAGTCATTATGCAATAGTTTCAGGGAGGGGTGGAATTGTGAACGTTCGCTTAAGGAAATACCTGATTGGGTTGCTCGTCGTAGTACTAGTGCTGCTAGTGTGGAGTATCTACCCTTCAGAATCTTCCGATACCAAAAGAGTCGTGGTGCAAGCGGCGGACTTTGAACCGATCGTCATCGTCACCGATGGCGAGTTCACGTATCAGATGTATTTGGATCAATATGCAAGTGCCAATCGCCCGAACAAAACAATCCGCATCGAGGGCGAGGACTACAAGAGTGTTTCCGGCGGTGATTTCGATGTAGTCGATGGCTATATGGGTCTGAATGGGAAAGCAGTGCTCACGCCGGAGAGTGGTACGATCAGTTGGAGCATACCAGTTGAACAAGCAGGTTTGTATCAGATCCGAATTCATTATTATCCGATGGAGGGGAAAAGCGCCGCGATTGAAAGAGAACTTCGAATCAACGGCGAAATCCCGTTCAAAGAAGCCGAAATCGTGCTATTCGACCGTGTGTGGGATAACCGCGAGGCAGAGATTCGACGCGATGACAGAGGCAACGATCTGAGGCCTAGACAAGTCGAGAATCCTCGTTGGCTTATGGGTACCGTCTCGGATAGTGAACGTTACATCGAGGAGCCGTACCTGTTCTACTTTGATAAAGGAGAACAGGAAATTTCGTTTACAGCTCTTCGGGAGCCAATGGCGATCGATTATATCGAATTGTATCAAGAACCTGATGTAAAGCCGTACGCTGAAGTGAAGAAAGAATACGAGAAGCTTGGTCTGAAGCCGACTCAAGGACAGTACATCCTCGTGCAAGGGGAAGCGGCTTCGGCGAAATCTTCTCCTACTTTGTATCCGATTTCCGATCGTTCGAGCCCGACGGTCACTCCATACCATGTGTCGAAGATTCGCATGAATGCGATCGGCGGGTACAACTGGCGGTTGCCGGGTCAATGGATCGAATGGGAAATCGAAGTGCCTGAAGACGGTCTGTATCAGATCGCTTTGAAGCGCAAACAGGATCAGTTGCGCGGTGTTTATGCGACACGCAGCTTGACGATTGACGGACAGTATCAGTTCGAAGAAATGAAACGTCTCCGTTTCTACTACAATTCCAAATGGGAGATGGACGTTCTCGGCGGGGAAGAACCGTACTTGTTCTATCTGACTGCCGGCAAGCATACGCTTCGTTTGACGGTTTCGCTCGGCGAGATCGCGCCGCTCTTGAAGACGATCGAATCCAGCGTCCTGGAGCTGAACGCGATCTACCGCAAGATTTTGATGATCACGTCGAACAATCCTGACCCGTATCGTGATTATCAATTGGAAACGCGTATTCCTGAAATGACGGAAGTGTTCGCAAGGCAGGCTCAGATCATCAATTCGGTAGCCGAATATCTCATATTGGTAACAGGTGAACAGAGCGACAGGGTTGCACCGCTCAAGAACATGGTCATCCAGCTCGAGGATCTCGCCAAGTATCCTGAAACGGTGCCGAAGCGTCTGGACACTTATAAGGTTAACGTCGGTGGTCTGGGTACATGGTTGCTGACGGTCAAAGAGCAACCGTTGACGATCGATTATCTCATCGTACATTCTCCGGGCGAGAAGCTGCCTGCGGCGGAAGCTTCGTTCTTCGCCAATCTGAAGCACGAGATCGGCGCATTCTTCGCTTCTTACACGGAGGACTACAACACCATCGGTAACGTTCAAGAGAAAGACCGTTCGGTTACGGTGTGGATTACAACCGGCCGCGACCAGGCTCAGGTCATGAAGAACCTGATCGACGACCTGTTCACGCCGGAAACGAACATTTCGGTCAACCTGAAACTCGTTCCAGCCGGCATCCTGCTTCCTGCGACATTGGCGGGCGAAGGACCGGACGTTGCGATGCAGATGGGTGAAGACATTCCGGTCAACTACGCGATGAGAAGCGCGGCTTACGACATCTCGCAATTCCCGGACTTCGAGGAAGTTGCGAAGCGCTTCCGTGAAAGCGCCATTACGCCTTACCGTTATAACGGCGGCGTCTATGCGTTGCCGGAACAACAATCGTTCCCGATGTTGTTCTACCGCAAGGACGTTCTGGCGGATCTCGGACTTGAAGTGCCGAAGACGTGGGATGATGTGTACAACATGATCTCCGTCCTGCAGAAGAACCATATGGACTTCTACCTGCCGCTTGAAACGCAGGCGGGCACGATGGTTCCGAACGCGACGTACGCGATGCTTTTGTATCAGAACGACGGCCAATTCTACACCGACGATCAGAAGGCAAGTGCGCTCGATTCCGAGATCGCGATCGAAGTGTTCAGAAAATGGACGCAGTTCTATACGAACTATAAATTCCCGCTGTCGGCAGACTTCCCGAACCGTTTCCGTACGGGCGAGATGCCGATCGGTATCGCGGACTACACGACCTATAACCTGCTGACGGTTATGGCTCCTGAGATCAAAGGTCTTTGGGACTTCACCATTGTTCCCGGCACGGTTCAGCCGGACGGCTCCGTTCGTCACGACGTGGCAAGCGGCACTACTGCGGTTCTCATGCTGAACAATGCCAAAGATAAAGAAGCCGCTTGGGAATTCATGAAATGGTGGACTTCGAAGGATATTCAAATCCAGTTCGGACGCGAGATGGAAGCGTTGATGGGTGAAGCTGCCCGTTATCCGACCGCCAACATCGAAGCGCTCGAGCAACTTCCTTGGCCGGTGAAGGACTACAACAACCTGAACGAGCAATGGAAGTGGGTTAAAGGGATTCCGCAGGTTCCTGGCGGTTACTTCACAGGCAGACACTTGGATAACGCTTTCCGTAGAGTGGTTAACGCCGGAGAGAACTATCGTGAAGCATTGCTTGACTATGTCATCTACATTAACGACGAAATCACTCTGAAGCGTAAGGAATTTAACTTACCGTAAAAGGCAGGTGTAACCCTTGCAATCCAACAATATTAACACGGCAGCGGTGGCAGCGCCGGTGAAGGTCAAGAAACCGTCGAAGTGGGCCATGATCAGACGCCAAATGTATTTGCATCGTCACAGCTATATTCTCATGGCCCCTTACATGATTTTGTTTTTCCTGTTCACGGTTATCCCGGTCGTCGTTTCGTTCCTGCTCAGCTTCTTCTACTTCAACATGCTGGAGTTTCCGAGATTTATCGGCTGGGATAACTACACAAGATTGTTGCTGAATGACGATGTGTTCATGATCGCCTTGAAGAACACCTTGTTCTTCGCGATCATCACAGGTCCGGTCAGCTATTTCGCGTGCTTCATCTTTGCGTGGATCATCAACGAACTGTCGCCGAAGGTCCGGGCGTTTATGACGCTCGTCTTCTACGCGCCCTCGATCTCCGGTAACGTGTTCTTCATCTGGCTGATCGTGTTCTCCGGGGACCAGTACGGGTATTTGAACGGTTTCCTCATGCGGATCGGTCTCATACTCGAGCCGGTTCAATGGCTGAACGACGAAAGATACGTACTCACCATTGTCATTCTCGTGCAGTTGTGGATGAGCCTTGGAACAAGCTTCTTGGCGTTTATTGCCGGTCTGCAAAACATCGACAAGTCTCTGATTGAGGCCGGCGCCGTAGACGGCATCAAGAACCGTTGGCAAGAGCTGTGGTTCATCGTGTTGCCGTCGATGCGCCCGATGTTGATGTTCGGTGCGGTCATGCAGATCACACAGGCGTTTGCGGTGTCGGATGTCGCGATGGCGTTGGCGGGCTTCCCATCCGTTAACTATGCGGCGCATACGATCGTTACCCACTTGATCGACTATGGTACGATCCGCTTCGAGATGGGTTATGCTTCGGCGATAGCGACATTCCTGTTCCTGCTGATGGTCGGTACGAACAAACTCACGCAGAAACTCTTGAGAAAGATAGGTGATTAACGTTGGCGTCCAAGGCATTATCTGTCTTTCGAGTACGCAGGCGATTGAATCGCTCGTTTGCCGTCAGTTTCTTATTGTTCCTGTTTCTCGGCGTGTTCGGCGCATTCATGTCGCTGCCGCTCGTATATACGATCAATAATGCGTTCAAACCTTTGGATGAACTTTTCATCTTCCCGCCGAGATTTTTCGTCGTGAACCCGACGATGGACAACTTCCTCGATCTGGTCATCTTGATGGGGAACTCGTGGGTTCCGTTCTCGCGGTATATCGCCAACACGTTGTTGATCACGATCATCGGAACCGTCGGTCATATCCTGTTCGCGTCGGCTGCGGCTTTCCCGTTGGCGAAATATCGTTTTCCCGGATCGAGGACATTGTTCAACATCGTCGTATTGTCGCTGATGTTCTCGCCGCACGTTACGTCGGTGCCTAACTACATGGTCATGTCGGTGCTTGGTTGGATCGATACGCACGCATCGCTGATCGTACCGGCGTTGGCGTATTCCCTCGGGTTGTTCCTGATGAAACAGTTCATGGAACAAATACCGGACGCGTTGCTGGAAGCGGCGAAAATCGACGGGGCTTCGGAATATCGCATATTCTGGTCGATTGTCATGCCTAACGTAAAACCTGCCTGGTTAACGCTGTTGATTTTGCAGTTCCCGGCACTCTGGGGTTCGGATGGAGGACGGTTTATCTACAGCGAGAATTTGAAGACGCTGAACTATGCATTGGGTCAAATCACGCAAGGTGGTATAGCGCGGGCAGGTGTCGGCGCCGCAGTTGCTCTCGTCATCATGATCGTTCCGATCACGCTATTTATCATCTCGCAGAGCAGCGTTCTTCAAACGATGGCTACTTCCGGTATGAAAGATTAGAAGGGAGCCTTGAACGATGTTCAATAGCATAAATAAACGAAAAACAGCGATCACGATATTCGCGGTCGTCTGCCTGATCATCGGTTCGCTGTGCAGCGCAACGGCCGTCCTCGCGGCACCTCCATCTTACAATTACAATTACTGGCTGGAGACCGTGGCTGCGCCGGCGGCTTATCAGGCGACGACCATCGTGAAAGGAACGCATATCGGAGTCGGTGATTTCAAAGATCCGAGCGATCTTCACGTGACGGAAGATCAGCAGATTTATATTATGGATACGGGCAACAACCGCGTTGTCGTAACGGACAAAAACTTCAAGCTGATCAAAGTGATCGATTCGTTCACGAACCGCGGTCAAGAAGATCACTTTAACGCGCCGCAGGGGTTGTTCGTGTCCCGTAACAAGCATTTGTATGTGGCGGATACGGGCAACAACCGCATCGTCCATCTCGATGAGAATGGCAAGCTGGTGCAGATCGTCGAATCGCCGCAAACGGACCTGTTGTCGTCGACGTTTGTGTTCCAGCCCGCCCGTCTCGTGGTGGATAACGCCGGACGCATGTACGTCATGGCGATCGGCGTGTTCGACGGCTTCATGGAATTCAACGTGGACGGAACCTTCACGACATTCATCGGAGCAAACAGAGTTTATGTAGACCCGATCGAATATTTGTGGAAAATGCTGTCCACAAGAGAGCAGCGCAGTCAGATGGTTCAATTCATCCCGACTGAATTCACCAATCTTGATATCGACCCCGAAGGGTTCATCTATGCGGTAAACGGCGACCGTTGGGGAGATAATATCAAGAAACTCAATGCGCAAGGTTCGGACATTCTTCGCCGCAACGGTTATTTCCGGCCGGGCGGAGACATCAATTATTGGAATCAGGACGGTCCGCCTCGCCTGATCGACATCGATGTGACGGACAGCGAAATGTATTCCGTGCTGGATTCCAAAAGAGGACGTATCTTCACTTATAACGGCGACGGCTTCCTGCTCTATATTTTCGGCGGAATGGGGAACCGCGTCGGCGAATTCAATACGCCGATCGCGATTGAGCGCGTGGATGACGATTTCCTCGTGCTTGACAAAGCTCTCGGTGAGATTATGGTCTTCAAGACTACGGAATACGGCCGCGTGCTCAATGAAGCTGTGAGAAGTTACTACAGGGGTGACGAACAACGTTCGGCAGAGATGTTCAGGCAAGCCGCGAACATGAACGCCAACCTCGAATACGCTTATGACGGCATCGGCAAATCGTTGCTGCGTCAAGGGGAATATAAAGAAGCGGTCGAATATTTCAGACAGGCGATGGACCGCACCAGTTACTCAAAAGCGTACGTGCTTTATCGCAAAGAGGTGATGAGGGATGTATTCCCTGCGATCATGACCGGTTTAGTCATTGTGATCGCAGCGTATGTCTTCGGTAAGCGGATTATGAAAACGCGAAGAAGAAAGAAGGTTGTTCCATTTGAATAAAGAAGAATTGTTCAAGTTTCCTTTCTATCTTACGTTGCATCCGTACAAGGCCTTTTGGGAATTGAAGTACGAACGCAATCAAAGAACGAGCCTTTGGATCTCCTTCGCAATATTGGCAGTGTTGGGTTTCACGATGATTTTGCAAAGCCAATATACCGGGTTTTTGGTGAACTACAACGACCCGCGTGAACTGAACAGTTTCATGGAGATCGTTTATGTCGTCGTGCCGGTGTTGGTGTTCAGCATCGCGAATTGGTCTTTGACCACCTTGATGGACGGTGAGGGGAAGTTTGTTGAGATTTTCATCTCGACCTGCTATTCGCTTATTCCGCTCATTCTCATCAATTTGCCGTTGATATTGATCAGTAACTTCATATCGCTTGATGAAGCGTCGTTCTATTACTTCTTTACCGGTGTTGCGATGGCTTGGACGCTGTATCTGATCTTCGTCGGAAATATGACGGTGCAACAGTTCACTCCTTCCAAAACGGTAATTACTCTGTTCCTCACCGTTGTTGCGATGGGATTCATGGCGTTCTTGAGTCTGTTGTTCTTCAGCTTGGTTCAGCAGATCGTAAGCTTCATCTACACAATCTATCAGGAAATCACGATCCGCTACTAGAAGGGAGGGAGAGAGAGACATGAACAAACTGAAACGTTTGCTATTCGGAATCGCACTGGCGGTTGTCATGATCGCAACTTCCGCTTGCTCGAAAGCCACGCTCCAGGGCGCGGAACTGAATGATTTGCTGACGCTTCTTCCGCAGAGCGAGAAGATCAACTCGTCGTTCAGCAGCGATCAGCTGGAAGGGTTTAAGGGCATAGTGGAAAGCAAATATCTGAAGCTGTTCCTTAACGAGGAAACCGCAGAGGTCGCGGTGTTGGATAAACGCAACAATTATATATGGCGCAGCAATCCCGAACATCGCGACAGCGATCCGCTTGCCGCCGGTGTGAATAAAGATATGCTTGCGGCGCAAATTAGAATATACTATCACAACATGATCGGTCAGGTCAGTACGATGAACTCGAAGTCGGACAGCTTGAACCATCAACAGGTGGCGTATGAAAACATTGATAAAGGCGTCAGAGTGACCTATCAGTTCGGCACGATTCAGAAGGGTCCGGAAAATCTGCCGGCCATCCTGACTCCCGAACGTTACGAAGAATTGACGAGTCAGATGGACGATAATGGTAAAAAGGCGTTAAGAGCCACCTACAACCAGAACAAAAAGACCGGAAACTACGAACGACTGGATTCTTCGTTGCGCGGTCTGCAATTGCAAAGAGCTCTGGAAGCTTTTGCGAGCATCGGATACACGGAAGAAGATCTGGCGCGCGACAATGCCGAGCACGGCATCACGGTCGAGTTGCAAGCCGCGAAAATCTTCGGATTGTCGATCGAATACACGCTCGATGACGACAGCCTGCTCGTGCGCGTCCCGACGGATCGCGTGAAGTTCCCGAGCAATTATCCGATCAACCGCATCGAACTGTTGACGTTCTTCGGAGCCGGCGGTCCCGATGAAGAAGGTGCTCTCGTTATCCCGGACGGTTCCGGTGCGCTGATTTATTTCAATAACGGAAAATCGAAGTATCCGTCTTATCAGCAGGACGTATACGGACGGGACATCACGATGGATACGACGGAGTTCCTGACGCGCGACCAAAGCGTTCGATTGCCGGTGTTTGGCATCTACCGGAAAAATGCGGGTGTCATCGGCATTATCGAGCAAGGCGCATCGGTCGCTACGATCAGCGCCGATGTAAGCGGCCGCTTGAACAGTTATAACTACGTCTATCCGACCTTCTATTTCGTCAACAAGATGGACATTACGCTTAACGCGGGTGCCCAACAGCGTTCGTTGCCGAAATTCCAGGTTGAGCCGATGAAGACGGATTATGTGGTGCGCTATGCGTTCCTTACGGGAGATAACGCTTCCTACGTCGGAATGGCCAACTATTACCGCGATTATCTGAAGGCGCAGAATATGTTGCCTGAATTGAAGGATACGGATGAAAACATTCCGTTCTATCTCCAATTGTTCGGAAGCATCGAACGGCAAAAGCATATCCTCGGCGTGCCTTACCGCGCTCAGGAGGCATTGACGACGTTCGAGCAGGCGAAACAGATTCTCAGCGAACTGAAGGAACGGAATATAGAGGATATCAAAGTTAAACTGACCGGATGGTTCAACGGCGGCGTGAATCAGAAGACGCCTGACAAAGTGAAAGTGAACGGATCGCTCGGCGGCAGCAAGAAACTGAAAGATCTGCTTGCATTCGGCGAAGCGGAAGGCATTGAAATATTCCCGGATGTGGGCATTCTTGAAGTGAAGAATACGAAAGGCTTCAAAGTTTCCAAGGAAGCGGCCAGAAAATTGACGGAAGACCCTGCGGCGATCTATCCGATCGATATGGCGATGAACCGGAGAGACAGAAGCCGTTCGCCTTCCTTCGTCCTGGCGCCGAGACTTGTGAGCGAAATGGTCGATTCGATGCTGAAAGATCTGAAAAAGTTGGATCTCCACAGCATATCGCTGAACGACCTGGCGCATCTTCTGAACAGCGATTATCGCAAAAACAACCTGCTTGACCGCACGGAATCGGAGAAGATTTCGATTGAGGCGCTTAAAACAATTCGGGATTCGGGATATACGATCATGGCGGACGGCGGAAATGCATACGCACTGCCGTACTTGACGGATATTACGAATGCGCCGATGTCGAACAGCAACTTCAAACTTGAAGATGAGTCGATTCCTTTCTATCAAATCGTGGTTCGCGGACATGTTCAATATACTGGCGAACCTTACAACCTGTCCGTGTTCACGAATCCGAGACAATATTTGCTGAAAGTGCTGGAGTACGGTTCCGGCCTGCATTTCGGCTGGATCTACGGTTCGAACAGTCTGGTGAAAGATACCGAGTTCGATTATCTCTATGCCGTTCATTACAAAGAATGGATCGATCTCGCCGAAAATCTGTACCATGAGGCGAACAATGTTCTGAAGAACGTGCATGGTCAACCGATTATCGGTCACGAGAAGCTCGCAGACGGTGTGTACAAAACGGTATACGGAAACGGATTCTATGTGATCGTCAACTATAATCTGACGTCCGTAACTGTCGATGGGCAAACTATTGGAGCGGAAAGCTTCATTACGGGTGGTGAACGATCCTGAATACGGTACAGCAAAAAGCCAAAAGACGGATGGTAACTTATGAACAACGGAAAGCAAGATGGGGCTTCGTGTATGTGCTGCCCTGGCTGATCGGTTTCATCCTCTTCTTCTTGATTCCGTTGGTGAACTCGTTAGTGTACAGTTTCAGCAAGGTTGAAACGAATGCTGAAGGGATCTTCGTTGATTTTATCGGTTGGGAAAACTATCGAACGGCTTTGTTTGTCAACCCGAACTTCAACCGGAACCTGGTCAACTCGATTATCGACATGTTGGTCAACGTTCCGTTGATCGTCATCTTCAGTTTGTTCGTCGCAGTGCTGCTGAATCAGAATTTCAAGGGCAGAGGTTTGGCGAGAGCGATCTTCTTCCTGCCCGTTATTCTGGCGTCAGGGGTCATCGCGAATCTGGAATCCTCCAGCTTGATTGAGGCTTTGAACACGGATAATGCGGCGGGAAGATTCATCGCCGGTCTGCGAAGCTTTGAACTGGAACGAATGATGCTGGAAGCCGGCGTGAATGAAGATTTCGTCATGTACTTGACAGGGGCGGTCGACCGCATCTATGAAATCGTCAGCCAATCGGGCGTGCAGATCCTGATCTTCCTGGCGGGTATCCAGACGATATCGACTCACCTGTATGAAGCCGCCAAGATTGAAGGAGCCACGGGCTATGAGGCGTTCTGGAAAATCACATTCCCGATGGTCAGCCCGCTCATTCTGGTTAACGTTGTGTATACGGTCGTCGATTCCTTCGCCAGCAACTCGACTGTAGAATTGATTCGTAATACCGGGTTAACAAACTTTAACTTCGGTTTGAGTTCGGCGATGGCTTGGATCTACTTCTTGTCAGTGGCGTTCATATTGGCCGTAAGTTCCTATATCATCTCCAAGAGGGTATTCTATCACGAATAACCGCAGGATGATGCGGATCGGGAACATTCTTCAAAATTCTTGATGGTGGGATGGTGAAAACATGTTAGAAACGATACGCGCCCAAATAACGTCGCTGACTTTTTGGAAAAAGTGGGCCTGGATCATTGTACGCTTCGTACTGATCGTCGGTCTGTCGTTCGTAATCCTGTATCCGATTTTGCAGAAAGTTTCCACGTCGCTCAAAGCGCGTGAAGATATTTATTCGCCGATCGTCGTATGGATTCCGGAGCGTATCTCGTTTGAAAGTTATAAATACGCCGTTCAGATCATGGAATATTGGGATACGCTGTTGAATACGTTCCTTCTGGCCGGCATGACCACGGTGTTGACGGCGGCGTCGTGCGCGCTGGCCGGTTACGGGTTCGCCCGTTTGAAATTCAAAGGCAGCAAGCTCTTGTTCGCCTGTGTCATCCTGACGATTCTGGTGCCGCCGACGACGATTTTGATCCCGATGTACCTGAACCTGAAAGATTTCAACCTGTTGGGCTTGATTCCGCTTCTCACGGGCGGCAAATCGATCAACCTGCTCGACACGTACTGGCCGTTCATCCTGACTTCCATGTTCGCGGTGTCTTATAAAGCCGGATTGTTCATCTTCATCTACAACCAGTTTTACAGAGGCATTCCGAAGGAAATCGAGGAAGCGGCGTACGTCGACGGCGCGGGCGTGACGAAAACGTTCCTGCAGATCATGTTGCCGAATACGATGCCTGCGATCATTACGGTATGTCTGTTCTCGTTCGTATGGCAGTGGAACGACAGTTTCTATACGACGACCTATCTGACATCGACGAAAGTCATGTCGACGCAGTTGTCCTCGTTGCCGTTTAACCTGAACAAATTGATCACAGGGGACGGCGGCGGACAAAGCGACCCGTTCTATCTCGACCTGGTTCAGGATACCGGCATCCTGCTGGCGATCCTGCCGCTGATCATCGGATATTTGTTCATCCAACGTCACTTTGTTGAGAGCGTCGAGCGCACGGGTATCGTTGGTTAATGATCGAGGTTGTCTCAGACTGGAGGTCTTTTTCGATGCGCAATATTCGTACTATGCGATTTCTGTTTGTTTTGCTGTTCGCAGCGGTGTTGGTCATCTCGGGCTGCGGCGGTGCCAACAACGGTTTGAATGACAACGGTTCTGCCACCGATCAGGGGAATGGCGCAGAGCAGACGGGAGATCAAACCTCAAATGAACAAAATCAGACGAACCAGGAGGAAGATCAACCGTCTGGGCAACCGGCTCAACAGACTCCTCCTCCAAAGCCGACATCGATTGAGTATGACATTCCGTCGCTGAAGGATGTGTTCGCCGATTATTTCCCGATCGGCGCGGCGATCGAACCGCAGCATATGAGCGGCATGATGGGTGAATTGCTGAAAAAGCATGTGAACATGATCGTTGCGGAAAACGCGATGAAGCCTTCATCCATTCAACCGCGCGAAGGTCATTTCAACTGGACGAACGCTGACAAGATCGTCAACTTCGCCAAGGAAAACGGCATGCAGATCCGTTTCCATACGCTTGTCTGGCATAACCAGGTGCCGAGCTGGTTCTTCCTGGATGAAAACAACAAGCCGATGGTGGACGAAACGGATCCGGAAAAACGCGAGGCCAACAAACAACTGCTGCTGCAACGGCTTGAAACACATGTGAAAACGATCGTGGAACGGTATAAAGACGACATCAAATATTGGGATGTCGTGAATGAAGTCGTGGAGCCGGGCGATCCGGGCGGCATGCGCAACAGCCCTTGGTATCAAATCACGGGAACCGACTACATCAAAACGGCGTTCCGTGCGGCGCGCGAAGCCGGCGGTCCGGACATCAAGCTTTATCTCAACGATTACGGTACCGACAGTATTCAGAAGCGGGACATCATCTACAGACTCGTCAAGGAAATGCTTGATGAAGGAGTGCCGATCGACGGTATCGGTCATCAAACTCATATCAGCATCTACTCTCCGTCGATTAACGCGATCATCGACTCGATGAAGAAGTTCGCCGAACTGGGACTGGATAATCTCGTGACCGAACTTGATATGAGCCTGTATTCCTGGAACGACCGTTCCGACTACGGAACCGAAATTCCGGAGCGTATCCTGAAACTTCAAGCCGATCGCTACAAGCAACTGTTTGAAGCCTTCAAAGAAAACAAGGATATTTTGAGTGAAGTTACGTTCTGGGGTATTTCGGACGCTCACACCTGGCTTTCCGGATTCCCGATCTCCCGGGTCGGCGAAGCGCCGCTGTTGTTCGACAAGAACTATCAGGCGAAACCGGCATACTGGGCGATCGTTGATCCTTCGAAGCTCGAAGAGCAATAAAATGCCGTACTTGAATGAACAGGGCTGTTCAGAACATGAACAGCCCTGTTCTTTTGTATAGCAGTTCAGAAAATAGCGTCTTCAGGCGGCTTTGGTTTACCGTTCACGGGACCAAAGCCGTTTTTTTGGCAGTCATTCTCACGAGTCAGCCCATGACGTTGTTTATGACTCCAAAATTGATGTGTGCTTATCATCGCAACTTTCACATCCGCCAAACATTCCAGACTTTCATGTCGTTTATCATCCCAACAATCATGTGTGCCCATCACTTAACTTTCACGTGGTCCAAAATCCCGATCCGTATGAAGACCTGATGGACTTCTATGTTGATGAAGTGTTGCTTGTGCCGGTATTCGAGCCTGATGACGGCCCGACGGACAACCTGATCATCAATGGGGATTTTGAAACCGCTTCGGTAACGCCTTGGACCGGCCGCGACGGCGCGACCATCAGCGTGACGGATGGAGAAGCGTACTCCGGTCAATACAGTCTGAAAGTGACGAACCGCTCTGTCGGCTCATCGGGACCCGATCAGGTTATCACCGGCAAGGTGAAACACGGCGGAGAATATCAGATTTCAGCCAAGGTGAAATATAACGACGGTCCGGACCAGAAACAGTTCATCATCTCGATCCAATACGGACCGAGCTGGCAAGGCATCAAAAACGTCACCAATTATATATCGGTGGATAAAGGCATATGGGGAACGGTAAGCGGGACATTCACCGTACCGGAAGATGCCGATCTGTCTGTCGTATGTATCTTTATTGAGACGCCTTGGAAGCAAAATCCCGATCCGTTTGAAGACCTGATGGACTTCTATGTCGATAATGTGGTGATGATCGATCTTTCCGAAGATGAAGAGCCGGCACCGCCTGCCGATCCTTACGTTCCGCCGCCATTGCCGTCTTCCGGCATGGGTGAATACGCCTTGAATGCGGGCGGCATGACCTTGCAAGGTTCGGTCGGAATCTTCCTGATCGACGACCGGAAGGTCGCAAGACTGAGCTTTGACGGTCAACAATTGGATCAGGCATTATCCGGCATGTCGTCGGGTGACAGTCTGAAACTGACATTCTCTTCGGATGCGGATATTGTCGTGGCCGCCGTCCCGTTGACGAATGTGCAGACGATGCAGGCGAATGATTTGACATTGGAATTGTCGACGGATATTGCGTCTTACAGCGTCCCGCTGAAATATATCGATCTGGATCAGGTGCTGTCGGCCTTTGACACAAACGTAAAGATTGAAAATCTGACTTTGGAAATTCAGATCAGTTTGCCGTCATCCGACGCGATGGAACATGTCGAAAACGCGATGTCGCGCCATGGACTGGAAATGATCGGCACGCCGGTTGAATATTCGATCTTCGTTCGCAACAGCCTGCAAACTGTCGAATGGACGCAGTCCTTTGCGGGTTATGTCGCACGCGCGATCGTCATACCGGACGATATTGATCCGAGCCGAATCACCACAGCTGTCGTCATATCGGTAGACGGCAGTGCCCACCCTGTGCCGACGGTAGTGGTGGAAGCGGACGGACGCCGATATGCGCAGATTAACAGCATGTCCAACAGCATTTACGCGTTGGTGGGCGCCCCCTTCGAATTGAATGTCGGTCATATGGGCTGGGCTGCAGACGCTGCGAATGATTTGGGCAAACGGTTGGTGCTTCAGGATTCAGGTTCGCCGTTTGATCTGACGAAACATACGACGCGCGGCGCATTCGCGTCCATGATCGTACGGGCGTTTGGATTGACGGCTGTTGAAGGCGCGCCTTCAATCGACACGGCGATCAAATACGGCCTGTTGACGAAGTTTGTGGACGGTTCTTACCGATTGGAAGAAGCAATTACGAGAGAAGAAGCGATTGTAATGCTGTCCGTAGCCATGAAACGGATCGGATTGAAAGTGAACGGTCAAAGTGTTAACGCCGATGACGCGCTGAACGCTTATTCGGATGCTTCTGCCGTATCCAACTGGGCCGTGCAGTATGTCGTCGACTTGATCAAGGCCGGGGTGCTGAAAGGTCAATCGAATGATATGCTCAGACCGAAAGAATTGCTGACCAATGCGGAAGCCGTCACGCTCATTTATCGTCTGCTGGTGAATCAGAAATTGATCCTAAATTTCGAAAGTACCGTTCATTGAAAACATAAAAAAGTGCCCAAATCTTTGGTAGAATGGTGTTTGTCGAGAACACTACACCCAAAGAG